>OGQR01000849.1_pt1 | contig 23405 bp, 19 predicted proteins | sample 1553271 | NCBI WGS metagenome assembly OGQR01 (sample SAMEA2579970, study PRJEB22360) | human gut metagenome | biome: human gut; feature: human-associated habitat; material: faeces | place: Denmark | collected 2008/2010 | reverse complement strand
CCGCCGCATTCTCTGCGCCGGTCAATGCCTGATAAACACCGGCAGGATCATAGTCCATGTCGTCCAAGTCCGGGAAGTGCATCAGCTTTGCCACGTTGGCATAGTTGATACCGCCCATGGACTTGAGCACCTCGCGTTCACGGTCAAGCTCCCGATCACCGGTAGAGGTCGGTTCTGTATCCGGGAAGATCATGCCCGTGAAATCGAAGATCTCTGTGTTGGCCGAGCAGGTGTATTTCATGTAGGGCAGACCCAGTCCTGCCGCGATTGCTTTTGCACCCATCGTCTTACCTGTACCGGCAGGGCCACGCAGCAGGAAATTTCGCATCTGCATGGCACGGCCTGTGGTTTTCTGCGCGTGCGTGCAGATATCGACTACCTCTCGTGGAATGATGTACCACTCCGGCAGCTTCGGGATAAGGCTCTGCTCCACAGGACTCAGTTTACGTCCCGGCGTCAGCAGATACTTGCCGACGAAATCAGAATGCTCGATCACAGTACTGGCCTTTTTGATCACAGCAGGCCCCGTCTTCGCAAAGATCGTAAACTCGCCTGCCGTAACACTGGTCGGCGTGAAGAAGCCGGAGTCCAGTTGTCCCAGCGATACACGCATCAGATTTCCGGATTTGTCCACGGTAATATTGATATGTGCCGGGCAGGTATCATCCTTAATCCTGCGATACGCATTGTCGCAGAGGATCGCCATGCTTCTGGTCGCTTTTTCCATGTCCGGATATCCGGCAATGAACTGATCGTAGTAGTCCTGAAACGTTTCGTCAAACTCTGTGTCCGACAGCAGGAGCGGCATCAGTGCTAAAAAAATCGCCGCTCCGTCCCGCTGACTCTGATGCACCACATACTGCGCGGTCGTCTCCGCGTTCTTATCATATACGCTTGCCAGCACGCTACCGGACGCCGCGTCAAACACCACGAGATGATAGGCATCCGGACTCTCGGACGATTTGTATTCCGCCACGCTCTTGTTTGTATCGATCTGTCCGACCGCACCTTCACCGGTCCCATTCATGCAGTTGCATAGCGCAAGCACGGCTTTCACCACAGAGCAACACAATGTGGACTCTGTTTTATCGCCATACATGGAAGAAACCTTGACCCGTTTGTTGGATAGGGTATCAAATGGAGCCGGTAATGGGCGCGCATAGTTGAACAAATTGCTGGTTGCTGCACTCATTTTGTGTCTATTCCTTTCTGCAGGGTCGCTGCGTAAAATCAATGATAATGCCGGTTTCCGTACAACTGCAATGCTCCATACCATTGCGTGCCAGTCCCCGGCAAATATCCGGCCAGCTTTCATGGGCGGGCAGTTCTGCCTCTGAGATCTCCAGCATGGAGAGTCCCTGTGCAATACACTCATTACACCGCTCGTTCAGCTCCACGGCATGTGCGTCTACCCATTCAAAGGCCAGATACTCATAGTTTTCTTTTGGCGCTTCCGGTGCCTCGGAAGGCGTTTCGGATCCAACCTGTTCAGGCTCCGGTGCTTCAGGTGCTTCTGCGGTCTGCGGATAAGTAAGGCCGGTTACCTGAAACCCACGGATCACAACGATCGCTTCCCGATACCCCCCGGCGCGGTTGAGCAGGATCCGCACCTCGTTGCCCGCCGCAATGTTGGATTTGGCGTTGGGTGTTTTCCAGACCCATCTGGCGTCCGGATAATCGGCTGTGACCAGTTCTGTGATCCGCTTCTGCACCGCACCAAACGTCATGTCCTGCATTTCCTGTTCGGTCGGCTCCGTCCGGGCGGGCGGAAGCAGCGGATGCACCTCCTCCACCTTTGGGAACGAGAGAAACAGGAGCCGCAATGCCGCGATGAATATGCCGAGGATCACCAATAGAAGGATCGGCCAAAGCCGGCAAATGAATAGCAGCAGTGCCAGCATTCCCAGTATGGTCAGAACCTCATAGGCAATATGGCGCTTGAATTTCTTGTTTCGCATCTGTTCGTCCTTTCTGAGTCCTAAGGTCTCTGTTTCGTTTCCATGGCAAGGCACCATTTATCCCGCGCCCCGTTCCAGAATCGCTCAGCTAAATCACAAAGCGACTTCTTACCGGAAAGCAAGGCGAAATAATCTGCCTCTACCATTTCGTTCGTATACCCCGTATACTGATTTTCGCTGATTTGCAGCCGGAATCGTTCTCCGCCTCTTTGCCAGCAACTACGGGTTCGTTGCGCTATGGGGTATGCGGCGATCATCAGATGGATGTCGTCCACGCCCCATTCCTCAAGCTGAACCTGTGTCCCGTCCGGCAAGACGCCTTTCATCATAACCTTCATGCCACAGCTCCGATCAGCCGATGCCATACAAAGCGGCGGGGTGGTAGGGCGTTCGCTATTCCTTCTGCGGACGCAAAATGACATCTGGCGTCTTGCATAGAACAAAGCACATGAGTATCGTTACATGACTCATGTGCTTTCCTTTTATATGCCCGATTCACTTTTGCTACCCTCATTCATCGAAAAATGAGTTCACACCACCGAACGCCTCAAAGCCGGTGAAGTTCCCGGGCATCTCGCTGCCCGCAGATACCGGCGCAGACGTGGCTGCCGCTTTCGGCTGGCCTTCTGCATTGCCGTTTTTCTGCTTCCCACCACCAGACGAGCAGAATTCGATCTCGTCCAGTATGATGACCATTGCGCTCTTTTTCTCGTGTGTTACGCTGTCTTCCCAGATATCCTCGTCCAACCGGCCGAGAATATTGATGAACGAACTCTCCTTGAGCTGCATCTTCTTGATACGCTCACATACAGGGCCAAACGCCTTGACGGAAATGTTCATCCACCGGGCATTGTTTTCGGCACGGGTATCATATACCTTTTTGCCGATCCGGAACCTGACGCTCTCGCCACTTTCGGTGAACTTGAGTGCCGGGGCGCCGTCATACCCTTTGGAAATGACGACATCTGTTGCGATTACCTTGAACATGATAAATCTCCTTTCTTGCAGGTGCTGCCTGCTATCACATGATTTATTTCAACCCGTTCCGGGCAGAAACCAGAAAAACAAAAAAGTGCCAATCAACACAGATGTGTTAATTGACACTTTATAACCTGAAAACTCTGGTGCTCCGTATGGAACCCTTATGAAACTATTGTCATGATTATAGCAGGTTTCGAGCGCACAGTCAATTGCTTTCCGCAGACTGCCCGTGCATATCCAGCACCATCAACGCAAATTCCAGCGCAATCCTGACCTCGAAAAAATCAAAGCTGCAGCTTCCGTCTGCCCGGATCCCTTCCTCTACACGCTTTTCAATCTCCTTGGCCATCCTTCGGATCTCCTCACTCTGTGTCACTGCAACTCGTACCCCCTCTGAATACTTATCGCCAGATAACCGCTCAATTGCTGGCAACCCTCGTTTTCATATACCGGCGCATTATCCGACACATATACTGTGACCTGATCCCCCGCGTCAACATCCCGCTGCTTACCTGTGATCTGAAGCCGGACCACCTGAGACTCTATCTGTAAATAGAGCGCTTTGGGCCTGCGCCGTATCGGTGTTCTCTCGACCTTGATACATTCACCGCTGATCTCTATGAGATGGCCGGAAAACGCCAGATACAGGAGCTGCGATGCGCTGAATAGGAAGAATACACAGATCAGCGCCAAGGAGATCGGAAGATACGGATCCTCTGCTATCAGCAGGGAGACCACCAGCAATATAAGACTCACTGCCGCCGCGCCATATCGTATTATAACCTGTTTCTGGATCGCTATCGGTAGTTCTCTCAGTTTTTCTTTCATTACACGCCTCACAGTAATAGAATTCGTCTTTTCTCCAGCAGCCGGAGCAACGCATCAACGACCTCGTCTCTGGCCGCAGCATGCTCCATCTGCGCTTCCAGAATATTATCGAAGATCGTTTCCTGCGTATAGATTCGTTCCGTCAGACGCTGCCTGTTCCGTTCCCCCAACAGATCAGCGGTGGGTTTGACACGGTGCTCTGCGAGGAGCACGAGCTCTGCAGTGGTGAGATGCAGTCCGGCGTCAGTCAGCCAGCGCAGCAGTTCCTTTTCACGTGTACTCAACAGCACACGATGTCCCTGCGGCTGTGCGGGTACCAGAACGCACTGCGTCAGCGCACGGTACTCCGCTGCCGATTCATCCGACTCCACGAGTTCTACAAGGCCCTGCCGTTTTAGCTGCTGTAGCGCCTTTCCCTCCAGAATATTGCCGCCGCTTTCCGCAAAGCCATACCGGCCATTGAGCCAGAGCTCCGCCTGCAAGTCGGTCAGTTGAAAATTGATGCCATGCCGGGTCACAAATAAAAGCTCCTCTGTCGATGCCTTAATTACCATGCCTTTGGAAATATATTTCATGTTGCGTCACTCCTCGTTTGGTATTTACCCATATTACACCACTCGCGGATGCGATTTACAGCACTCAGAGCAAATACATTGCCACGACGCACAGCGTGATGATCAACAGCATGACGCCCGTTACTGCACAGATCTTCTTGACCAGTTCCATGTCGATACCCTCATTCAGCCTACCGGCATCGGCAGGGAGGACATCGTCGTAATATCCATCGTAGCCATCATCCGGTTTAGAAGACGACTCGGTATCTTGCTCTTGCGGCTCCTTTTGTTTTCGTTTCTGCTTTACCTTCTTCGGCGCTGCTTTGCGGTTTTCGGTCGCCGTATCCGGACTCGTAGCTGGCTGCTCATGCTTTTTCTCGCGTTCCTCTGTCATGTTCGGCAGGTTCTCCCCGCATTCCGGGCAGAAAGAAACGGCGCCATCCGGAAGGTTGGCGCCGCAATAAGGGCAATATTTCATGTGTAGTCTCTCCTTTGGGCAGTATTCGGCATTCAAGCCGTTTCTCAAAGCCCATTGGGGGACGATAGGATTATAGCACAGCAACATTTGCGTGTCATCGGCTTCGACATTGCCATTTAACTTGCCATTTTGTAGGACACTGAAAAAAATCAATTCATTAACACACGCCCGTGCGTATTACGTTCAAAACACACGTACCTATTTATAATATCTTATCGCATTCTCATAGTCAATTGCCTTATTCCTGCTTCAACGAATTTCTACAAAGAGGGAACTCTGCGCCTATATTTCACTCTATTTCTCATTGAACATGCCAATTGCGTACACGAAGAGGATAGTATATAATTCGCCTGCAAACAAAAAAGGGGGTGGTTGCCATGTGCAACTACACATATGCACCTCTTCTACTGTAAAATGCTATACAGGAAGATAGAGGGAGGCCTTTGGCCGGGGGCATGATGCTCTTTCAGTTCGCTGTTCGCATTTTGACACAAAAGACTGGAGGTAAAAATGTCACTGATTCCTTGTAACCAGAGCACACTTATTCCTTCCGCGATTTCTTCCATTCTGAGCATCATCGACAACGCTATCAATGTGGTCGCCAACCGTTCTATGCAGCGCGAAGCATTCAAAATCATGCGTGATAAGCAGATAGCTATGCTGAAGACTGAATTTGCCAAGCTGGAAGCCCAGCTTAAAATTCACGCGATTGCTGACTTGCACCGCGTTGCGCTTGAAGAGATAAAGCGCACTATGGCACAATTTGAGGCGGCGTGTAAAGAAACGCCGGCATTAGCCGAGATTTCTGCTCAACTGTTGAAGATGCAGGTGGTCTCTTTGGCCGGGGTACTCGATCTCTTTGCCCGCAACGAATGCGGTGGCACTTTGCCGCTTCTTCGCTAGAGGTGGACTGATGCGTCTACTGCTTTTGTTGTTGGTTATTTGGGTTGCTCTTCAGGTCATATACAAGATACCCGTGTTCGGCATCCTCGTCCGCCAAAAAACATACATACTCAAAATGCGCACTATAGGCTTCTTTACGAGGCTTATCGTCATCTTTTTGAGTGCATTGAACTTTCTTACAAGGGCATAGATTAACCCGCAACAGGTTAATACAAACAAGAACGACGCCGGCAAAAATGCCGACGTCGTTCTCTGAGTAAAGAGGGGAATATCAATACTTTGTCTCGCCACTATCCGGCTCAGGGATTTGACGCCGTTATTTCCTGAGAGCCCGTCCAGTAACAGTCCCAAGCATCCGACTTCCAATCACATGATACATTGAGTGCAAATCCGGTTGCTCCGGGATGATACTTCTGCACACGGAAAGTAACTTTGATGTTTCCCGAGATTGAGCGTGGATATCGTACCCGTTCAAAAGTGAAAATCAAATTTTCTTCATCCAGCAGAGCAGCATTATCTGGAGATTCTCCATAGGATGAATAGGAAAGCTTAATCCCGTTCGCTCTGCAATACGCTCCTATCCCATTTACCGCATAGTCATAATCACTCTTATTCAGATCATTTAAGCATAGCACGACTGCACTCGTCCCCATATTTGCCTCTGGGTACATTCCATATAGGATGTCAAATACCTCTGCAAATGCCGCTGTGCGGTCAGGGATATTGTCAGGTGGATTTCGGGCTATTATCCTATTGATTGTACTTCCTATAATCAGTAGACAGACTAAGATTACTAAAAGCAGTAGGAGTCTGGCCCGTATCGTTTTACTCATAACTACCTCCAACATATCTTGCTTCATCGCCAGCACAGGAAGTGAGCATATACGCCGCACTTTACCCCGCTGAAACTACCGATAAACCATGGTGACTTATACTTGCACCACGAAAAATCCTGATGTAAAGTTTCAGCACTGCTCATTATCGATCTCATTTTACATGCATGCCTTTTCTGAATAACAAGTCAATGCTTAGACAGAAAGCCACCGGCAAATGCCAGTGGCTTTCTCTGCGTAAAGAGGGGGATTTACCAATACTTAGGATAGCTGCTAGTACTTTGCTGCTGCTTTGCGTACTCCCACCAGGGGACTTGGTTGACGAAATCCGTCAGCTTGTCCCAGAACTGGTCGGACAGCGTACCCTTTTCCACGTAAACCGTGACAGTATAGGTCTTTGTGCTGCCATCCTCCATGGTGGCCGTGTAGTTCACGGAATTGGTGAAGTTCACTGTCTCGCCACTACCAGGCGTGAGGGATTTAACGCCGTTGGTGGAGATAGTGGGAGTCAGCTTTGTCACATCCGTGCCGCGGGGCATGGTGATGGTGATGGTGTTAGTGGTGTTGTTCACCGCGCCAGCTATGCCATTGATGGAGAAGCTGGTGATGCCCTTGGCGGTCGTTGTGGCAGTCTCCCATTTACAGGTGATAGACACATCGCCCGCAGGCATGGTAAAGCGTCCGTTGGTGATGGTTTTGGTTTCGCCGCCCGCTGTTGCCAGCGTATAGGTCAGAGAGCCAGACACCATCTGATAGCCGTTGTCGGGCGTTACGGTAACGATGATCTCGTCACCCGCATCCGCCTTGGTGCGGTTGGTGGTGATTGTACCACCCTTGGGTGCGCTTATCGAGATCTTATACGCGCCGGTATCCGGCGTATCGGTGCCGCTGCCATAGGCGGGAATCTCCACCTTCCGAGGGGCACTCTCGCCACCGGCTGCGCTTACGACCACGATGTAGACGTCACGCGCATCCTCAGTCAAATTGCTGAGAGTGAAGGTCGTCTCACCCGCACTGGCCGTACCCTTAGTGGTGGATTTCACGATTTCATCCGCCGTGGGAGCTGTCGCGCCGTGGGTCACTACCTTGTAGTAGTAGGTGCCTGCCTCATTGGTAGTAAACTTCACCGTTGCGGCGGTCTTGCTGCTGCGGGTAGCAGAGCCATCGGACAGGGTGGGGGCAGCGGGAGCGGTGTACTTGATCTCAATCGTGTACTCCTTCGTGCTGCCATCCTCGGCGGTAACGGTGAACTTGACCGGCGAGTTTATGGACATATTGCACATTACATCGCCGTTGCTCCACCTGTAGCCGGCATTCGTCGCATCATCATAGCCGTTCTTCATCTTCGCGGTAGCCGATTCCGGATAAGTCAGCTTCAGGTATTTCATACCGATGCTGTTCAACACGGCCTTATCCGTATCAGAAGGCAACGTGAAGATGATGTTGGTTCCGCTAATCTGTGCTTTTGCAAACGGCGTGGTGTCACCGGTCTGGTTTAGCAGAACAGCGGCGGTAATATCCTTCTCGCTGCTCTTGGTCTTGGCGATGGTCACGGTGTAATCCACTGTGGTATCATCTTCAGCTTTTACCGTGAAGATTACACCATTATTCAGCTCCATACCGCAGGCCTTGCCCTCAGCGGGCCAGTTGTCCTTATCGCCGGACTTCTTTACCGTAGCATAATCGGAAACCGTCAGCTTCAGGATCATCTCGCCCAGCGTGCTGTCAGTCGTGTCGGCGGGGACAGTGAAGGTAACAGCATGGCTGTCCTCGTTGATCACAGCCGCAATATCGCCCAGCGTTGCGCCGGTAAGTGCCTTCTTATCGCTGGGGGTGCGATGGATCACAACGGTGTACTTCGCCGTGGTGGTGCCATCCTCCGCCGTAACGACAAAAGTCTTTTCCTCGTTCAGCTTCATGCCGCAGGCTGTATCGTTGACCCAATCCGTCTCGGCACCCTTCAACTTGATGGAAGCATACTGCGAGCAGTTGATCGTCAGCAGCATATCGGCCACGGCGCTGTCCTCGGTGTCGGCGGGAACCGTGAAGGTCACGGTCTTCTTCGTCTGATCAAGGACACCGACCACATTGCCCAGCTTTGCGATTTCGATGGCACATTCGGTGCTCTTGGTGCGGACGACGGTGACGGTATAGTCCGCCTTGGCGTTATCGTCTCCTCCGAGGAGGTACTTCTGAGAGCGGACAGTGAAGGTGACCGGCGTGTCCAGCGTCATGCCGCAGGCTTGACCATCCGTAGGCCAAGGCGTTTCGTCCCCAGCCCGAATGACGTCCGCATCCTCGGAAACGGTGATGAACTTCAGAGCTGCAGCGGCCAGCGTGTCCGCGCTTGTATTCGCCGGAACCTTGATGGTGAAATTGCCGCCCCTTCTTTCAACCGAGGCGCCTGGAACATCCAACTCTACACTGTCCAAACCGCATTCCGTGCTGGCCTTGGCGGGATCAAACGCGAAGAATGCCTTTGCGGTGATGTTCTTGTCGGTGGCGGGCATGGTAAAGGTGACCTGGTTGGCGTTACCCTCCACAGGCGTTGTGGCAATCAAATCGTCGGAGTCCTCTTCTCTGACCTCCCAGCGCTCCAGCATGTAGCTATCACCGGGGATGGCGGTGAGAGTAACATTCTGGCCTTCGTAAACGGCTTGCTGATTCCCATCAACGGTAACTGTAGCGCTGCCCATAGTCGAGTCATTTACCGCGGCGGTCACACTGGCAAACTTCTTGGCACGCAGGACTGCGTTGAACACATAGTCGCCGCCTTCCGCCAGAGTAAGCTCTGCGCTGCTGCCATCCTCGCTGAGCGTTATCTCACTTTTGTCAACAGGAGTACCATTGTTGGTGATTGCCCACTTGTCCAGCACATAAGTCTCTGGAATCGATACGACTCTTAACCTAACTTTGGTGCCAGCCATTACAACATCGGTCTGATCTTGATTGGCACAAATCGGTATTGTATAACCCACGTTGCCGCCGGGGAGTCCATAGGGGTTCGTAAAATATGCACGGGCTTCCAGTTCTTGAGTTACGTTGGGCATATTGGAAGTGACATGAATAGGTACACCATCGAGCTTTGTCTCTGCTTGTATGGTGACATCATTCTCCGGCATGGTAAAACGGAAGCTGGATCCTGTCGGCGCGGGATCGAGCGTCAGACCGGTCATATTCCACTGCGTCAAAACAGTCTGCCGGACACTGGCTTTATGTTTGATTGCGCCATCTTCATAGATCACTTTATCATTGCCCGCTTCAAACACGCCGAAATTCACGATTACGGTATCACCTGGAGTTGCCGCTGTAATCGGTTTTCCTTCACTATCTGTAAATTGCTCAGTATACAATGAAACTGAGTAAATGCTCTGTTTCTCATGCTTGAGTGCAAATGTAATACCGGGGATCACAATCTCCAGCGGGACGCTGGTCTTTCCAGCCGCATCAACACCCACAATATACAGATACTTAGCCTTATAGTCCGTTATACCGCTGACTGTAATTGTGTTGGTTTTAGCCATCGCACCCGTATTTGTGTTAGCCGAAGTGGTATCCACCTCGGGTGCGGTTTGCTGCTCGTTATACAGGGCATAGTAGTAATTGCCTGCTGCGGAAGCATTAAACGTCACTGTGGCCGTTTTCTTGTCAGTACGCTTTACGACACCGGCACTGAGGGTCAAGTTCTCGCCAGCTTCACCCGTATATTGCTGGACTTTTACATCATAATGATAGGCGATTTTATCCTCGGTCATGACGTAACAGTTGCTTCTAGAGTGATCGTAAAGCTCCGCATCAGTTTTCAGAGTTACCGTTGTGTAGAATTTTTCCGTATAGTTGCCTTCTACATTTTTTAGAGTTATCTTGGATTTCTTCGCAGTGCCAGATCCTTCGCTTCCTATCTGGAATTTGAAACCGCATTTTGCATTTGCGGTCGCAGTGGGACTCTTATCCTCTGATGTCGGTAAGGTTGCGACATAAAGGACGATTGTTCCTGCATGATAGGTCGTGGTCGCACCGGACGTCTTCACATCGGCGCATTCTTCTAACTTAGTTACATGCTGAATATCTACTTTTTTCAGGTTTTCCTTCGGTGCAGGGAAATCATCACGCAAATTAAAGTTCGTAAATGAAGACTCGTCGATGCTTTCCAAATACGGCCACTTCGGTTCTGCCGCATATGCCTTTGGCACAGTTATAACAAAGAAGCTCATGGCCATGAGCAGGCAAAGGAGCAGTGATACTGTCCTTTGCCATTTTGTTGCTTTCATGGCTCTCTCCTTTCTACTTAAAATGGTGTCCGTAGCTTGTCTGATGATCCGCTACGTCGCTGTTCTCTGCCACCTTATCCCAGAGCTGTTGTGAAATGCTGCGCTCAAAGATAACGGTGACGGTATAGTTTCTGCTCTCCGTACCCAGCGTTACGGTATAGGTCAGCGGGCTGGAGAGGTTTACGACCTCACCGGATACCGGACTGACCACAGCTCCCGCAGGAACGGTAACGATCGGCGCGACCGCCGTGACATTCGTTCCAACCGGCAGCTTGACAGTGATGGTTCCGGCACTCTGGTCGATCTCACCCTCCACCCCCAGGACGGAGAAGCCTGTGATTTTTGCTGTGCTGGTGGAGGGCGTATCATCATCGCCTCCGCTGCTCTTTGCAGAGATCGGCTGACCGCTCTTGTTTAGCACAGTGACGGTGTAGGTACGGCTTGCCAAATCATTGTCGCCGCCCAGCGTGAACGTGGCCGCATTGGCAAAGTCCACCGCAATACCAGAGGTCGGCGAGCAGCTTCTGCCGGTAAATTCGATGTCCGTGACCAGCTTGGTGCTGGTCAGCTTGGAATCGTCTACACCGGTAACGGTAATGGTGTTCTTGGCGTTGTCAATGACGCCATTGTACCATTCACCGACCGCCTGAACACGGAAACTGGTGATCTCCGCCTGCGCCTTGGACACGACCTTAATACGGTAGGTATTCTGTACCGTCTTATCGCCGGAGGTCATGGTGAAGGTCTTCCAGTCAGAGAAGTCCATCACCTTCTTTCCGTCCAAAGACGGGTCGGAGGTCGCTTTGTAAGAGAGGCTGGCACTGAGATACATCTTCGAGGTATCCACACCGGCGTTCACCGTAAGCAGAATCTCCGTTGCCCCATCGGATGCCTTGGTGACTTTCTTCTCCAGTATGTCCGTTGCGTTCAGCACGCTGTTTTGCAGCTTGATGCTGTTGACATCCAGCTCGGCGCCGGAAGCCCCCACATCGCCGTGGGTAACGGTGACATTATAGGTCTTGGTGGTCTTTCCGTCCTCAGCCATCACGGTAAAGGGTTGCTTGATGCCCTCTACGAAAGTCACGGGAAGGCTCGGCGCAAGCAGCGTCGCACCTTCTGCCATCGTCACGGTTGGGGTCAGGTTCGTCAAGGGCATACCGTTGGGCACTGTAACAGTGATGGTATTCTCGCCGCCTTCACCGCCCTCGGTGATAACGCCTGGCTTGCCCTCAATCTCAAAGCCGGTGATGGAAGCATCCGTAGACAGCTGCCGGGCAAAGTCAAAGCGCCGGTTATACAGCGAATACGGATGTCCAGTACCTCCCGCCTCCAGGAAGTTCAGATACCATTGGCTGGCATAGCACCCCTGATAGGTCGCCATGGCGTTATTTATGACGCCGGTGGTGTGGTGGAAGTAACCGCTGGGATTTACAAAGCTGTCCACCCAGTTTTGGATCACGCTCTTCCCCTGTCCGTCGGAGAAGCGGGGATCGGTATGGCAGTCGATGCCCATAGCGGAAAGCGCACAAATGACCTGAGCTGCCGTTTCACTGTTGATAGCACCCCATGCCTTGAAGGAGTAGTCCGCACTCATTCTGGTGATGATAATGCTTACGCCTTCCTCCAGCTTCGCGCGCACCCGTTCACCATAAACCTCGTCATTGGCATACGGCGCGATGGACTGCATGAGCATAGCGACCATATCCGTGTCAAATCCATCAGACAGATAGACGTGGTTGAGGATCACATCCATAAAGGCGTCTCGTGTCCAGATCGCGTTGTCAGGGATTGTGTAATTACCCATATCCAATGAGATCAGGCCGAAAATAGGGCCGTTTATGGTGTACGTTCCCGCGTAGTTATACATGGTCGCTGCAAGGTTGTCCACCTCGTTGCCCTTGCTGTCAGTAAACGGCTGACCGTCGTTGTACTGCGCAAGGTTAGAGCAGTCAAATCCTCGTGCTGTCAACATCATGATGGTGCGGGCAATGTTGGTCATTGCCACACTTGTGGTGGTGTCCAGATCGCTGATCTGCCCAGCAAGGTCATAACCACCATCGTAGTTTGCCAGCTTTCCCTGATAGAAGCCGAGGTTCATCCACTCCCAGTCATCATCCGCCGTACTGGAGTATCTGGTGATGATCTTATTGACAACGTTTCGCAGATCGTCCTTATACTCGTTTTCGGCTACCGCACCGGTAAAGGAAACATTGACATTGTAGGTGTTCGTATTCCCGTTTTCCGCCGTAACAACGTAGGTGACGGTCTTCGAGAAATCCTGCTTTACACCGGACGCGGGAGAAACCCTGGCAAACGGAGATACCTCAATCACAGGTGCGAAGGAGGTCGCTGTTCCCGCGGGCAGTTCCATGGTGATCTCGCCCGTATTGTTGTTGATAACGCCCTGCACCGAGCCATAGCGGAAGGACAGAATATTGTTGCCCTTTGCGGCAGGAGTGCGTGTGATCTTGACAGTCCACGTCCGCTCGACGCCGTTCTCGGCCGCGATCACATACTCGTTGTCACCCTCGCTCAGTCTGTCGGGTACACTTTTCGGTTTCGCAAACTCCGAGATCGCGATCACCGGCTGCATAGAGGCAAGATCCGTTGCGTAGGGGATGGTGATCTCCACAACGCCGGTATCTGCATTGATCGTGCCGATCGCATCACCGATGCTGTAAGACTCGATGGCGTTCTGAGAAGACGCCTCTGCCGTTATGGTGACGGTATAGGATCTTTCAAGCTCATAGGTGCGGTTATAGACAGTAAGCGTTTGTGTTTTGCCGCCGCTGAAATCAAACGTGCCGCTGTCCATATTGGTATGCGTACCCGTATGCGTAATAGTAGGACTGATCGCGGTAAGGTCTGTCCCCACCGGCAGATTGAGGGTGATCGTTCCGTTTTCCTCGTCGATCTTGCCGTATCTGATCACACCGTCCGCCGTTGTTACTGAAAAAGCACTTGCGACCGTATAGGGATCACCCTCTTCGACCACAACAGTCCAGTACGCAGACAGATCCGCACCCATGTCAAAGCCGTATTCTTCCTTTGTGGAAACACCGTCATAGACAATGCCGACTGTTTTTTCCCACGGGATAAGGTTATATACAACTTTTTTGTTTTGCAATGAGCCAGCAACCTGTGAGACCTTGAGCCAATCGGATAATTCAATGGTAGGTGTGGGCAGCTTGTTCAAATCCGTGCCTTGCGGGAAGCGTATCGTAACAGTCTTGCTCGCCGTATCCACTACGCCCACGGAATCCCCCACCGCGTACCGATCAATGGCCGGTTCCGTGATGCGGTTATTTTCTATAAAATCAAGATAGTACGGCGCGGCGACCTCAACCAGCGCCTGATAATATGTTTTGCTGTATCGGCGCAGAGCTCCACCGGTATATGTGTTATACGCATCATACTCCAGTACCTTGCGCATAACATCTTCCGCGTCGGCACTGTTCCAGTCATGGTATTCAAAGAGCGCCATACCGCCATCGGGGTAGTTCTCGGCGCTCTTTGCAACTGAAAAGCCAATGCTCCGTGCGGTCTGATAGAGCATATTGAACTGCACGGGCTGATAGTCGCCCACAGCAAGAGAACCGCTGTTGCGAGCCTGATACATCGCCTCCAGCTTGGCGCCGTACGCTCTGAACAGGTTCGTCAGCGGCTCCACCAGATAGTCGATGATCTCATTGACCTCTTCATCTGTATTCTTGCTATTATTTTGGGCTGGCTCCGCGATAATATAGAATGGATATTCGCGTCCGTCCGCAGCTGTGGCCGTATACAGGACGGGAGAGGAATGATCTGCTGGTAGGCTCTCTTGACAGGTAAACGTCGTGCTGGAGATCACATTTTTCCCAGCATAGTCGCTATAAAAGCCGGCAGGGGAAAAGGTAGCGCTTCCACCCTCCGGGATCGCCACTCGCACCAGCGGCATGGCACCGAAAGACATTGTTTCCCGCGGATAGAGTCTGCCTTCGGTGTCCTTCAATGAAAAAAACTTACCGTAATCGGTGGCCTTTCCGCCAGTCCAGCCTACAAGGTAGGGCCATGTTGTGCTGGTCAGATCATCCGTTGTCCATGCGTATGTATTTGTAGGGAGAAGTATCAGCAGCGTCAGGCACAGCGCCAACAGATGCTTGAATAATTTGTTGGTTCCCATCTTCATTTTGGTTGATCTCCCAATTAAGCTGTTTATATGGGGGATCCAGACACATGGCCCGGATTCCCCGTGGTGGGGCGGCAGGATCACTGCCGCCCCATAAGGTCAATTAGAAGTGGGGCGTGTAATCCACGGTCAGGAACCAGGTGAAGAGGGCGGCGTTGCCAAGGGGATAGTCAGCCGCGCCAATCATAGGCACCTTACAATTTTCGTCATACACATCGTCCATGTAGCACCAGCCGGACATCTGGCCGGCAGAGAACTCGCCCAGGCCATTCAGGGTAGCCAAGTAGGTGTCGCTGCAGCTCGTGGTACCGGCAGTGAAGAAGTTGTTCTCGGTTGCATAGGAAATGAAATCCTTCATGACATCCATTACGCTGGCAGAAGCAGAGAACACCTTGCCCTCGTTATAATAGGATTCCAGGGCATCCTCAATCTGAGTCACATTCGTCGCAAACTGAGTGCCATACTCAGACTCGTTCAGCTCCTCAAAATTGATTGCATAGGTGTCTGCGGTAACCTCAAAGCTGGTAGCCGTGTCAATTACGGCAGTAACGAAGTAAGAACGGGTCAGACCATTCTTGGTTACAGTCACAACAGGGGTTGCCACATTCAGATTGATCGTTCCGTTGGAGTAGTTGCCACCCAAAGTCGCATCATTCGTGGTAAAGGTTGCAGCAACAGATTCCTTGCTACCCTCAATAGTATAGGAACCTGCAATATAGTAAGCGACATTGGTATTCGTCCAGTTCGTGCTGTTATTCACATAGTAGGTGTTGCCCATGTAGTTGTTCTGAACAACGGAGCCATAAATGTTGAGGGTGCTGGCAGTGCCCAGAGTAGCTGCCGTAATTGCGAGAGGATCGGTGCTGGAGATGGCAATAGTTCCCTCAAAGCCGGCGGCCAGATAGTAGGTGTTGCTGCCAACGGTAACGGCATAGCGGGTGTTCAGCAGATTCAGCGTGTAGATGTATTCATTCCCAGTGGAAGAGGTCGCGGTAGCACCGGCCACAGTAGGCACGGCACCGGTGGTCGTGATCGCCACGCGGGCAGACTGAAGGTTTTCCCAAGTCTTGGTCGCACCGAGCTTGGCACGAATGTACTTCACGCTGGAGCCGGTGTTATTATCGTACTGATAGTACGCATCCACGCCTTCCACGGTCACAGATGCGATCCCGTCGAGGGAGGTCACGGTCGTGCTGCTGGTAGGAGCAGTCGTCTCGGATGCGAACGCAACGACGCTGACAGAGAGCGCCATGGCAAGCGCCAGCACAAATGCCAGTACTTTATTGCATGTTTTTTTCATGGTAAAATCTCCTTAAATTTATTTTTCGAGCGTATCACTCGAAATTTATGATGTTGGATTTCTTCTAGAGTCTCACGCTTTGCCACTATATGCCCATTGGCATCACCTCCGTAAAATCAGAAAAGCAAACACTGAACTTCCTCTATTCTACAGTCAGATGGTAGCAGCGTGTCGTATCCATGGCGTCAGCCCTTACGATAATTACCGGCACTTCTTCACTCAAATCCACAATGACACTACTGCCATCCATCTGTATTATACAATTACTATCCTCTGAGATCGACCAACCAGAGCCAAGTTCCAGTGTCAGTGCGACGTTCGTCTCGTCCTGAACTGCCGATTTCGGGATGAAAATGCTGAACCGTAATCCCGTTTCCTGACCGCCATAATTCTTCCGCACATCAACACGGCACGCCGTGCCATTAACGCTTACAGAAGTTATCGCGTCCGTCGATGTACTATCTGCACCGGCAGGATCGTCCGCCTGCTTTCCGCAGGCTGCCAGCATTGATAACAGTGCCACAAGCACTATTAAGGCTATACAGGTCTTTTTCATTTTCCTAGCCCTCATTCCAGCTCAATCTGGAAGCTGTAGGTCTGGCTCAATTCACTGCTGGTGACTACCAGATCACGTTCTTCCAGTGCCAGATTTAAAATGAGCCGACCGCCCAACTCGTTCACGATGCAGGGACTATCATCTATGGACAGTGCTGCATCCGGGGCAAGCTCTACATTTGCGGCACAGTTTTTGAAATCCGTGTCAGTCGGCAGCGTAATGGCAATCACATAGCGCGTCTCGCCATCCTCCGTCCGGGTCTGAATCTCCGCCGTGCTGTTGCCGATCACGAAGCTGCGGATCAGCGGCTCCTCATTGGCGGCATTCACTTTCCCGCAGCCCGCCAGACACGGCAGGATACAAAGTACGGCCAGCACTATGCAGCATATCTTCTTCATATCGTTACCTCACTCAGAGCGGATGGCTTCATTGGGGCTGATGAGCGTGGCCTTACGTGCGGGCATCCATGCGGCGGCAATGGCTACCGCGCCCGAGAGCGCGCCCGCGAACACCACGCCGCAGACCGCCAGCCACCACGGCAGCACACACCGCAGTTCTTGCGACGCGAAGATCACCGGTATCAGCCACTTGGCGATAAAGCTCAGTATCAGACCCGCCGCGCCGCCAATCACGCCCACGATCAACGCTTCCGTCAGGAACATCTTGAAGATGTCGCCCCGGATGGTGCCCAGCACCTTCAATACGCCAATTTCTCTCGTTCTCTCTGTGATAGACATCATCATGGTGTTTGCCACGCAGATGGCGGAGATTAGGACAGCGATACCGCCCAGCGCGCCCAGCATTGCCTGGATCTGCCGGGACTGTGTGCGAACGGTTTCCAGCATGTCATTGAGGGAGTAGGTGTTCAGGCCCGTGTCACGGATCAGCTTGACAATGCGCTGCACGTCGTTGACGTTCTTCACCTTCACCCAAACCAAGTCGTAGGTGGGGCCGTTGGCCTTTTCCTCCGCTGTTTTTGTCTGAGTAGTAGCGCCCATGTAGTTGGCATTGGCCTGCGTCATTTCCTGCAAGCGGTCATAGGACATGAACGCGGCGGTGGCGAAGTTGTTATTCAAGGTAGAGCAGATGCCCGTCACCCGCAGGGTGTAGAGATTGCTGGAGGGCAGCGCCCGTCCGTCGGTGTCGGCCTTCGGCTCACCGGTCAGGCTGGAGGAATCGAAGGTCATGCGGACAGGCACTTCCAGCAGGTCGATCAGGGCGTTGCCGTTCTCGTCCACCGCCAGCTCCCAGTCCTTGGCCTTATTGGCAAGGCCAGCCGCCACGTCATCGGTAAACATGACCTCCGGGTGCATCCGTGTACCGTCCTCGGCCATCGTGCCCCGTTCCGGCGTCAGCATGAAGCTCTCCGCCGTGGTCATGTCGATGCCGTAGACACGCACCATGTTGACATAGTTGCCGGACACGATGTAGGCGGACTGCTGGTAAACCGGCGTCACCGCCTCCACTCCGTCAATGCCACGGAAGGCCTCCAGTGCCTTGTCGTTCAGTACTGCCTTGCGCCCGTAGTCACTGGTGGCAGGCGTCACGTCGATCTTCGTCAGGCTACCCATGGCCTCAATGCTCTCACGGTACGCCTGCTCATAGCCAAAACCCACGGAGATCAGCACCACGATACACATGACGCCTACCGCCATAGACAATGCGGTCAGGGCCGCTCGGGTCTTTCGTCGGATCAGGTTCGTGTAACCATAGTGGAAAAGATCCTTTAGATTCATACGTTCCCGTCCTTATGGCTTCCATCGTAGGTCAGAGGCTTCTCACCGATATCCGGCGTGCCGCCATCCGCATCAAAGTCATCATCAAAATCGTCCGCACCATCGGTATTCACCGCTGCGCCAGGGCCGATCTCACCGCGCTTATAGCGGATGATCACATAGATGATGACTGCAATGATGAAAAGCATCAGCAGGATCACGATCAGCCACAGCCACCAGCGGCTGCCTGTGCCGCTCTTCTGTGTGTTGACGCTGTTGGCGTCGGCATCCGCAGAGCTTTCCGCCACAGCCAGAGGAACGGAAATATCCTGAGAATACGTCTCGCCATTGGCATCCTCATATTGCAGGATCAGCTTACCCACAAACGCGCCGATCTTGGAAAAGCTCACCGTCACATCAGCGCTGGTGGAGCCGCCCGCCAGCAGGTCGCCCACATAGCAGGGCGTAGGGGATGTCATACCGTCTGTTGCCATCACGCGGATGTTCATCGCTTTTGCCCGACCCATGTTGGTCAGGGGAACGGAGATGGTGGCTTCCTTATCCTTGCTGGGGGTACCGTAGACCTCCGGTGTACCAGCCAGAATGTCCATCTGCTGGCTGATGGGCAACATGATGTTCTGCGCCGCCTTGCCTGCCACCGTCTCGGTGGTCTCATAGGTCAGGTTGATGCCCAGCATGGTAGGGCCAACCTCCGCGTCCTGCTTGGCCATGATCTTATAGGTCAACGTCGCTGTGCCGCCCGGCTTGATGGTATCGGCATAGGCGGTATCCGTGCCGCCCATAGCCAGGGTCAGGCCAGGGGCGTTGGTGAATACCAGACTACCAATGACTTTTTTCGCCGTATCGACCTTAGAATTGTTGATAACGGTCAGGCGCAGCTCGGTCTCTTCGCCTGCCATCAGGCCGGACACCTCGGTATCGTCCACATACAGCTTATATTCCTTCACCATCACCGCCATAGCAGAAGCGTCATAACCGTCGATAATGGTGATCTGAGTGGAGAAGGTTCCCTCTGCGGGGGCGCTGTTTTCAAAGTAAGTAGCCTTGAATTTGATGCTTTTATTGCCAGAGGTGGCAAAGGGCGACACGGTAAATGTATAGTCCAGATACTTGATCTCACCACTGCCCCAATAGCTGAAATACTGACTGTAATTGGTGGAAGTCACCACAAACGGGAACTCGTCCAGAGAAGTGGATACTACGGGAGTAACCGTCACACCGGTCAGCGTACCGCCCACGTTGATCACGGGGATACGCATGGAAATGGTCTGATTCGGCGTACCAGTAGGCACAGTGTAGGAACCGTCCACATTGGTACCGGCCACCTGCAAGCTTCCAAAAGAAGTGGTCACGCCGGACATATCGCCGTTGTCGGTAACGGTCACATAGGCAGTGATCTTGAAGGTCACGTCCTCGGTGATTGAGGTGCCATTCACGGCATCTTCTCTCCACACGGTGGCATTGACCTTGAAGGGCACAGCGTACCGACCCTGACTGGCAAACTCGCTGATTCTGAATTCATACCACACCTCGGCGGTGGAGTTATAGGACATATCCTTCAAGCGCTGTAGGTCGCTGGTATAAATCAGCTCGAAGGGCCAGTTGGACACGCTGCTGTCGGAGGGAATATCGGGATAGATATTGATGTTGCGCAGCATGTACTTCTCGCTGGGCAGGTACTCCTTGTTGACCGCCAGCGGCAGCACGATCTTCACCACCTGACCGGGGACACCTTTAGGAAACTGTGCGCCGACATCCATCAAAACAAGAGCGTTGGCATCACTGGGGATGATCTTGATGTCGGTGTTGGGCGTTTCGTCCTTGATGGGAATACCACCGCTGGAGCCGCTATCGTCTTCATCGTCCAGCACAGCCACATCGCTGTCGTCCTCGTTTTCGTAAGTTGTGTAAGTTTCCGTACTGTTATCTATCGTATCATCCATGACCTCCTCCGCCATAGCGACGGTGGGCAGCATGGATGCTGTCATTAATACGCAGATCAACAATGCCAATACCCGTTTTGCCGTTTCTCTCTTCACTGTGTGCGCTCCTCTCCGGTGTGGTGATTATCTGTCTCTATTTTTCCGTCGCTGAAATAGACGGTACGATCCGTGTAACGCTCCATCTGGGGATCATGTGAGCTGAGGATGAAGGTGGTGTTCCGTTCCCGGAAGATCTCACACAAAAGCTCCATGACCTCCTCGCCGGTGCGGCTGTCCAGGTTTCCGGTGGGCTCGTCCGCCAGCACGATGGAGGGCTCCGTAATAATGGCCCGCGCAATACTGACACGCTGTTGTTGGCCGCCTGACAGCTCCGAAGGCCGGTGATCCACATGTCCCCGCAGTCCCACGCGGCTCAACGCCTGCCGCGCCTTCCAGTTCCGTTCAGCCTCCGGTACGCCCCGGATCGCCAGCGGCAGGGCCACGTTCTCAAGAGCTGTATACTGAGGCAGGTTGTTGTAGCTCTGGAACACGAATCCGATATAGCGGCGGCGAAACTTCGTCCGCAGCTCCTCGTCCATGGCTTCCAGATGGTGCTTACCGCGGACGATAACCTCGCCCTCGGTGGGCGGTTCCAGTCCCGCCAGCATATTCAACATGGTGGACTTACCGGAACCACTGCGGCCCGCGATGCAGACGAATTCGCCTTGCAGCACGGACATATCCACGCCATCCAGCGCACGGACCGTGTTGCCGCCGACGGTGTAGTGCTTCTTCAGCCCCACCGTCCTGATGATCGTTTTTCGTTCACTCATAGTTCTCTCTCGCTTATTTGAAATGTGGAGGGCGGCAGCACATAGTTCCGCTCTTCTGCTGTCAGGCCAAACTTGATTTTGATGCGTTCCAGCTTCCGCACCCACGGATCGCCCAGCGCCCACAGCACCAGGAACGTACACAGCCCGTGACAAAAATCGAAGAAGAAGCTGGACACATAGGCCATACCTATCGTCTGCCATGTAATGGGGCTGACGTAGCCGATGATGAAGTACAGGTTCATGATCCAGCCGTACAGAAAGCCGGACAGGAAACCATAAAGGCACAGCCGCAGGGGTGCGTGGTCCGTGAGCTGCCGCACGAAATGCAGCAGGTCGCCGCGGTTCGTATTCTCCGGACACAGCCTGTCCCACAGCTTCGCCGTGAAGTGGGGGCGATTCTTTCCCGCAAACACACCGGCATTCTTCAGAATACCGGCCAGGAAGCCCACCAGGCCCCAGGTGAACATCTGCCACGGTGTCCATGGACCTTGCCCGAAGATGAAGTTGCTGACAAAGCCTGTCAGCGCGCCGGTGAGGAACCCCGCCTCCGGCCCGAAGGCCACCGCCGTGATGATAATGATGGCAGAGCAGGGCTTGAAGTTGGGCAGGGGGATGATCTCAAACACCGTGCGGCCCACAACGCCGATGGCCGCCATCACCGCGATGGGCACCAGCTCACGAGCCTGGGGTTTCTTCTTATCGAAGACCAGAATGAAGGGGATGGCGGACGCCAGCAGGAACAACAGGCCCAGCAGGATATCCGAGTTCAATATGATGTAGTCCCAGAAGGTACGGGAACCCGCCGGATGGACCGGAGGGCGGTGGCTGTGGTAATACCCGAAGGCCACCATCAGAGCGGGCAGCACCAGAAGGATCACCCACGCGGCGGCTCTGGTTCTTTTGCTGACAAAGAGCTTCGACACGACGCGATCACCTCCTCACAGGTAATGTCCGTGGGGAAATGCTCCGCCGCGATGCGGTTGGCGTCGGTGGTATAGAAGCGGTTGCCCGCAAAGAAAGCATGGGGCTCACCCTCAGACAGCAGCAATCCATCAAACATCAGGGCGCAGCGCGTAGCATAGCGGGCGGCAAACTCCACATCGTGGGTCACGATCATGATGGACGTGCCATCCCGGCACAGCGCCCGCAGCAGCTTTGCCAGCTCCGCCTTGGCGTAGGCGTCAAGGCCCTTGGTGGGCTCGTCCAGCAGCAGCACCGTGGCCTCACGCAGCAGCAGCTTGCCCACCGCCAGACGCTGGATCTCACCACCGGACAAGTCGTAGGGGTGCCGCGCCAGTAGAGGCGTCAGCTCCAGATTCTCCGCCATCTGCATGGCTTTTGCCTGATCCTGACCGGCGCTGTCCAGCAGCTCCTTCTCCACCGTGTCGGCCACGAACAGGGAGCGTGCGTTCTGAGGCAGCATACAGAGCCGCTGACCCTTCGCCAGCTTCACCTTGCCGCGATAGGGCTTCTTGAAAGCCGCCAGCGTTTGCAGCAGCGTGGTCTTGCCTGCGCCGTTGCCGCCCAGCAGGCACAGCAGCTCACCCTCCCGAAGCGTCACATCTGTGCCGCGAAGAATATCTTTACTTTTTTCGGCATAACGGAACCAAAGCTCCTTGCCCTCTAAAACGGCAGAGCGCTTTGTTTCTTTTTCGGTCTTTGCGGACTCAGGCACGGAGGCCTCCTCCGTGATGGGCAGTAGCCGATCCAAACGGCGGCGGCCATCCCGCACCGTCAGGGGCAGATCGTCCGTTTGCTCCAATTCGCTGAAGATACGGACAGCGGCGGGGAGTCCGAAATAGATACGGCTCTTTCCGGCGCTGCCGGACAGCTGCCGCGCGATCTCAGCCGGCGCGCCGTCTGACAGGATACGCCCCCGATCCATAGTCACCACACGATCGGCGACGGGGAATACCTCGTCCAGCCGATGCTCCGTCAAAAGGATGGCCACGCCCAGCTCGCGGTTGATCCGCTGCACGGTGGCAAGCAGATTGCGGGCCGCCAGCGGATCCAGCATGGAGGTGGGCTCGTCCAGTATCAGCAGCCGCGGCCCCCATGGCCACGGCCGGGGCCACTTTCCCAAC
>OGQR01000841.1_pt1 | contig 23584 bp, 19 predicted proteins | sample 1553271 | NCBI WGS metagenome assembly OGQR01 (sample SAMEA2579970, study PRJEB22360) | human gut metagenome | biome: human gut; feature: human-associated habitat; material: faeces | place: Denmark | collected 2008/2010 | reverse complement strand
TAGAACCTTCAATTGCAAATAGGTATGCAGAATTAATAAATAGTGAGATACAGTCTTTAGAGCACATGCCACAAAAATATGCTATTATTGATGATGATATAGCAAAAAAGCTAGAAATTAGAAAACAGCTTATAAAAAATTATATTGCATTTTATAGAATAAATGAAAAAGAAAAAATAGTAGAAGTTCACAGAATTTTATATGGTGCATCAAATTGGATATACAAGTTATAATGAATAATAAAGTTTATTTAAGAGTGATAATATTTATATGTTGTTACTCTTATTTTGATATGCAGGAGTTTTTCAATTATTGAATTGAAAGAATAGAAGTTTAAAGAATTAACAGAAAAATTATTAATGATAATAGCAATAAATATAACTATTTAGATATAATAATAAATGCAGTTGAGCAAGACAATATACCACTAGCAGATACATACCATAGACTTGGTAGTATTTTAGTTAAGCAATTATATACTTCATTTGCTGAACAAAGTAGGCAAACTGGAGGAGAGCTAAAAAACGGAATGAACTTTATATTATATGAATTTGCAAACTTTACAAAAATAGATTCATTCTAGATTATCATAAATGTAAAGCGACGGAATGATGGGGTTAAATAAAATGATGTATTATTTTGACTATAAATGGGATAATACATCATTTTGAGCTGCTCAAGAATTTCAAGGGTTAATGTAAAATAGATGATTTTTTACTAATTATGTGTTAGAATGTATTTAGTAGATGATTAATTATTTAATGTTTCTACTGAAAGTACAGAGCTAGGTGCAAGATTGATTCAACGAAAAATAAATAATAGATGTGAAAAAATCAATACTAGATATTATGATTTAAGCACATTATAACCTGAAAATATATAAGGGGAGAGAAATACTGTGGAAGAATTAATTTTAGAGTCAATTAATGGAAATGATGAAGCATATACAAAATTAACTCAATCAATTCAAAATGAATTATATAGAGTAGCACAAGCTAGATTAGACAATATTGATGATATTAATGATGCAATTCAAGAAACTATGATAATTGCTTATAAATCGTTAAAAAGCCTAGAAAATACAAAATACTTTAAAACATGGATCATTAAAATACTAATAAATGAATGCAATAAAATTTATGCGCGATACAAGTGGAAGGATAATATTTTTAGTAAATTAATCAAAGATAAAAATTGTGTTATAGGTGACAATTTAGATATGTCTAATATTGAAGATAAATTGGACATAGAAAGTATGCTTAGTAAATTAAAATATGAAGAACGAATTGCTATTGTCTTATTTTATAACAGCAATTATTCTTTGAATGAGATTTCTGAAATTTTAGATACTAGTCCTAATACGATAAAGAGTAGAATAACAAGGGGTAAAGAAAAAATAAAAAAATATTATAGAGGAGGTGTTGAGAATGAAACAGCAGAAAGATAATATAGATGAAATAGATAGATTGTTATATGATTATTTTGAAAAAAACGATAATATTCCAGAAAAAACTGCTAAAGTAATTAGTAAAACACCTCATAGAAAGAAAATCAGAAATAATTTATCAAAGGTAGCAGTATTAATACTGACAGTATCTGTTTTAACAACTGGTGTTGTTTTGGCTAAAGAAATAACAAACTTCTTTAAAGATTTATTCGGATTAAGTTCAATAGGAATAAATAATGATAGTGTTGTTAGTGCAATAGAAAATAAGGATTATATACAGAATATTGAAATGAATTATATAAAATTAAATGATGAATTTAGTATTAAAATTGATTATTTGATGTTAGATGATATAAATCTATATGCAGTATTTAGTTTAAAATCTGAAAGTGAAATAAAACCGAATTATAGAATAGCTATTCCAGATTTAAAGATTGTTGCGGATGGCAATGTTATTTATAATGCCTCATCAGGTGTTAATTATTCTGTATACACTGCAACTGGCTGGCATAGGATTAAAAATGAAGGAAATAATAAAAGAAGAGAATTATTATTTTTAACATCAAGTGGACTACCTAGAATAGAAAAAATACAATTTCAATTTTCAAAAGAAATTCGGACAGAACTTCCTTATTGATACAGGCATTTTGGAGGAAATCATAGACTCGGCCGGCATCACAAAGGACGATATGATACTTGAGATAGGCCCGGGAATAGGTACGATGACACAGTATCTGTGTGAGTCGGCGCGCCAGGTAATAGCAGTCGAGATAGATACAAATCTGATACCTATACTTAAGGATACTCTGAGTGAATATGATAATGTAAAGGTCATAAATGATGATATATTAAAGGTAGACATAAATGCTCTGGCAGAAGAATATAATAATTGTAAGCCGATAAAGGTTGTTGCAAACCTGCCATATTATATAACGACACCTATTATTATGGGGCTGTTCGAGAGTCATGTGCCGATAGACAGCATTACCATTATGGTGCAGAAGGAGGTAGCAGACCGTATGCAGGCAGGTCCCGGCAAGAAGGATTACGGAGCTCTGTCACTTGCGGTGCAGTATTATTCGCACCCTGAGATAGTGGTAAATGTGCCGCCAAGCTGTTTCATGCCACAGCCAAAGGTAGGAAGCTCTGTTATATCGCTCAAGCGATACGAAAAGCCGGTTGTTGACGTAGATGATGAAAAGCTGATGTTCAAAATCATCAGGGCATCTTTCAACCAGCGCAGGAAAACTCTTGCCAACGGGCTCAACAATTTCGGTGGTATGGGACTGACCAAGGAGCAGATACAGCAGAGCATAGAGGCTCTCGGAGTTCCTGTAAATGTGCGTGGTGAGGCTCTAAGCCTTGCACAGTTTGCACAATTATCAAATATAATTGGTGCCGCAAAATAGAAAAAGCATGAATAAATCCATGCAGACAGGACATACTATCATCAGAACAATTCAGATGATGGAGGTAATGTCCTATGAAAAAACAACAAATTGCAGCAGCGGCATGTCTCGTGGCTGGAGCCATAGGATTTGCAGCGGTATATTCAACACAGAAACCCGGGAAAGATGAGATACCAACAGAAATTTCACAGACTTCGTCTATAGTTGAGCCTACAGAGAAAAAGACACCACAGAAAACTACAGAAAAAGTAGACTCAGAGACAAAAATGGGACAGGAAGAATCAGCTGCAGGGCAGCAGGAAAATCAGCAGCCCACGGAAAAACAACTGCATTTTGTCCCTGAAAATGTGACAAACTGGCCTGTAAAGGGAGATGTGCTTTTGCCGTTTTCCATGGACAAGACGGTTTATTTCCCGACACTCGACCAGTATCAGTATAATCGTGGCATGGTAATACGTGCAAACGAAGGAGATGCGGTATGCTCAGTTACCGAGGGCAGGATTATAGACATATATGACAGCGCAGAGACAGGCTGCACAGTAGTGCAGGATTTAGGAGACGGATATACGGCTACTTACGGACAGCTTGCAAATCTAACCTGCAGTGAAGGCGATGTGCTTGAGGCAGGAGAAACACTTGGAACAGTTGGAAAGGTGACCAGATATTATACTGTTGAGGGCACCAATGTGTATTTTGCTATGGAACAGGATGGAAAACCGGTCAATCCTATGGACTATTTCGGAGATATATAGAGGCGAAAAGTGGAGTTTAACGAATACAATGAGAGTGTGAAAACTGGACAAATGGCATTCTTGACAATTACAGAAAGGACGCCGAGCTCACAATCAGATATTGCCATGAGCTGATAGATTACGGAGAAAAGACAGCTGATTCAAAGCTCTTGGGCTTCGGATACTATCATCTTGCCATGATACTTTATTGCCTGAATGACTACGATAACATTTTTGATATCGTGGTCAGGGCGATAGATCATCTGGAGAAGGCGCAGCGTTGATTATTGAGATGGACAGAGCAGACATGGATGAAAATTATACATATATTGTAAGGTGTGCTGACGGCACACTTTACACCGGTTGGACAAATGACCTGAAAAAGCGCATAAAAGCGCATAACGCCGGGAAAGGCGCCAAATATACAAAGACACGCAGACCTGTGGAGCTGGTCTATTTCGAGCACTTTGCCACGAAAGAGGAGGCAATGAGCAGGGAGTATCATATAAAACAGCTCAAGCGTGCACAAAAGCAGGCTCTGATAGATGAAATGAATAAAAATAACAAAAGTATTTTTACACAAAACGGATAGTCGAAAAATAACTAAAATGACCAAACGCCAGTGTGAGGATACTTATTTTTTTGCGATTTTTGTAAAAAATTGCTAAAAAATGCCCGGTTTTTTCGTTAATATATACAGAAAAGACAAAATCCTCTTGCAAAACTACATGAAACTGTACTATAATAATTCTTGTGAAAACGTTACCGCAAACATTACCGAAAACAACCAAAGATGTTTGCAGAGACAATTTTAATATTAAATCTTTTAGGAGGGTTTAAAATGAAAAAGAAATTAGTGACAGTATTACTCGCTTCTTCAATGGTAGCAACAATGCTTGCCGGATGTGGATCAGGAAGCGGAGACGGAACAGAGAAAGGCTCATCTGCAAAGGGAGGCGATGGCTCAGTTTACATGTTAAACTTCAAGCCGGAGACAGATCAGGCATGGCAGGATCTTGCAGAGAAGTACACAGATGAGACAGGCGTAAAGGTTACAGTAGTAACAGCAGCTGACGGACAGTACAAGACAACACTTAAGTCTGAGCTTGCTAAGAAGGATGCTCCAACAATCTTCAATATCGGAAGCACAGCAGACTGCGCAGAGTATGACAAATACATATATGACTTAAAGGACAGCGAGATTTACAAGCACCTTACAGATAAGTCACTTGCACTTGAGTACAATGGCAAGATTGCATCAGTAGCTAACTGCTATGAGTGCTACGGAATCATCTACAACAAGGCAATGCTTGAGAAATACTGCAAAAACTACTCAGGAGCAGTTATCAAGTCAGTAGATGATATCAAGGATCTTGATACATTAGAGAAGGTTGCAACTGATATCAACGAGCATGTAGATGACATCAACAAAGCTTGTGACTTACATCTTACAGAGGCATTTGCTTCAGCAGGACTTGACAGCGGATCTAACTGGAGATTCACAGGACATCTCGCAGGCCTCGCACTCTACTATGAGTTCAAGGATGCAGGATGTGATCTCACAGCAGGACAGAAGGAAGTTACAGGTAAGTACATGGACAACTTCAAGAGAGTTTGGGATATGTACACAAATACATCAGCAGCAGACAAGGCTACACTTGATTCAGGAAGCTTAAATGCTGAGTCAGAGCTTGGTATGGAAGAGGCTGTATTCTACCAGAATGGTGACTGGGAGTACGCTAACTTCGCAGATGACAACGAGAACGGATACACAGTTAAGCAGTCAGACCTTTCAATGATGCCTATCTACTTCGGTGTAGATGACGAGAACGAGGGACTTGCAGTTGGTACAGAGAACCACTGGACAGTAAACGCTAAGGCAGATCAGAAGGATATTGATGCAACACTTGAATTCCTCAACTGGGTAATCACAAGTGATGACGGACGTGACGCAATCGTTAATAAAATGGGTCTTTCAGCTCCATTCGATACATTCACAGGCGACTATGAGTCAAAGAACGCTTTTGCTAATGTAGCATCAGAGCTTGCAAAGGAAGGCAAGACATCAGTAGCATGGTCATTCAACGCAACACCTTCAGTAGATGACTGGAGAGCTGATTTCCTTGCTCCACTCACAGAGTACACAGAGCGTAATGGTTCATGGGATGACGTTGCAAAGGCATTCTCAGAGAAATGGGCTTATTACTGGGATCTTCAGAACGAGCAGTAAAATTCTCTAAAAGTTAGTAAAAAGTAGTAAAAGTGGGGTGAGTGGCAGTCACTCACCCCATATTTTTTTAAGAAAGGTATATTTGTTATGGAAAAGTCGATTAGAAAAAAATTTTGGATCTTCGCTTTACCGACAATGGCAGCATTTACAATAGGATTTATTGTACCATTCGTATATGGTATCTTCCTTTCATTTTGTAAATTCTCCACAGTTACAGACTGGAAATGGGTGGGATTTAAAAATTACACAAGGATTTTTGTTGTAAACGGCACTGTGGATACAACCTTTATTCATTCAATCTGGTACACAGCACTATTTACAGTAGTTTCGGTACTGATTATCAATATCGTATCTTTTGCAATAGCAATGGCGCTTACAAAAGGAATCAGAGGAACAAATCTTTTCCGTACAGTATTCTTCCTTCCAAACCTGATCGGTGGAATCGTACTTTCATATGTATGGCTGATGATTTTTAACTCTATCCTGCAGAACTATTCAAAGACAATCGTAAGCTCAGAGTGGTCAGCATTCTGGGGACTTATCGCAGTAGTATGCTGGCAGCAGATTGGATATATGATGATTATCTACATCGCAGGTATTCAGAATATACCGGGTGAGCTTATTGAGGCAGCAAAGATTGATGGAGCCAACAGATGGCAGCTCTTAAAGAGCGTTATTCTTCCAATGCTTATGCCGACAATCACAATCTGTACATTCCTGACATTGACAAACGGCTTCAAGCTGTTCGACCAGAACTTAGCTCTTACAGGCGGTAATCCGGGAAAGATGTCAGAGCTGCTTGCCTTAAATATCTACAACACCATGTATGGAACAACAGGATGGCAGGGCGTAGGTCAGGCAAAGGCTGTTATATTCTTTATACTTGTTGCAATTATCGCACTTGCACAGAATAAGATCACTACAAGCAAGGAGGTACAGGACTAATGGCAAAACAGAAAAAAGCGCAGGAAGTCAGTGCCGTAAGACAGGCCAAGCACGGTTGGATAATCACATTATTATTCACTGTTTTATCAGTACTTTGGATTTCACCAATCTTTATGGTGTTACTCAATTCATTTAAGAGAAAAGCCTACATATTCAAGCATCCGTTTGGAATCAGCACAGTATCTATCACTGAGGGCTTTGAAGCCTTCAAGGATGGTATGTCAAGGCTTTTCTGTAGCACATTAAACTACAAGAATGGTCTCAGAATGACACATTTCTGGGACTGCTTCGGAACATCATTTTTAATCACAGTCGGCTCAGTAGTACTTATTGTACTCTGCTGCTCAATGTGTGCATGGTACATAGTTCGTGTAAAGACTAAGGGCACAAAGCTTATGTATACACTTTGCCTTTTCTCTATGATCGTACCATTCCAGATGGTAATGTTTACATTATCAAAATTTGCAAATATGCTTCATTTATCAAATCCACTCGGTATCATCATTGTATACCTTGGCTTTGGAGCAGGACTTGCTGTGTTTATGTTTACAGGATTTGTAAAGAGTATCTCATTAGAGATCGAAGAGGCAGCTATGATTGATGGCTGTACACCATTACAGATGTATTTCAGGGTTGTATTTCCAATACTTCGTCCTACAGCGGTAACAGTAGCGATACTTGAGGCAATGTGGGTATGGAATGATTACCTTCTTCCATCACTGGTTTTAAACATCAACCAGTACAAAACCATACCAATTGCTATTCAGTACTTAAAGCAGAGCCACGGTATGATTGACTGGGGTGCAATGATGGCCATGCTCGTGCTTGCGATTCTGCCAATTGTTATCTTCTATATTGTATGTCAGAAGTACATTATAGAGGGTGTGCTCGCAGGAGCTGTAAAGGGTTAATATAGCTTACAAGAGGATATAGTTTATGTTATTTAAGCCCCACACTTATTAAGAAAACATGTGGGGCTTAAGCTAAATTAGCAGGTTTTATAGTTGTGGATATAATGAGTGAAATAAATTATATCACATGGATATAATGTAAAGGGACGTATCGCTGTCCGGACGGGGAAAACAATGACAATTGTAGATATAGCAAAAGAATCGGGATACTCAGTAACAACTGTATCCCGAGTTTTAAATAACAGGCAGGATGTTTCTCCTGCAGCAAAAGAAACCATAATGAAAATAGTTGAGGCACACAACTTTGTGCCAAATAACAATGCAAAGAGGCTCAAGCAGACCATTTCCAGAAATATTTATCTGCTGGTAAAGGGTACTTCGAATATGCTGTTTGCAAACATAGTCGAGGAAATCCAGTCGATAATAGACAGAACAGACTACTCTTTGAGCATCACATATCTGGATGAGGACAGTAATCTAAGCAGTGTGACTGACCGCATATGCAGGGAACGAAAGCCACTTGGAATCATCTTTCTTGGAGGTAGCAGGGTGGATTTCTCGGAGGATACATCTTCGTTTAAGGTGCCGTGTGTTATCGTGACAACATCGGCAGAAAACTGGAGCATGGAGGAGCTGTCATCTGTTGCCATTGATGATGAGAAGGCCGGGGAAACAATCGTCGACTATCTCATCGAGCATGGTCATACGAAGATAGCAGAGATTGGAGCCAATCTGGAGCTTTCACAGACAGCTATTCTGCGACACAACGGATATCTGAACAGCTTCAAAAAGCATGGCATCACACCTGATGAGCGTTACTATGAGAGAGCGCGATTCTCATATGACAGCGCATATCGTGCGATGAAAAAGCTTTTGGAGAAGAATATAGAAATCACCGCAGTCTATGCGATTTCCGATGTCATGGCAATCGGTGCCATAAGGGCAATACTTGACAAGGGACTCAGGGTGCCGGAAGATATATCTATCACAGGCTTTGATGGTTCGACACTTGCAGAGTACTACAATCCCAAGATTGTATCTATCAGGCAGCCGCACAAGGATATGGCGGCACGCAGCGTGGAACTTCTTTTTAGCATGATTGATTTGCATAAAGGCTCATGTCATGAGATAATACCATTTGAGCTCACAGAGGGCGAGAGTGTTGCCCGGATTGATTAAAGACTATATAATGTTTGTTGTAATCTCACAATAGTTACCAACGAAGGAATTATTTGGGAGCGGTAATCAGGTTGTTACATTTCGGACATACAATAAACGAGGAGGAATCGCGCATGGAAGTGAATAATAAGATGAAGCACACCATAAAGGTCGCATGGGCCAAAGGGTTTTCACAGTTTTTAGCACTAGCAGGAGCAATCCTGCTAGTGTTTGTGCTATTTAAATTTGATGCAATAATGGCACAGATTATGCGTATAATAAATATACTCATGCCAATTATCATGGGGATTGTGCTGGCGTATCTCATAAATCCGATGGTAGAGTTTTATGACAGAAAGCTAAGCAATTCACTTGGCAAAGCCATAGAAAAGAAGTGTGGAAAGAGACCTTCTATGAGAGGGTTGTCAATACTTATAAGTCTGGCCATAATAATAGCCATTATTGTAGTGCTCATAATGATGGTGGTGCCACAGCTTGTAAGCAATATCACAAATGCGGTCAGTCTTTTACCGGATCAGATACAGGACCTTGTGAAAAAGATCACGGAGCTTGCCAAAAACAATGACAAGGCAAAGGAAATGATCACTGAGCTATACAATAACGGCATAAGCTATTTTACTGAATGGGTAAAGGACAATATGCTCGGACAGGTTACCTTTGTGATAAACAGTATTATGGGAATCTTTGGCACAGCGGTAAACTGCCTTGTTGCAGTCATCGTTGCCATCTATGTCCTTCTTAGCAAGGATACCTTCAAACGCCAGACTAAAAAGCTCGTGAGCGCATTTCTGCCGGAACGCCATATACAGGTGCTTTCAAGCATCTTAAAGGAGAGCGACAAGATATTCGGTGGCTTTATCAGTGGTAAAATCATCGATTCACTCATAATCGGAGCCATCTGTTTCGGGTGCTGCCTGATACTGCGCATGCCGTATGTAGCACTCGTGAGCGTGATGGTCGGAGTGACCAATGTCATACCGTTCTTTGGACCTTATATTGGAGCCATACCAAGCACCATACTCATCATGCTGGACAGCCCGTCAAAGGGTGTGATATTTTTGCTGTTTATCATTATCTTACAGCAGGTGGACGGCAATATTATCGGACCAAAGATACTCGGTGAGTCCACAGGACTCTCACCTTTCTGGGTGGTATTTGCAATCTTCCTTGGAAATGGATTATTTGGAGTAGTGGGGCTGTTCATCGGAGTACCGACATGGGGTGTCGTGTACTACCTGATAAAGAGATATGTGAATTATCGTGTGAGGAAGAAAGAATAAACGTACTGTTAAAAAATAAGTTATAAATTTTGAAAATAGTACTTGAATACTGGAAAATATGTGTATATAATGTGTGAACGAGGCTTTGAAAAAGAGCTTGTTCACACATTTTTTTAATGGATTTTCTGCAGGGGTGAACCTGCTGGGAAAAGTTATTATGAATTGAATTTTTGGGGAGGGTATTTACACATGAAGACAGATATGACTAAAGGCAATCCAATGAAAATTATACTGCTGTTCTCGATTCCTGTTCTGATGGGAAATCTGTTTCAGCAGTTCTATAATATGGTGGACACGATTATCGTGGGGCAGTATCTGGGCTCAAAGGCGCTTGCGGCGGTTGGCTCGACAGGCTGTATTATGTTTCTGGTGCTTGGCTTTGCAAATGGAATAGCACAGGGCTTTGGAGTTATGGCAAGCCATGCGTTTGGTGCGAAAAAAGAGAAGCTTTTGAAGCATTATGTGGCACTGGCTATCATTCTTACTGTGATTGTTTCAGTGGTGCTTACGATTCCGACAGTGCTTGCATCGAGGCAACTTCTTATCTGGCTCAATACACCTGATGATATACTTGTCATGGCTGATGCGTACATAAAGGTCATTTTTGCAGGAATTTTCTGCACCATGTCCTACAATGTGGCTTCCGGTCTTTTGCGAAGTATCGGAGACAGCAAGACTCCGCTGTACTTTTTGATTTTTTCATCTGTATTGAATATTGTGCTGGATATATTCTTTATCGTGGTGGTGAAGGCAGGCACGGCAGGAGCAGCTTATGCGACAGTTATCTCGCAGGGAATTGCTGCAGTTTTGTCATTTATCGTGATGTTTAAGAAGTATGATTTGCTGCGCCCCAGCCGTGAGGATTATTACATGGACTGGAGCGGAATCTGGCACATGCTTTCAATCGGTCTGCAGATGGCACTCAACTATTCAATTACTGCTATCGGAACGATGATTTTCCAGGCTGCGGTCAATGTGTTCGGTTCGCAGGTGGTAGCTGCGTATACCGCCGCATCCAAGGTCAACAATATCGCGACACAGACCATGCCTACACTTGGAACAGCCGCTGCGACTTACTGCGGACAAAATCTAGGAGCAGGAAGATACGACAGGATATTTAAGGGTATGAAGTCATGCTTTTTCATATGTATAGGCTGCGCAGTTTTAGCGGCAGCAATTAACTGCTTTGTCGGACCGTACATGATAGGCTGGTTTATCACATCGCCTACGGCAACTGACATTGACTGTGCTATGAAATATCTGAAAATCGCGAGTGTCTTCATGCTTCCTCTTGCATGGATTTTTGCATACAGAAACGGTCTGCAGGGACTTAACAAGGGACTTGTGCCTATGCTTAGCGGTGTGATGGAGCTTGTGTCGAGATTGATTGCAATACTTGCCCTGTCAAAGCCATTTGGTTACGTCGGTGTGTGCTTTGCAGATCCGGCAGCCTGGCTTACAACAGGAATACTACTTATTGTGACCTACTATGTGTGGGAGATGCGCATGAGGAAGAAGATACAGATAAAATAGATTTCACACAAATTGGTTTATTCGTGGTACAATTAAGCCACGGATAAATCAATTTCATTTACAGAGATAAAGAGGCGGATTGCATGAATTATTATGAGCTTTCAAACACTGTCACCCCTGATACCATTGGATACAAAAATGGCTTATGGCAGAAAAGATATGTGCAGATTTACAGAGTATTGATTGTTGTATGGAGTGTTTTGACATTAAGCTTGTTGTTTGGAATGTTCCATAGGGATGACTATAGTTCAGGAATGATTAAATCATGTTTATTGCTCTTTTTTGCAGGTATTATTTTTCTGGTGTTGATGCTGATCGCTGTTGTTAATATATCAGCGAAAAGGACAGAGAATTGGAGCCTTCAGGACAGGCATGATTACAATTTGGCTATGTACAGAACCAGATACAGGAATAATAGGCAGCTTAAGTCAGTTGTGTTGATAGTGATGGCTAAGCAGCAGCTTCTTATGTCAAACTATGATCTGGCCGCACAGGCTCTTGCAATGGTTGATATCAATTGTGTGAAGCTGCCATATTTAAGAGATTATTATTTTTGCAATGCTGCAGTTTTGTTCCTATGTGATAAGCCGGGCTGGCAGGAGTGGCTGGATAAGTGCTATGCTGTGCCGGCGAATCAAAAGCAGATGACGGACATGCAGATTGGTGCATTGTTTTTATCAGAAAATGCAAAAATGGATTTGTGTCAGGCAATTTACGCAGACACCAGGATAAAGCATAAGTGGCCGACAGCAATTGTAATTACTGCGATATTGGTGTTGTATGCAGGAATTTTCTATGGAGTAGGAGGCTTACTGTCTCGAGGATATCACTATAGATGCTGGTTCGAGCTGTCGTCTGTTTTGATAACATACGCAGGCTGTATGGTCTTGTCGCTTTACTGGATAATCAGGTGGATATTATTCAGTGACAGCGTATCTAAAAAGTCAGAAGGCGTAAGGCTATTCAGAAAAGTAATACTCATAGTCATGTGGCTGTGTTTGATGGCTGCCATGGTTATTAATCTGATAATTTCATTCATCGGCATGGATACGGAGAAAAAGGTATATGCGAATGGTCTTATCTGCATGAGTACTTCGGATGGATATAATACTGATGAATATTATAACATCAAGGTTGGACCTTTCCTGAGACGAAATTTGACATTTAAGGAAACAATAAAGTTTGGACTTATAAACGATGATGACAGCACCGGAGACAGTGGAAATGATGCTGGTGATAGTGGTGCAAATGACAGTGAAAACAGCACTGATAATAATTCACAGTCATACAATGACGCTTCTGAAAATACAGAAAATGAGAATGCAGGAAATGAGAACGCTGACGAAAGTCTGGATACAGAAAGCATGGCCGTATATGATTACATGTCAGCTGCAGGGATGCTCTCAGCCGGGGATGCCGGTACTATTCGCAATGGTTACACTGCCAAAGGCACATTTTATGCTGTTTTCGAAACCGGCGAGGCTGATGGAAATACGTATGAGAATAGGTTAGTTTATGACAGAGTTTCTGAAAATGGACAGTGTGATTTGTTTGTTTATGAGCAGTTGGTTAGTGGCTCAGATACAAGGCTACTGGGATTTTATGCTGTAAATAAAACCACAAATGAGGTTTTCTCAGCAGATAGAAACTCATGGGGTGGTGTGAGCAGCAGGGAATATCAGGACGCAACAGGAGAAAATTAGGCTGGTACATGTCGCATAAACGATGTACTAGCTGGTTGTCTCCCTGCGAATCAGCACAGGCGCTATCTTTTTGTGCGTTGGCGCCAAATCGGGCTCAGGATTGCTTTGCTTGCGGTTATCCATCTGCCTGACGAGAAAATCCATGGCGGTTCTTGCGATTACATCTATCTGCTGGCCGATGGTGGTGATTGGAATTATGGCTTCGTTGGCAATTGGTGAATTGTCGAAGCCGACTATCTCATAGCTGTCCGGCAGGCAGCCGTATTTTTGTATGACAAGGTTCAAAAACATGTTGGCATATGTGTCGTTTGCCAGGAATACCCCTTTCTTTTTATCAGGATATTTCTCATCTATATTGTTAAAAATCACCTTCATCTGAGAAAATAAATCGTTGTACGAATCACCGGATACGTTCAGGCTGAGCTCATAGGGAATATTGTGCTCGGTACAGGTGTCCTCAAACGCACGGATTCTGTCGTATGCCGGGACATACTTTGGCACATCTACATTGATATGGATGAGGATATCACATTTGTCACGTATTAAAAGAGATGTGGCCTGAAGCGCACCCATATAGTTGTCGGAGGTGACACTGCTTATATGCATGGATTCTCGCTCGATTGCGACAATTGGAATGTGGTATGAAGCAAGCTTTTCAGATGAGAGAGTGTGACTTAGCACGATAAGACCCTCTATCTGATAAGCTAAAAGTTCATCAATGTAGTTTTCTTCCTCAGCCGCCCCCTTGTCACTCATAAAGATGAGAAACTTATAGTGATAGTCCGTGTAGGTGGCTAAAAGCTGTGTGAGCATCTCAGAGTAGTAGTGCAGGTAAAGGTTTGGCACTATTATGCCGACAAACTCGCTCTTACCGTTTGCGAGAACCTTTGCGAGCTTATTTTTCTTATAGCCGAGCTCATCAAGCGCACGGGAAATCTTTTCCTGATTCTCTAGTGTCAGAGAGTCTGGATGATTGAAATATCTTGAAATCGTTGTTTTTGAAAAATGTGTATATTCCGCAATATCTGCAAATGTAACCTGTTTTTTTCCCATGGGATGTCTCCTTATAAAAATTACTTATATTACAAATGTTTATAAACAGTATACAGCGCAATTTCCAAAATATCAACAAAAAAGTAACCGGTTACTTTTTTTGAGAAAAGTATTGACACAGCACAAATGATATTGTATTATCAAATTATAAAGTAACCGGTTACTTTGCCGGTTACGCAAGAGCGTAAATTAAGTAAAAAAGACAAAATGTGAAAAAGAGTGGAGGTCACAGCAAATGAAAGAAAAAAAGCAGTCATTGAAAAGCAAAGTGACATATGTGAAGAAAAACTGGATGTTGTACATATTTTTCCTTATGCCGGCACTTTTACTGACAATTATATTCAAGTATGTTCCGATGGGCGGACTGCTCATAGCATTCAAGGATTACAATGTCATAAAGGGTGTGCTGGGGAGTCCATGGGTCGGGCTTGAATATTTCAAGAGATTTTTATCATCACCTGATTTTATGAACTACCTTATGAATACGTTAAAGGTAAGTATTTACGGATTGTTATGGGGATTTCCGGTACCGATTATACTTGCACTGCTTCTGAATCGTATTCGCAAAGAGGGCATCAAGAAAAAGATACAGCTTCTGATTTACGCACCGAATTTTATCTCAGTTATTGTACTTTGTGGTATGGTTCGTATGTTTTTATCACCAATCGGACCAATGAATAAGATACTCGGCATCAGCACAAACTGGATGACAATGCCGGCTGCATTCAGGACAATCTACATAGCGAGCGGCATCTGGCAGGGAGCAGGCTGGGCTTCAATCATGTACACAGCGGCATTATCCAATGCGAGCAAGGAGCTTGAGGAGGCAGCGAGAATGGACGGCGCAAACATCTTCCAGCAGATGTGGTATGTTGAGCTTCCGGCTATTAAGAATATTATAGTGATACAGTTCATCCTGCAGGCAGGAAATATTATGAGTATCGGTTTCGAGAAAGCCTACGCGTTACAGACAGATATGAACTTACCGGCATCGGAAATTCTTTCTACATATGTATACAGAATCGGACTTTTGAATGGAGACTATGGTTATTCAACAGCGGTTGGTCTTTTCAACTCGGTAATCAACGTAATATTGCTGATTATAGTCAATGCGGTTGTAAAGAAGCTAAACGATGGTGAAGGAATCTAGGAGGAAAGTGCAATGGAAAAAGATATGACGATAAAAATCAAATATTCACGGACTGATAAAATTGTTCTTGGAATTGGATATACACTTCTTGGGTTGTTTGTGCTTGCAATAATTGTTCCGTTAGTATATGTAGTGCTGGCATCTTTCATGGATCCGACAGTACTTAACAATCAGGGACTGAGCTTCAACATAAAGGACTGGACTATTGATGCATACAGACGAGTTCTGGAAAATGACATGATATGGCGCGGATTTTTTAATTCGTTTTTTTACTCAATAGCGTTTGCGGCAATCTCAGTATTTGTCACAATCCTGGCAGCGTATCCTATGTCTAAAAAGGAATTTGTCGGAAGAAAATTTTTCAATGTGATTTTTATTATCACAATGTTTTTTGGAGGAGGAATGATTCCTACATTCATCCTTATAAATCAGCTCCATATGGTAAACACTGTCTGGGCAATCCTCATTCCGGGAGCTTTCAATGTGTGGAATATGATTTTGGCGAGAACCTATTATCAGTCAGTGCCAAATGAGCTTCGTGAGGCATCAGCCATCGACGGAGCAAATGAAATACAGCATTTCTTTAAGATTATGCTTCCGGTTTGTAAGCCGATTATTGCGGTGCTTATGCTTTGGTCATTTGTAGGAATGTGGAACAGCTACTTTGATGCAATGATTTACCTGAATGATGCAAATCTCCAGCCATTACAGCTTGTACTGCGTTCAATTCTCGTGCAGAATACACCTCAGCCGGGCATGATTGCAGATATCCAGAGCACAGCTGAGATGGCAAAGGTTGCAGAGCAGCTCAAGTATGCTACAATTGTTGTATCAAGTTTACCACTTTTGATTATGTATCCATTTTTCCAGAAATATTTTGATAAAGGAATCATGGTTGGATCTGTTAAGGGCTAACAGAAAGGATGAGTATGGATATGAAAAAAAGAAGCTTCAAAAAATTAATTACACTTTCGCTTACACTTGCAATGCTGACAGGTGTGGCAGGCTGTGGAAAGCAGCAGAGCTTAAATGCTGAGACAAATCCGGACACACCGGTATCAGATGTGCAGTTCCCTCTGAAGGAGAAGGCTGAGCTGTCATTTATCACAAGTGCACCGGCCACATCCACACAGGATCCTAATGAGAGGACTATCTTCAAGAGAATGGAGAAGCAGACCAACGTGCATATCGACTGGACATGCTTCGTTTCAGACCAGTTCTCTGACAAGAAGAATCTGGCATTGGCGCAGTTTGGTAATCTGCCGGATGGACTGTTTAATGCAGGTATGAGTGATTACGACCTGCTCAGATATGCAAAGCAGGGTATTATCATTCCGGTTGAGAATCTGATTGACAAATATATGCCTAATCTTCAGGCAGTTTTTGAGAAATATCCTGAATATAGGACAATGTGTACCGCACCTGACGGACATATCTATTCATTTCCATGGATAGAGCAGCTTGGTGCAGGAAAAGAGGCAATTCAGGCAATCGGAGATATACCTTATATCAACAAGAAATGGCTTGATTATCTGGGACTTGAGGTGCCGACCACTACAGATGAGCTCGAGCAGGTGCTTATTGCATTCAGAGATCATGCAGACGAGCTTGAGAAAGAGTTTGATATCGAGGGCGGGGTTATTCCTATGTCATTTATTATAAACAACGGTGACCAGGATCCAGCCATCCTCATTAACGGCTTTGGTGAGGGTTATGGTGATACAGGTGACCACTTTGCAGTAACAGATGAGGGAAAAGTCATCTATGCTCCGACACAGGAGGGCTACAAGGAGGGTATCGAGTGGCTTCACAAGCTTGTCACAGAGGATTTGATTGACCCTGAGGCATTTACACAGGAGTGGTCAACCTACGTAGCAAAGGGTAAAAACCACAGATACGGGCTCTGCTTTACATGGGACATTGCAAACATTGACAATAACACAGATTACGTCATGCTTCCTGCTCTCACAGGACCTGACGGAGTCAGAAATATCACCAGACAGAACAACAGTGAGACGAGTGGTTTCGACAGAGGACGATGCGTACTGACATCAAGTTGCAGGGATACGGCTTTGGCAGCCGCGTGGATTGATCAGATGTATGCTCCAATCCAGTCTCCACAGAATAACTGGGGAACATACGGTGAGAAAGATTCGTTCAATATATTTGAGATGAGTACAAACGCTGACGGCGGACAGATGTTAAAGCATATGGATCTGGGCGATCAGTCACCGGTTGAAGTGCGTGAGGCACAGTCAGTAAACGGACCGCTTGCTGTTTTAAACGAGTACTATGATGTTTATGTGACAGAGCCTGCAGATGCCAAGTGGCGTCTTGACAACATGCATGAGGCTTATCTGAAGGACATGAACAGTAAGTATGTCTATCCAAACGTGTTCATGAGCATAGATGACACCAACAAGGTGTCACAGTACGACACAGACATCAAGAAATATGCTGAGCAGAAAAAGGCCGACTGGATATTAAACGGCGGCATTGATAAGGAATGGGATTCATACCTTAAGAAACTTGATAAATATGGTTTACAGGATTATCTGAAGATAAAGCAGAAATATTTTGACAGCTATCAGAAATCCCTTGAGAGTACGTCAGAGGGCAAATAGGTTACTGTTCATAATTCTGTATTACCGGCAAAGCAAACAGAATTGGAGGATTTGAATGAGCGAATTATTGGAAAAAGCAAGAAGCTACGAGGCAAAAAAAATAGCTGCTACAGATAAAGAGAGTAAACCTTTGTTTCATATCAGTGCACCGGCAGGATGGATTAATGATCCGAATGGATTTTCTGTCTATAACGGAAAAATTCATCTGTTTTATCAGTACTATCCATATCTGCGTGAGTGGGGACCTATGCATTGGGGGCATAGTACGACAAGCGATATGATTAAATGGGAGCAGCTTCCGTGTGTTCTGGCACCTGACGAGGAATATGATAAAAAAGGATGTTTCTCAGGAAGTGCCATTGAGGCAGATGGTAAGCATGTGCTTGTATACACAGGTGTCACAAGGATTAAACTTCCTGACGGCAGTGAGCAGGAGAGACAGAACCAGTGCATCGCATTTGGAGACGGACTTAATTATGTGAAGCATGAGAATAATCCTGTTGTGACAGGCGATATGCTTCCTGAAAACTGCAGCAGAATCGATTTCCGTGACCCTAAAATATGGAAAGAGGATGACACATATTATCTTATAGTTGGAAGCAAGGACTTAAACAATGTGGGACAGGTAGTGCTCTGCTCTTCAAAAAACCTGACCGATTGGCAGTTTGAGACAATCCTTGCGGCAAACAGCACAGGCAAAATAGGTACCATGTGGGAGTGCCCGGACTTCTTTGGGCTGGAGGATAAGCATGTGCTCATCTGTTCACCGCAGAGTATGAAGGCAGACAAATATGAGTTTCATAACGGACACAACTCTGTATATTTTCTGGGGGATTATGATAAAGAAAATCATGTATTTATCAAGGAAGAGCCGCACACACTTGACTATGGCATGGACTTTTATGCACCGCAGACTACACTGCTTCCGGACGGACGCCGCGTGATGATTGCCTGGATGAAGTCGTGGGATGCATGTGTCGTTCCTGATTCGCAGGATTGGCAGGGCATGATGACACTGCCTCGTGAGCTTGAAATAAAGGACGGCCGTATCTGGCAGAAGCCGGTTAAGGAAATAGAAAATTATCGTGCAAACAAGTGTCATTATACAGATAAAAAAATAGACTGCTACACGACCTTTGATGGCATAAAGGGCCGCACTCTCGACATGACAGTGGAGCTTTCAGGCGAGGAGTACAATAACTTCACTGTTGAAATGGCATGCGATGATGAGTATGGTACAGTGTTTACCTACAACAGAGTCGCAGGCATGCTCGAGATTGATCGTACCTGCTGTGGCGTCACAAAGGATGTCGTCTGTGTCAGAAAAATTAAAATCGCAGATACAGACAGAAAGCTAAAGCTTCGTTTCATCGTGGACAGACAGTCTATAGAGCTCTTTATCAATGACGGACAGCAGGTCGCAACCACAGCTATCTGTACACCTCTTCAGGCAGACGGAATCTGCTTTAATTGTGACGGAAGTGCTGTTGTGGATATTGAAAAATATGATATAATTTTGTAATATGACAGCATATCAGTAGGGCATACAAATAATAACCGGACAAATTATTAGTCCGGTTATTTGTAGAATAATATACATAATATTTTGACAGGAAAGAAAGAGGTACAATATGGATGTAGTTGCATTAGGTGAATTACTTATAGATTTTACAGAAAACGGTACAAGTGCGCAGGACAATAAGCTTTTTGAGGCTAATCCGGGTGGAGCTCCATGTAACGTGCTTGCCATGCTTCAAAAGCTCGGTCATCAGACTGCTTTCATAGGAAAAGTGGGACAGGATGCGTTCGGAAGACTGCTTGTTGATGCCGTAAAGGAGCAGGGCATCGACACAACAGGCGTGCGCTATGATGACAATGTCCATACCACTCTTGCATTTGTACAGACCGCAGCAGACGGAGACAGAGATTTCTCATTCTACAGAAATCCGGGAGCAGATATGATGCTGAACAAAGAAGAAAAATGCTGACTTTTGCAAATGCGGCAGCATCTGTGATTACAACAAGAAAAGGGGCATTGAAGGTGATGCCAAATCGGCAGGAAATACAGGACTTGATGAACGCAGGAATCGTTTCAAAAGCATAAAAAGCTAAAAAGCACGTTACTTTTACGCCTATCGGTGTGGAAAGTGATGTGCTTTTTGATCCTATATAACAAACTTGACACGTAAGCCACAAGGGAATAAAATAGAAAAAAGGAAAAATGAAGGATACGACGAGGAATACAAAGTGCAGGCGGTCAAGTTCGCCAAAAACCTTGAATCAGCAAAAGCAGCAGAGGAGCTGCAAATCCCTGCCAACAAATTGTACAGCTGGATGCAAAAGGTGAAAACAGCCGAGCTGATCGGATGCGACGAACGCAGCCAGGAAGAAGCGTTGAGCATTGCCAAAGAGAATCAGCAGCTGAAAAAGCGAATCAAAGCGTTGGAAAAAGAAAATCGTCGTCTGAGTGAAATGAATGAATTTCTGGAAGATGCAGCAGCTTTTTTCGCTGCATGCCATCGGAGGTCCGGAAAGAGCAGCGATTGAGATATACCATCCTCTATTCTAAAAATCAATAAAAATCAGAAAAATCAAACACCTCGAAGCGAAAAGTCCAAAGGGAGGAAAGCTGTTCAAAATAATTTTCATGAAGCGTTTTTACAAAGCTTTCAATCGCAGAATAAAAATCCAGAAAGCTATGGTAGTATTGATTGGCAAGGATTTCTTTTCGGAGAAATTTCCAAAGTCTTTCTATCAGATTCAGATTTGGAGAATAAGGTGGCAAGAAAACTAAATTGATATTTCATTTTTCTGCTTTGTCCCTAACTTTTCGGCAATGCTGATAAGCAGCATTGTCAAGAATTATGTAAAGATATTGATCAGGGTATCACTTTCGCAATCTTTCAAGTCCGTCACAAACAATGTCTGAATTCCACCATGATACCCATATGTCAAATGCACTCCATCGCAAAACAATAGTGTCATTAAGCCGCTTTTTGCCATGTTTAAAAGTGGTAAAAGAATATTGTTCAGGAAAAGCGACTGTGCTTTTATGTTTGCTTTTGCAGGTATGCTTTTTGACTTTTTGTACGAATAGCCTTTGCTTTAAGCCAGTATCGAACTGGCGTAGCTGTGATAGGAATTCCAAAATTTTCTTTGATTTTTCTGACCGCATCAGGCACATCTTTCGGAGGATTTTCATCAAAATAAGCTTCTAATTCATCAGATATTTGTTCCAAGTGATGGATTCGCTTACCACGCTTGCATTGATAAATTGCATCTGTTCCCATTGTTTCATAGAGTTTAAGAACTCGTGTAACTGTTCGATAACAATTTTCTGTTTTTTTACATAATTCTGTGATTGTGTCAGTTCCCTGGTGAGCATAATATAAAACTTTTGCTTGATTTTTAATCGTCTTATTTCGTCCAAATTCCATCTCATAATGAACAAGTGCATATTCCTTTTGATTTAATTGTATATTGATTTTGCATTTCGTTCCCATTTCTATCACCCTATTTTATGATATCATATTTTTATTATAATTGCAATGGTAGGGAGTATATTATATTATAAAAATAATGGAAAAGCAATGAAAATTCTTTCTGCATGAAAAAAGCCGCTTCCCCGTATCTTATAGATACGCTGGGAAGCGGCTTTTGATTTAGATTGTATGATTATTTTGCAGACCAGCTATCCATTTCAGCCTGCCCACTGAATACAAAATACAAATCCTGTGTACCATTCAATCCCTGCACCATAGCAGAAACTGTTGTCATCGTTCCGCCAGATGGAATTTCTGCATATCCAACGGCTTTCCCTGTTGGAGAACCAGTACAGATTTTCACTGCACATCCATTCTTAGAGGAAACTTTCATTGTAATCTGTGCAGCACCCTTTGAAAAATTGACACCGCTTACTTTTATCCAGTCGCCCTGGTCAATTTCTGTTACAACCGTATCGCCCAGTCCACGCACCTGAATGCCTGCCTGATTGGACATGGTTTCTGCTTGCACCGTCTGATATGGATCGATGGTTTTCTTCTGTGCAATGCCAGTCATTGTTCCTGTAACTGCTTGTATTTTCGTTCCCTGCATGGTGACTGCATCCACCTGCGGACTGCGATAATTGCCTTCTATGCCCATTGCCTTTTCTACGCTGCGGTTGTGATAGAACAAATACAGCTGCCCATCCAATGTGCAGAGGGAATGATGATTGTTTCCATACAGTCCGAAAAATGTTCCTTGATTCCGAAACAATTCTCCACCATAAGTATACGGTCCAAGCGGATTGTTGGATGTCATATATTCAATCGCTCCACTGGTCATTCCATAGGCATTCCCAGCGGTGTTCCAGTTGGAACAGTAGGTATAATAATATGTATCTCCAATTTTATTGATACCGGAATCTTCAAACAAATAAGGAGCTTCAATGGTCACAGGTGTTCCGGCAAGGCTAATCATATCATCTCCCAACTTGACAATGCGAGAAGTTCCCGGCATGGCATCTTTTCCATCTGGAACACCACCGCCAAAACAGAGATAGCCTGTTCCATCATCATCTACCATCACTGCAGGATCAAATAGCCAAGTAATATCGCTGCAATTTGGCGTTGCACGGGTAATCATAGCTTTTCCGAGTGGGTCTGTCCAAGGACCAGTTGGGCTGTCTGCGGTCAGAACACTCACCCCATTTCCGCCATTACAGAAATAGAGGAAAAATTTTTCTTTGCCGTTGATGGTTTTATGGGCTGCACACGGTGCCCAAGAACAGGTTGCCCATTTGGCGATGCCATCTGTTCCAGCTACTGGAATTGCACCGTGGTCTGTCCAGTTCACCAAATCCTCAGAAGATAAACAATTGATTTTGTTTACCTGTGCATAGGTGTTTTCTGTAACCTTTCCATTGCTGTCATATTCAATGACATCGTTTGTGGTATAGACATACACTCTGCCATTATATTCCATCACGCCAGGATCTGCACCAAACCGTTGTGTAAAGAGCGGATTGTTTTCGCCATCTGCCTTATAGCTGGCAGTTGGCGTGATTCCGGCAAACAATGCCTCCATTGCAGCTGTGTCTATAACTTTTTCTGCCTTTGAAAATACGGAAATCCGTCCAAGCAGATAATCCTGCAACATCTTGACATCTGCTGCATCAACGATTCCATTTTGGTCTACATCTGCTGCCAGTTTTGCAGCATTACCGGAAAAGCCGCTGGAAACGCCATGTTTTGCAAGAGAAAGGTCTAATACATTGATGACACCATCGGCATTGACATCTCCCAGTGTAATCGTTGGTGCTTCGCCTGCTCCGAGAATGCCTGTTCCGCCCACTGCTCCAATGACTTCATCCAAATAGAAATTGTTGGTGCTGTCTTTGGTTTCTACA
>OGQR01000830.1_pt1 | contig 23852 bp, 19 predicted proteins | sample 1553271 | NCBI WGS metagenome assembly OGQR01 (sample SAMEA2579970, study PRJEB22360) | human gut metagenome | biome: human gut; feature: human-associated habitat; material: faeces | place: Denmark | collected 2008/2010 | reverse complement strand
CCAATTTTGAAGAACAACAAAAAATTGCCGCCGTTCTGTCCGCAGCCGACGTTGAAATCTCCACGCTGGAGAAAAAACTCGCCTGCCTGAAAGACGAGAAAAAAGCCCTGATGCAGCAGTTACTGACCGGCAAACGTCGTGTTAAGGTCGATGAGGCGGTTGCCGCATGAAACTGACGAAAAGTAGTCCACTGACTGACCGGGAAATCGACTGGCTGGGAGAGGCGTTGCTGAAATACGGCAATGATGACTCTGTGCTCTGTTTCTCTGAGCTGGATGGCTTCCTGACGGCGGTTGTCTCTGGCCCGAATATGATCCCCCCTAATACCTGGCTTAGTGCTATCTGGGGTCGTGGTGACTACCACCCTCACTGGACCAACGAAAAAGAGATGACGCGTTTTGTGGGGCTGTGTTTTCAGCATATTAACGATATCGCTGGCTGCCTGTATGTGGCCCCTGTACAGTTTGAACCGATTTTCAATGGACGTGAGGTGAAAGGGAAGACATATACCATCGTCGAAGAATGGTGTTTCGGGTATATGAAAGGCCGGTCGCTGGATGACTGGTCAGCCTTGCCGGAGGCCTTGCATCCCTCGCTGGAGGCGATAGCCCTTCATGGTATCGAAAAGAACTTTACTGTGGTTGAGAAAATGTCACCTGTTCAATTTGAACAGAGTATTACTCTCATTCAGCCGGCGGCACTGGCGCTTTATCAGCACTGGTTGTCGGTGAAAATGTCAGAGGCATCATCTCAGCCTGTACCCGTGAAGGGGGCAGAAAAACTGCCCGGTCGTAATGACCCGTGTCAGTGTGGCAGCGGTAAAAAATTTAAAAGGTGCTGCCTGCACTGACAAAGCGGAAGGGGGCTTGCTCATGGCAGTGAACAATCTGGATCGTTCCCGGTGGTACATGGGAAAGGTTCTCTGGTTCGGAGGCTACAACAGCAAAACGGATCGGCAGAATAACTTTGGCTTTCTCTTATCAGAGAATGGTAATGAGCTGTTTTTTCATAAGAATGAGATAAGCCGGAACTATACACCCGCTGACAATACACCGGTGCTGTTCAGGGAAGGTATAGGTAAAAATGGTAAGCCTACGGCTTTTAATGTTCACATTCTTGATAAAACAGATGAGGAGACGGCTGAGCTCCTTATTGAATATCTCCGGGCTATTATTGAGGAGGGCGTTGATTTCGCTCGTTGGCGTTATCGTGACTGCGTTATTAATTTCCTCACTCAGTCCTTTGGCGAAAGGGCTATAATTCGGTTAGTTACCAGTGATATAGCTGCTACAAAAGTCTTGCCGCTATTTTTAAAATCACGTAACTACGATAACCAGTTTGCACTTTTTGCCTCTGATAAGAATTTTGATGATTTGACCGCCCAACAAATATCTCCTGCGGTCATGCCTTCGTCATTTATCGATAATAACATTGATCAGTTAGCTGTTTGGGTGAAAAGATGTTCTGCGGCTACGGATTGCCTGGGGGCTTCAACATCGGACATCATCAATGAATTACTCAGCCATATATCTATAAGTGCTATTCTCTACCTGGCATTTTACGATTGTATAAGCAGCGAGCGGATTCTTGAACATCGGCATGATGATATAGAGAATTTTGTTCGACGTAGTTTCACGAAAAATAAAATGGATATACAACCATTTGTCCGTGATGCCTATCAGGAGAAATTCTCATCGAGAGAGCAATTTTATAAACATTCCGTGATTAGTCCTTTTATCAATACGTATTTGATTAAACAGAAGATGTTCAGGAAAGATTTCAGTTTTGTTAATGATATCGAGTCGAATACTGAAATTTCTTCTGATCCTGAATACTTCATTCTGAGTAAATTGTTACCGTTGCTTGGGCGCAACGATGAACAGTCCGTTCTGAGTATTATTCTGCATGAGATATGGCACGGAGTCTTGTCGGGTAAAATTCCGGTAAATCATCCTTCTGTTTTCAAATTGTTCCCACAATGTAGTTCATTACAAATTCGTTTCCCAAGTTTAGAATTATCCTGTGAGGCGTTTCACTGGAATGCAAAACAACCTGACGGAACGATAGAGAAAAAATTCCTTTGTCGTTCGAAAATCTGCCATGATCCGCAGGTACTACCCGACCTCAGTCGGGATTACATCGACTTCACTATTTATGACTGGCTTGCCCACTATGGCATGACCTATCTGATTGCAGGCGAACCTTCTAAGCGGGATTTCCCAATTAAACTGGCTGGGTATTTCAATCGTATCAGAGAATTACATTCCCGCTTGCATTGCCGAAGTTGTGGGGTGCTGATGGTTCCAGATATGAAATATGCTCGTGTGGAAGTCAGCGTCTGGGATACAAAGTCGAAAGGATTTGTGAAAAAACCTTTCCAGGCCGCGTATCGCCTGACCGTCTTTAAATGTGCCAGTCATTCCTGCGAACAGTTTGGTATCGGGCATTACATTAATCACTGTATTGGTTACAAATGCAGCGAAATAATTGACGCCAGAGATTTGCATGAAAAATGTTCAGAAGGACGATTTATTTGTGCATCCTGTGGTTCCTGCTGTACGACGCATCAGGAGAAATTTGGTAATGTAAACAAGGGTGAAACAGAACAGGCCAAGTATGATCGCCTTTACCGGGACTCGCCGTTCTTTTCATCATAAGTCTTCGCTCATTTTTGAGTATGTCCGTACAGACATACAGTTTCACCTCTTAGCCAAGAAGGATTACCGGGTGGATAAGCACTACCAACCTAAATTCCAGGAAGAATACAGCGCCAAAATCCCGGCACTGACGTTACTGACCAGCCTCGGCTGGACGTTTTTACCCCCGAAACAGATTATGGGTTATCGGGGCTATAAACAGGATGAGGTGGTGCTGCGTCCGGTTCTGCGTGAGGCGTTGTCGAAGCGTTCCTTTATGGCGAGCGGTAAAACTTGCCAGTTATCGGAAAAGGCACTGGATAACCTGATATCGCAGGTTTGTTCTCCGGCGCTGAATGAAGGGCTGCTGAAAGCCAATGAGCGGATGTATAACCATCTGCTTTACGGAATCGCCGTCACGGAGTTTGTCGATGGTAAGAAGGTCAACCCCACGATTGCACTCATTGACTGGGAACATCCGGAAAATAACCAGTTCCATTTTACCGAAGAATTTACGATATTGCGGTCAGGCGGTGTCGAAACCCACAGACCGGATATTGTGTGTTTTGTGAATGGTATCCCGCTGGCCGTCATTGAAGCGAAAAGCCCGGCGGGTCACGGCAAGAAAGGGCCAACCATTGACGAAGGGATATCCCAGAGTATCCGCAATCAGCTCAACGACGAAATCCCACAACTGTTTGCCTACAGTCAGGTATTACTGTCGATTAACGGGCATGACGGGCGCTACGGTACCTGCCATACGCCAATGAAATTCTGGGCAGCATGGCGCGAAGAAGATATTACTTACGCGCAGATGTATGCTCTGCGCAACCATCCTTTATCGACTGAACAAATTCATGCGTTGTTTGATCATCGTCCATCAGCCGATCTCAACTGGTACCAACAGTTAATCGCCGCCGGTGAACTGGCTGTCAGTGGACAGGACAAACTGCTCATCAGCCTGCTTTCGCCGGAACGTCTGCTGGAGATGACCCGCTTCTTCACTCTGTTTGATAAAAAGGCCGGGAAAATTGTCGCCCGCTATCAGCAGGTGTTCGGTATTAAAAGACTGCTGGAGCGCATCAGTACCCGCAGACCCGATGGGGGCAGGGAAGGTGGTGTTATCTGGCATACCACCGGCTCTGGCAAATCGTACACCATGGTGTTTCTCAGCAAGGCGCTGATTCTTCATGACAGCCTGAAGCGGTGTCGTATCGTGGTGGTGACGGACCGTATCGATCTTGAAGAACAGCTCAGCAGTACCTTTGCATCCGGCGGCGAGTTGGCCGGGAAAAAAGACAAAGCCAATGCAATGGCGACATCCGGGCAGATGCTGGCGAAACAGATTGGCTCCGGTAAAGAACGCATCATTTTCACCCTAATCCAGAAATTTAATTCAGCGACAAAACTTCCTGAATGCGTCAATACCAGCCCCGACATCATCGTACTGATTGATGAAGGACACCGTAGCCAGGGTGGTGAGAACCATGTGCGAATGAAACTGGCCCTACCGAATGCCGCCTTTGTTGCATTTACCGGTACGCCATTGCTGAAAGAAGATAAGACCACCAATAAATTCGGACCGATTGTCCACGCTTATACCATGCAGCGAGCGGTAGAAGATAAAGCCGTTACACCTTTGCTGTATGAAGAACGTATTCCCGACCTTGAGGTTAACGATCGGGCAATAGATGCCTGGTTTGATCGTATTACCGATGGGTTAAGCGAAGCGCAAAAAGCCGACCTTAAGCGTAAATATGCCCGTAAAGGTGAGGTTTATAGTGCAGATGATCGCATCCGTCTGATCGCACTCGATATCGCCACGCACTTCTCGAAGAATATTGATGAGGGACTGAAAGGCCAGCTTGCCTGCGACAGCAAGATTTCCGCCATCAAATATAAAAAGTATCTTGATGAAGCCGGGTTGTTTGAGTCAGCTGTAGTTATCAGCCCGCCGGATACCCGGGAAGGGAATACTGAGGTGGATGAAAGCAAACTGCCGGAAGTGACGAAATGGTGGAAAGATAACGTCGGCACGCAGGATGAGTCTGTGTATACCCGCAATATCATCAGTCGTTTCGATACCGATGAGAAGCTCAAATTGCTGATAGTCGTTGATAAACTGCTCACCGGGTTTGATGAGCCGAAGAATACCGTGCTGTATATCGACAAGCCGCTTAAGTCCCACAACCTTATCCAGGCGATTGCGCGGGTGAACCGACTGCATCCACTGAAAAAGTTCGGTCTGCTGATTGATTATCGCGGTATTCTGGCTGAGCTGGACACGACTATCGGCAAATATCAGGACCTCGCCTCCCGAACTCAGGGCGGATACGATATCAAAGATATTGACGGGCTGTACAGCGCCATGAGCTCTGAATACAAGCGTCTACCGCATCTGTATAACCAGCTGTGGGCCATATTTGCCGGTGTTAAAAACAAAAATGATACTGAGCAGTTACGTGCGGTACTGGTGCCTAAAATGGAAGAACGTGACGGAGAGATGGTCGATATCCATCAGAAAACCCGTGATGATTTCTTCGAGGCGTTAACGGCCTTTGCCGGATGCCTGAAAGTGGCACTGCAGTCCGCTACCTTCTTCACCGACAAGAGCTTTACGGAACAAGACCGAAATCTCTATAAAGAAACCGTAAAACAGATGTCCAGCCTGCGCCAGTGGGCGATGCAGGTAAGTGGAGAGCAGGTCAATTATGACGACTACGCTGAGCAGGTGAAAAAACTGCTGGATAAGCATGTCACCGGCGTTGAGGTTCGTGAACCGGATGGCGTGTATGAAGTCGGTAAAATGGGCAAGAGCGAAAAGCCCTCAGAGTGGGACAACAATAAAACCCGCAATGAAACCGACATCATTAAAACCCGCGTGACGAAGATGATTGAGCAGGAATTGCGTGATGACCCGTATGCTCAGGAGGCATTTTCAAAACTCCTGCGTATGGCTATCGAAGAGGCTGAAAAACTGTTTGACCATCCGCTGAAACAGTACCTTTTGTTCCGTGAATTTGAAGAACAGGTTGAAGCCCGTAAGCTCAGCGATATCCCGGATGCACTGGCGGTAAACAAGCATGCTCAGGCGTATTACGGTGTATTTAAAAAAGAGCTACCTGAGGTTTTTGCGGTAAACGACGTTCAGGTGCAGGATAAGTGGACCAAGCTGGCTTTTGAAGTGGACAACATTATCGTCAAAGCGGTGGCAGAAAACTCCCTGAACCCCCAGGACATTGAGAAAGTCGTTAAGACAAGTCTGCTACCACTACTGTTTACGGCCTGCCGGGAAATTGGTGCCGGAATGAATCAGGTTAACCGTATTGTGGAAACCATCATCCAGATACTGCGCGTTGGTTTGATGAAATCATGAGTGAAAAAGAATCGCCATCAATGAAAGCGTTACGCATTGTCTATGGTGATGAGGTCATCGTCGTACAGTGTGTTCCGCGTCAGGTCGTAAAGGGCAGGGTGCTCATCAAGGTGCATCCGGACTGCCGGGTTATTGTCTCTGTACCTCCAGAAACACCGGAGCACGAGCTGTTGTCTGCGCTGAAAAAAAGAAGTCGCTGGATATACCAGCAACTGCGTGATTTCAGGGAGCAACAGACGCACATTGTTCCGCGTCAGTATGTCAGCGGAGAAAGCCATTATTATCTCGGCAAGCAGTATCAGTTGAAAGTGACAGAAGATGCTTCTGTGCCTCAACGAGTCAAAATGTTGCGAGGTCGTCTGGAAGTGACGGTCAGACACAAATCGGCTGAAAAAGTAAAAGCGTTGCTGGCCGAATGGTATCGGGAACGTGCCAGAGATGTCTTTCAACGCAGGCTTGATTCACTAATACCGCAGACCCTTTGGGTCAGTGAGCGTCCTCCGATACGTCTGCGGGCGATGCAAACGCAATGGGGAAACTGTTCTGCGAAAGGTTGTCTGACCCTGAATCCATGGCTGGTTAAGGCATCCTCAGAATGTATCGATTATGTCTTGCTACATGAGTTATGTCATGTTGCTGAGCACAACCATAGTGAGGAGTTTTACCGCTTGATGGGGCAGGTTATGCCGGGGTGGGAAAAAGTCAAGAAGCGACTGGATGGGATGGCTGGGATGTTGTTGGCTGATATGTAACTTATCAATATGAGTTCTTAAGGGTTTGGTCAGTCTCGTTAATGTAGGGAGTATAATAATGAGTAAGTTAGATAATAAAATTGAAGCACGCCATCGTAATTTGTTTGATGTTCTAAATGCGCAAAAATATACCGTTGATTACTTTCAGCGCGAGTATAGCTGGGGTGAGAAACATATTGAAGAGTTGGTTACAGACTTAACATCTGCGTTTCTCAATGAATACACCGTCGGTGATTCTCGGGAGCAGGGTGAAAACTACAATAATTATTACTTAGGACCATTTGTTGTGAGTAGTAAAGATGGGAAACGGAGTATTATTGATGGTCAGCAACGACTGACTTCATTAACTTTATTTCTAATTTACCTCCATAACCTTCAGAAAGAACTTAAATATGAAGAGAAAATAGAATCAATGATTTTCTCCGAGTTACGTGGCAGCAAATCATTCAATATAGTAGTTGAAGACAGAATACCTTGCATGGAAGCATTGTTTAATTTTGGTAGCTATAGTTTAGTTGATGGGGATGATGAGTCAACCCATAACATGGTGGAGAGATATCAGAATATCACAGATGCTTTTCCTGATGAATTAAAAGGTCAGGCTTTTCCTTTTTTTATCGACTGGCTTAAGTATAACGTTATTATGGTTGAGATAGTTGCCTATTCAGATGAAAACGCATATACCATCTTTGAGACTATGAATGACCGAGGATTGAATCTTACTCCGTCCGAAATGCTTAAAGGTTTTTTACTTTCACGCTTTCATCAGGGAGATAAACGCCAAAAGGCAAATGAACTCTGGAAAAAAGCGATGATGGATTTAAAAAACTATGATAAAGACCAACGTTTTTTCCAGTCATGGTTGCGTGCTCAATATGCTGATACAATACGCCCGGGTAAAGCTGGTTCAAAAAATGAAGACTTTGAAAAAATAGGTACGCGTTTCCATAGCTGGGTTAGAGATAATCTTCAGGCAGTGGGATTGGACCCAGATAATGGTGAGACATTCGAACGATTTATACAAAAAAACTTTTTGTTTTATTTGAATGCCTATACACAAATACTGAATGCTGAGAGAGCATTAACGCACCAACTGGAATATGTATTTTATATCCACCATTGGGGTATTGCACCTACTTTAAGTTTCCCTTTGATGTTGGCTCCATTAAATGTAGGTGACAGTCCTGAGGCTGTGATAGCCAAAATAAACCTGGTGGCGCGCTATATTGAAACGTTTGTTGTTCGTCGTTCTGTTAATTTCCGAAAATTCTCTGCCAGTTCTATTCGTTACACAATGTACAGTCTTGTTAAAGAGATTCGTGGTAAAAGTATTGAAGAATTAAAAGATTTGTTATCTAAGAAGTTATCCGAAATGTCAGATACTTTTGCAGGAATGGAAGAGTTTCGTCTCCATGGTCAAAACTATCGTTTTGTGAAGTTTTTGCTTTCTCGTATAACTGCGTGGGTTGAGCAACAAGCCGGAATGAGTACAACCTTCATTACATATTATCAGCCAGAACACGGTAAGCCATTTGAAGTCGAGCATATTTGGGCCGATAAATATGAACGTTACTCTGATGAGTTTGAACAAGAGCACGAATTTAACAATTACAGAAATCGCTTAGGTGATTTGGTTTTATTACCTAGAGGCTCAAACCAGTCATATGGTGATTTGTGTTACGATCAAAAGCAACCTCATTACATTAAAGAGAATCTCCTGGCTAAATCGTTATGCCCATTGGCATATATGAATAACCCTAATTTCAATCAGTTGAGAAATGTATTCGGATTGCCTTTCAAGCCACATGATTCATTTAAAAAACAAGATGTCGATGAACGACAGTCTTTGTATAAAATAATTTGTGAGAATATTTGGGCTGATAATTTATAGCAAAATTATAATTTTTATTAATCTGCAATGGTATGGAGGGTTGTCATGATTTATCAGTGTGATACTTGCAGTAGAACGACTTTTGAGATTAATTGTCCATGGTGTAGCGGCGTTTCACCTGTAAAAACGTCTGCATGGGGTTCAGCATCATCGACTGCACAAGCAATAGATATACAACGTATGACGCCATTGAATCCATCTTTTTATCCCGAGTTTCAGTATCGTTCTAAGGGTATGCTGAAAGATCTGTTTGGGAAAAAGAAAGAACAAACTCAGCTTAATCAATTGCTTGAAAATGTTCTCGAAAAATACTCCAGTTTAAAAGATCCATATTTTACTAACTTCATTTACACTTCCAGATTCTCACATAATAATAAATCGGAAGCAGATTACTCAACAGATAATGGTACATACTCCGAATTACAACTTTTCCGTGAGGTGTTGGTCAGAAAAGGGTTCAATGAGCTTGAGCAGTTACCTGAGCTATTAGATAAATTACTCCTTACCACGTCATTTAACGCTCTTTATTATGGTTTCGCTAAGGAAGTTAAACGGCATATTAAATCCACACTTACTGAATCCTTGAAGTCATGGATTGAGGAAGCGGGTACCACTTTTCGGGCAGATCTTTCATTATTTCTATTCTATATATGGAGCAATAAAATAGATTTCTCATCAGTAGAATTCAATGAAAAAGCGGAGGCCACGCCTGGTGTTCCTTTGGTTTTATTCGATGAAGTTAAAAAATACTTAGCTGTGTGCGAACGTATTTATTTTGATATTCTGGTTGATAGATTAGCTACACGGCTTGAGCATTTTAACCCTAACAAATTCGTCACCATGTATTTAGTTGACGCAATGGACGGCTTCCAGTTTGAAGATTTCCTTGTGGAAGTATTCCAGACTATGGGTTATGACGTCAAAGAAACCAAGAGAACGCAAGATCAGGGGGCAGATCTCTTCGTCACTCGATTTGGTAAGGATATGGTTATTCAGGCGAAAAATTATTCTGGTTCTGTAGGTAACTCGGCGGTGCAGCAGGTGATCTCGGCTAAAACGTTCTATGGTTGTGATGAGGCGATGGTTGTGACTAATTCCTACTTCACACGCTCTGCCAAAGAATTAGCTGAGTCAGCCTTGGTACGTCTGATCGACAGGGATGAACTGCAAAAGTATCTGGATGATTACAATCAGAAGATAATCGAAGATTTCCAGTCAAACTCGTAACTTTGCAGTCATATAGATATAGCAAAGAACAGTTAGGCTTCCGTGAGAGGGGGGACTTACCTGTGCAGATTCTGTGCTCAACGTTATCCAAGTCTATCTATTTACTGCCAATTACAGTAAAGTAGAGGGAAAATTGCAGCAAAGTTTCGCAATGCACTGCTATGTAACTCATTGATCCTGCGTAGAATTTAAAATCCCTCGGCGTTCGCGCTGTGCGGGTTCAAGTCCCGCTCCGGGTACCATGGGAAAGATAAGAATAAAATCAAAGCAATAAGCAGTGTCGTGAAACCACCTTCGGGTGGTTTTTTTGTGCCTGAAATTCATGTCCTGTGCATATCCTGTGCTCACGGGGTGCAATGAGCTGCAATCTCCAGCCTGGTAATGTCGAAAAGTACGCGTCACCTCTAACATAGAGAACGGGGCTACTTCGGCTGATTTCCGGTACTTCTCCGGGAGGTAAACTTAGAATGTCCGCTACATTATCTGTAATGCAACAACTAGTGGCCCGGGTTGCAGAGTTGCTTAATGCGCTCAATCACCTCATCTCTGTACTTCTGATGTCCGCGCATAGCCCTTGGATGAGCTATTCTGAAACATATCGCATTACCCGCTTTAAATTCCCATAGCCTCCCAGGCGTGACGGATAATGTCTCATAACCATCCAAATACTCAGTCAGCAACCGTTTGAGGATGTAGTCTGTTCTCCGCACTCCGGATGCAAAGATAATGAAATTGGGCGCCAGATGCTTGATTTGTGCAGTCAACAGCTTCAGTGAGGCAGATATCACTTCCTGTACTTCATTCTCAGGGCGAATGAGTGGTGTCAGTCTGTCGTAATCCCACGCCAGTAGATTGGCATATACGATAGCCTGAGGGGGAATCTCTAACTTCCGGGCCAGCCTGAAATGATATTGCGTGAAGCGGCTACGTGATTTGAGGTTTGGTGTTCCATCGTTTTTAACTGCCAGATGCTGCTGGTAACGAACTATAGCCTCTTTAACCACCTGATCTGCGGTGACACCGGGTATAATGCCCAGCGCCCTTAACATCGTATTCTTCCCATTCCGGGTATTCCAGCCAGCCGTTTCACGTCCAACCAGCATGATTTTTACCGGAGAGTGCCAGTATTCATCAAAGGGGACAGGTAAAAAGACACCCGAGTATTTATCTTCCTTCAGGTTGAATGACCGAGCGTTAAGCCCCTGTAATATTTGCGTATACTCTTTGAGCAGCGTTTCCATGCGTTACCCCACCTCGAAATGAATGACAATTCAAAGATATATTATTTTCATGTTATCAGTCAGATAGATGAGGATAATTATGCAAAAATCCTTCCGGTTTACCAATGCATCCATCAAAGCCCTTCCGGCAAACACAGATACCAGATCTACAGAGCTTGAGGTATCTGATACCGAAGTTATTGGCCTCAAATGTCTCTCAGGTCGAACGGGTAACAAACGTTTCCTCCTGCGCTACACATTCCACGGTACCAAAAAAAGTATCAGTATTGGCAGATTCCCTGAAATTGATGTGGGGACAGCTCGCCAGATAGCTCGCCGTCATAAGGAGGCGATTGCACTGGGAAATGACCCTAAAGCAGAACGCGATAATTATCGTGCGATGCCAACACTTAGTGAGTTTTTTCACCAGACCTATGTTCCGTTCATCAAACGCCATAAAAAGTCCTGGGATAAGGATGTTCAGCGTTTCACGCAATACATTGAACCTCGTCTGGGAAAGATACGTTACTGCGATCTCAGGGCCAGAGAGATACAACAGGTGCTGTTTGACATGCTTGAGGGTCGTATTCACGGCCAGCAGTATGCACCGTCTACCTGTAACAGGGCACTGGCTATTCTGAAAACTATGGGGCGTTATGCGCTACGACAGGATGTCTTAGAGAAGAATGAAGCCGATAAGATCCCTTTGCTGAAGGAGAATAATCAGCGGACGCGCTTTTTTGACGCCGATGAGATCAGAAGGATCCTCGACGCTGCGGCACGATACCCCAATAAGGCAGCCGGGGGACTGATAGCCATGCTGCTGTTAACCGGTACACGCAAATCAGAAATGCTGAATGTCATGCACAAACATATTGATCGGGATAACAGGTCGTTATTCATTCCTTATACTAAGAATGGTCGCAGCAGAACTGTGTATCTCAGTGATGTTGCATTATCCATTATTGATTCGATCCCACGAGCTGGCAGCAACCCCTATCTGTTTGCCGTAAAAGATAATGGAAAACCAATATCAGAACCCCGGTGGGCCTATGAAAAAATACTGGCAGAGTGCGGGATAGATAAAAGTGAAGTCTGTTTCCACACTACGCGCCATTCCGTCGCATCATTACTTGTCTCCAGCGGACAGTACAGTCTGTATGACGTTAAAGCCCAGCTTGCGCATGCCAGTATTCAGAGTACGGAGCGCTACGCAAAACTGACACCAGAGCGAATGCGTCAGACCGGGCAGGGTGTTACCGACCTTCTTTTACCCCCCGTAGCTACCAGTAAAGAACAGTGATTTTTGCATCTCTTAAACGTGGAGAATGATTATGCCGTTAAAGTGCCCTAAGTGCGGTTGTCGGAATACAGTCACAGAAACTGCCGGAAATATAGCAAAGGTGACTCGCGATGACCGGTTTCTGACATTGACATCCGGTTATATTAGCCCGGAGCAATTACCAGAATTGCTTAAAGAAATCATCAGGGCGATACAACGTCTCTTTAGATTCCTTGAACAGCGTGAAAGGAATAATGCGCCAGTGCTGATCTGCAAGGATTGTGGATATTATGAAAGAATATAGATGACCACTGAAGGAAATTCCAGATTCTTGAGCCTGTCTATGTAACCCCGATACTTAAAACGTATCGGGGTTTTTTACTTATAAGGATTGATTAATGAAGTTTATCGCTAACTGGCAAAGTCTGCCATCACTATCTCTTCCGGAGTCAGTAATGAGTCTGTTGAAAACAGAGCTGGTACTCCCATTTGAAGATGAATACTCTGCAATGAGTTTCTGGGATGAAGTCGGGGTGACATTAATATATGTCGAGCCCGATGATGTACCTGAAGATATTAAAGCGCAGGTATTAAATGTGATTCATCAGTTAATTGCAAATCCAGAATTTGTAGTCCGTCTGACAGATGACTATTACCTGATGCTTTCTGTTACGGAAGATAACGGGAACGGTATTTATCTGTTATTTCACCCCGATTGCCCTCTGAAGGGTATTGATTTATTAATTTCTATGGCCGAATCACGCTATTAAACACAAGCAAAACCAGGAACGCAAAATGAGTAAATCAAAATTAGTTAAAAATAATGTTGAGTCAGTTTCGAAGGAGATTAAAAATGAGGCAGAGGTTATTCATGAAAATCTCAGTGCAGATGAACAAACATTATCTGATATAAAAGACTATCAGTTGCTCATTGAAACAGGCCAGGCAGAAAAAATCAGTCCTAAGGCAAGTGGTATGCTGACATGGCAACTGGCGATATCAGAGGTGGACAATGAACTTTATCTTCGTCTGGTGGCAAATGGCTGTGGAGGGTTGTTCTCTAAGGACTGGATCTCACTTTCAAAGATTGCAACCGTTCTGGAAACACAACCTGCTACCGGCTTCTCATCCGGAGTATTCAGGCCGTTATTCAAAGGGGCAAGCGCCAACAATGCAGGTTTTCTGGCTGCTGTTTTACGCTCCCCGGATATATGTCTGCTGGAGGCACATCCAGAGAAGTTATTTACTCATGTATTATACCCGGACTGGAGGGAGCGGTTGAATAAACTTAATACGATCAGTAGCCAGGAAAAGATTACAGAGGATTAATTTATTTCCTGCACTGTTATACAACCAGAAATCACCACACACCGCTATTTACTTTCTAAAGGAAAATTTATTATGCAAACCCAATATGCCTTAAAACAGGCAGGATTAACTCTGCCTGTTACTAAAGAATTTCAGCAGCATATTACTACTCTTCTGGCAAATCAGGTTTTACAAAAAATAACTGAGGCAGTGGTTATTAATTTCCGTGATCCGGACTACAGTGCAGAATCCGGGGGCTTTCATCCCGTTGAAATACGGTTTATCCGTAAGAATAATGAATGGTATTTTGATTATGTCACAGATTTCAGTTATATGGGGCGTGTCTACCCTGAGCTGGAAAAAGAAATTGATTTTTGCTGGTCGGGGAATTATGTCTTCCATTATCTGATTGGGGATATTTCACTGGCAGCAGAGAGGAATGAACTCTGGTCCCTGTGGGAGCGTAATTTTATGGAGTATCTCTCTATGGGGATTTACCGGGTAACGGTAACTGTGGAAAGTTGTTGACCCGTTATGAACAGGAAGAAAGCGGGCGGCTTTGTAATCTACTGCATGTGGCGTGCATCACAGCATGGAGATGATGTCTCTTTTTCCTGGCTGTTCGCATAAACAAGTGCAGACACGGGGGATCTCAGATCCCTCGTGATTTTTGCCCCCTATGGTGCATTCTCCAGTAGCAGGGTGATAACGGTTAATCCATTACCCCAACGACAGTATTACACCGGTAATAAATATTCATGAATACAGTCAGTTATGTGGGTTTTGAGGTGGACTATGTCATCGTTGACGATAACTGAAGGTTTTACAGATGTATAAAACTCGCGGTGAAAGGATCGCAGAAAGGCTGTGCTGGATATTACTTCAACTGTATACCGGTAATACGGTATCGGTTAATGATATATGTCAGCGTTTCGCGGTCAGTCGCCGAACCGGACAGCGTGATTTGTTGAGAGTTGAAACTGTAACGGAAACTATTTCACCTGGAAGGGTAAGGCTGGCAAATTTGATAAGGGAACGAGTTAGACGAAATTTTTAATCGAATCCATATCAATTCTATAAAATATGAAACTTAACGGGAGTAAATATACACTCCCGTTATAATGCAACCTTTTTTTAACTACTCAAATGATATTAATTTGGGTGCGACAGTGTTTTTATGACATGTTAAATTCGCAAGATCAATAATATCATTAAACAATTTTATGTCGTCGTCAGTGAGCTCTACGGCTGGATCAGCTAAATCGGCACAGGTAACATTTAACCAGTGTGTTAATGAATCAATCCTGTTTGAAGTAATATATTCAGTGTGACCAACATTCCACTTCCAGTTGATTATCCGAGCAGGTCTGAATCTCACCTCCCGAACCCCAATTGGTGTTACTGACTCAACGAGAGGGTATATCGTGTTAAGTACTTTATCATGTTCACTGTAGATATTTAAATGCCCCATTTTTGAACCGTAAGCCATTTTCATTATGTTCTCTGTATAACTTGTTATTGGGGTGGCTCCGGCCATAGAGATTGTTAAGAGAATATTATCATTTTTAATATAGGGTAATGTATTGTTTATTAATCGAGTCCCTAAAGAATGACCCATTATGATCACATTACGCTTTTCTTTAACGTATATCTCGTTTATTACGTGTGCTAATTTTTCTCTGTTATTAACTGCTGCTTTCGTTGCATTATACCAGGCCTGACGCGCTTTAAATGGGATGGAGATTGATGACAATAAAGGAGATGTTCTCAGGGGGAAGAGAGTATATAACCCCCACTTGTTCGCTATGTCAGAACTTAATATGGATAGTAGATTTGCCGATTCCCATTTATAGTATCTGACATCAAGGCCACACCCTGCTTTAATTCGGTTAAACCATGATATATCATTTTCGGTCAGAAACCCTGATACAACAAGAAGAACCGGGCATTTTTTCATGGTAACTCCATTTTTTAGCTTACAAAAATAGCACTCAATGAAAATTATATTATCCGTGTCATTACGGGGCGTTACTTGGCTGGGTGTAACGTTTCAGTGCGGATTGTATATCTTCAGCAAGTTGTTGACGGATTGAGGCCGGTTGTATTACTTCGACATCCGGTATCCAGTATTTCATTAAAGGCATTATCTGATCTGTGTGTGTTACACGTGATATCACCAGTAAATCGCCAGACCGGGAAGTATGAATTATTTCCTGTCCTGGCAATAGATGACGGTGGGTAAACCACGGAGCAACATGTGCGGAAACTGAAATGAGAACTTCGATAAGGTCTTCGCTATACCAGATACCATCTGTCTTTTCTATTTTTTCATTAATTTCGGGGATTATCCTGAAAGAGATATTACTCATGCAAACGTCTTTGACAGATGAGATAACAAAGCTTTTTAATGTACTGTCATGGGCGGCAGCGAGATACCACAATCCGTTGTCATTAACCAGTCTGTATGGCTCAACAGCCCGAAACTCTTTATCTTTGTAATTAAAATTTACTTTCTTCTGTGACAGGATGGCATCGGATAATACATTCAGAATTGACATGAATGATCCGCAGTTTTCGTATGGACGTTGTTTTATCAGAAACGGGTTGTTTTTCGTGTTACCTAACAAAATACTCAGTAGTCTGTCATCCCAGCGAGGGAACAGCCCTTCAATACCCAGGATGCGCGTGAAATGACGTAAATCAGCATTGCTGCGTTGACCGAGAACACCGTCAGACAGGCGATAGCGACCATTTTGTCGAATCAGATTAAGATAGGACAGGCGCTGAGTAAGATCACGACGGATAGTTTTTTCGCAAACGTTAAATTCCTCAGATAACTCCCGGACGGCTAGTGACTCACCATTGTTCAGGCGAGTTAATATCAATCCGAGTCGATATCCAAGTTTATCGTGCTTACCCATTCGTTTATCCGATTAATGCCAGCGAAGAGGATATTTTCAGCAAAGTAACGGACAGGATGAGTCCACTTTTACTGTGACGGAGAAAAAAATTAACTCATTAATTATCAATATATTAAAACATTGCTGGAATCATCGAATAACATGTGGACTCATCCTGTCCATGTGTATTTTTACGTTCAGGGTGATAATTATTATCCTGACCTGTACATGACATGTTTTTGCTGCATATTTGACCATGCACTTTTGCCATCAAGTCGGAGAGGCAGGGGGGAACGTAAGATCCGAAGGTTAGAGAGGTTATCAGCAATTACAATGATGATTAATATTTTCATAATATCGGAGAACATCATATTAGTTGAAATAACATAAAGGTGGTTCTATGTATTTACATATCAGAAAGTATCAACTCGTAAATGCGAGATGGCGTGATGTCATTGATCTGACAGATTATGAAGAAACAATCAGGCAGGTTGTCGGTACATTATTTGGAAATGATTTTATTGAGGTCAGCGTTGAAACAAATTGTTTTACTCTGACAGTAAACAGTACAAGCAGTAAAATACCACACGGCATACTGGTGAATATGGGGAAAAGGCTGGCGGCTAATCTCCAGAGTATCACCTGTCATGCCATGCGGATCTATCATGTAAATGGCCATCCTGACGCGCGGCAGTTATTTCACTGTTTTGATGCCGATTGCCTGTGATTAAGCCCCCAACTTCTGTTAAAGGAGTTGGGGGAGATTTAACGGTTATCAGACTGGAAGACAGAATGTCGGATATTTACGGGCTATGATATCCATCAGTGACTTCATTCGCGGTGTTACAGAACTAAATTTCATTTGGGGTATTTTTGCTCTTACCGCATTTTTTACATCAGTCACCGTTACTGAATAGCCTTCTGACGTCAGCCATTCAGCAACCTCTTTACAGGAATAACTTTTTTTATCTTTCAGCATCAGCCCCCATTGGCACTGAGTCAGCGCCCGGAGAAATAGTCTGACTAAAATATCATCACTACGTTTGCTTCCGACTTTTAGTTTCATATCAGAAAACACCGTCCGGCAATAGAGAAAATCACACCAGTCATCCCAGTCAGCCAGGGTCTTCAGTGTATGCGTTTGCCGCCAGTCGTCGAAAAGAGAGCGTTGCTGCAGAGCCTCTTCCATATTATCCCATGGGCGGGAAAACATCAGTAAATGCCCTTCATTCATGGCGGGCTGTACGGGCTGGCGTTTGAAATCGAATTCCAGATTAAGACGGATATCCTGTTCCCGGGATACCAGATCGCTTTCCGACAGCCACATCTCACGCGTTGATATCAACGTACTTCGGGATAACGTCTGACCGGGTAAACGATTAAGGTAAAGATCTACCATATAGTCGTTATAGTCACTGCGTGGAATATCGGCAGGAGGTTTGACGCCAGCCCTGGCATGAACAACAGGTTTTCCCTGAATAGCTCTATAGGTTAACTGCCCCCGGGTTTTCATGGCGATAAGCTGGCTGACTTCATGCTTACATGTCAACATTGATGAACCCGGATCAACAATATCGCACAGCGACTGGAAGCGGGAAGACAGTGGACCGCTCATGTTTATCTTGTTAAGTGGGCAATTTGTCAAAAAGCCATCGGTTGTGACGCTGACAACCGATGAATCAGAAGGCAAAGCATTCATGAGTTCCCCGGCAACGGCGCGGATAAATCCCGTTACATGCGCAGCAAAGAATGGCTGAGTAACCGATGATGGTGGGAGGGATCTGTTTAATCCACGGGCAGTATCAAAGGCGGTTTTGGCGCGAAGGCCCTGAGCAAGTTTGCCATAAAGCGAGTTGCCAATTTCTTTCCAGAATTTCTCCTCCAGAGAACCTTTAATATGGCGATTACGGTTCTCACGGACCTGTTGAACAAAGGGAAGAAACACCGATGTTGATTCGCTGTTATGTGGGGAGGTGTCACAGATCCAGGGGACGATGATCCCATTATGGATCGTCATCTCTGCCCCGAGCGACAGAGCAAGTTCGATTTCAGGTGCCGTTGCCCATGATTCGCCACTTAATGGAAAGAATAACCCATATTGATCGGTCCGAACCGGCAGGCTGGGATAGGGAACTGATTCCGGGAACCGAAATGTGACAAGCGCAAATCCCATCACATGCCCACAGTAATCGTCCGGATTTTTACTGAGGCGGATGTTCCCGTAATCGGGTGTGAGGATATCTAATAGCCCGGTGGTATACGCTCCAGCCAGATCGTAGTCATACCAGTGATCAGACGGTGTAACCCCCATCATAAAACACTCATTGCGTCCGCCGTGGTAACAGTTGATCGGGAACGTTTCAAACAGCTCTCTTGAAGGAACACTGGCGGGGTTTTTAATCGTCCGGAATGCCTGTTTCTCCGTGAGCCAGAGTTCACGGGTTTTAATGTGTGTCCCAAGGCAGACTTCAGGAGACATATTGTTTTCTTTAAGTGTTTTGGTGAACCGTGAAACTGCCATCGCCCCGATGGTGGCGGGGACACGATCAATCATCAGCTCCCGGGCGCAAAAATTGCGAACCTGTAAAGCATAACGAACCGCAATCTCGGCATCCCGCAGAGCATAGGCTTCAAACCCTGCTCTGTCGCCCAGAAGATATTCACGCATATTGGTTATGGAATAAGGTGCAGGAATGGTGAGTTTGGGAAGACCCAGTAATTCACCACATTCAGCCAGACCCATACCCCCAGGAGTGATAAGCAGTGTATCGATGAAAGCTACGTTACTGCAACGCGGAGGGGAAGTTCGTTTGTCAAACATTATCTGTTCAGTCTTTACGCGACGTTCCTGCTGTTCATCAAAATCGATACCGTAACGATTTTTGAAGCTGCTGACAGTACCGCGTATTCCTTTCAGAAGAATTTTGTAGTCTGACCAGAAATTGGCAAAGGAGGCGATATCCGCACGAATGAAATGCGCATATATATTAATAATACCGGGCCATTTTGTAATCACACCCGTTTCAAGAAGCGGTGTAATCGTTTGACAGAGAAATTCCTTAAAAGACAGCCGGGATTTTTTCTGTGAGTCAGGTGGATAGATAATGTTCGATATACCTGTATTATCGGGTAAGACAACATAACTCTGATATGACAGAATATCATTCTGTCGTGTTTCAGGGTTGAAAACATATTCGGTATCAAAACCGATATGGAGCGTCAGGTCGTTTGAAATCACAGACACGTTTTTTGATGCAGGTGGCATCACAGGATAATCATCAAGCGTTTTAGGTCTTTTACGATTGAGCGCTGGCTCTGAAGTCACGGACTGATACCCCGAGGCGGCAGCGAGGATATCCTGCAAATTATGGCTCATAGTTAACTCCGAAAAAATGCCGGGAGCTGTGTCCCGGCATAAAGAATCAAGATTTAATAACATTTACTACAGATTTGAAAATATCGGTTTTGCGTGATTCATCATCTGCATGGATAAATGAAACGAGGTTCCTGCCTGCTTTAATCAGGATGCCACGTTGCGTCTTTTCCACAGATGGGGTGACGTGTGCAGATAACAGACAATTTTCATGTAACTGAAGAAACTTTTTTGAGGCGTAGCCGCCATGCAGTCGGGCTTTAATTTCATTATACATATCATCAAGAGAACCGGGTTCTCCTGATTCACTCAATACCGGATAGCCCTTCTTATCAAAAAGGCTGAGGATAGATTTACCATCATGTTCGAACAGGGTAACACCGTAAATGTATTTCATTCGAAAAGTGAGGGCGTCGGTGGTGTAGATCTCCTCCTGACAACTGAAATTTTTGAGACGCCTGGCTAATTCATTAAAAACAGCACGAGCAGTAGCCGTGTCCTGCAGGGTGTAGGTATAAAGTACGAAGCCATCTGTGCCGATGAGCTTTACTAAGTTGTCCATAATCGTGATAGCGAGAACTAATGCAAAGGACAGATATTTTTCATCGTTGTCTACAGCTGTGCTTGCTGATTCGGGAATAATGTTCAGTGCATTATTAGCGTTATTTTCCGTGTTCTTAGTAACCATTTATATCACCTTTAAGTTTGTTTTGACGATGTGCATTTTCCCACTCAACAATATCGTCAAGAGAGAATCGTATAGCCCGCCCAATTCTGATGAAGGGCGGGAGTTTTCCGGGGTTGCGCGATATATCTGACGCAACCGTGGATGCAGAAAGATTAAATCTTTCTGCGAACTGCTTAATGGTTAAATACATAAACCTCCGGTTTCAGAGAATAAGAAGCCACGCGGATTTAATATCAATCCACATTCTGTGATGACTTAATGCAGGGCCCTGCAGAAGCATGCAATGACAATACCGTCCTTAAACGAGTGTTGCATCAATCACGAATCACAGATCATAGGTTCATTTTTGTGTCATAACTTTCTATGACCTGAGAAACCACTGCGTGTGATGTCGCTGCATTGTGAAAAGCGTAGCGACGGGTCGCCGTGAGTGAATGGTGATTTAGCAGATGGGAAGCGATTGCAATATCCCCGGTCGCCTGTAGTACCCGGGTGGCAAAGGTACGGCGCAGGTCATGCATCCGCAGGTTATCAATGTTGGCATCCCGACAAATACGGGCAAAGGTTGCACGCGGATATGCCAGAGGGCGGGCATTGTCGGTTAGTTGTGGAAAAATGTAAGTTTTGCTGAGCATCAGGTCCTGCTGGCACTGGACAACTGCAATGGCTGGAGGTGCAAGTGGGCAGGTGAAAGGGTGTCCGGACTTTGTATCAGGCAGTATGAGTTGATGCATATCCGGGTGCCAGTACTCCCATTTCAGGGTACATACCTCACCAATACGCATCCCCGTATAAAGAGCAAGCAATATAGAATCAGCTGCCGGTGTTTGCAGCGCTGTTGCCGCGTCAATAAAGCGCGGGATTTCTGTCGCTGATAGTGTGCGATAGCGAATGTTATTTTCTTTCAGATAGCGGACATGTGACATCGGGGAATGTGTGATCCATCCAGCACGTACTGCCAGAGAGCATATTTTGGACAATATTGCGAGGATACGGTTTACTGTTGACGGACGTAATTTTTCCCGTAAGCCAGCAGCATATTGTTCTAGTTCTCCTGCCGTGATGTCGCGAAGTTGCCGCTTGCCCCAGAACGGGCGAACGTAGAGGTTGAGTTTTGACAACTCTGACTGAGGACTCTTTTTATACAACTGCAAATCCGGTAGCCACAGGTCATTGATGGCCTGTTCCACAGTGAATCGACGGGACTGAACCGCAAGACGATTTTTATCAGCAAGCAGTTTCATCACATGCTGACGGGCATCCTCAACGCAGAGCTGAGGGAACTGACCCAGGGTTTCATATATACGCTGATTGTTTATAGTGGCACGAAAGGCCAGCGTGATCCGATTGGGATACACCAGAGCACGCAGGTTTTGGCAGTGAATATCACGGTATTCCTGACAGCCCGTGAGGGGATGGGGAAGTTGGTGAAGTGATTTGTTGCTGAAACGCAGATCCAGAATAGGCATCGTATTTCTCCTGTAAAATAACACAGAAAAAATACGGTGCGAGATTACTGTCTGCCAGTTACAGTTTTCACAGTTCATCAGGTGAAAAATGCTGATTCGGATATAATGGCAACACAATTCCATGTCGCCATTATATTAAGAAACTACAGTTTCATGATCTTGTTCGCTATTTTTTCGAAGTAAACCTCATTCTTAAGAAGAGTTATATTGTTTGTTTGAACACCCAGACCACTGGAGGTTGACTGGAAGTTGAGTGAACCACTTATCACTGTGGACTTTCCTGATAAAAAGGAAATCAACTCCTTGGAAGATGGTGCCCACTTAGGGTTTAAGAGTAATGCAATATAGATATATGTCTTACGAAGCAATTGTTCGATATCTTTTTTATGCCCTGTAGTGTTTTGCTTACCTTTAATGCAAATAGATTTGATTATGAACTCATCAGGGCTGGTTAAAGGCGTTTTAAACTCACTCAGTGATTCATCGTTACGAATGACTTCATAAGGCAGCATAGATAAAATGATCAATGCAATCATTTTAGGATGATAAAGGTAGTTATCACGAATGATTTTTCCTGCCTTCATTGTATTGAGCGTTGTTTGAATAAATACAAAAAGATATTCAGAGCAAAAGTAACAAAACACAAGCCAGGATAGGTCAATGGCTGGAATGTTAATATCCTTAGGTAGTTTGTTTAGCCAGTATTCAGACTTCAAAAAGGTCCTGATTTCAACAGTATATTCATGCATTTTTGCGCTGAAATCAAGCATTGCTACTTGACCTGATTGTTCCGTAACTGTGTGGTCTATAAATGTTAGTGTATTGCACATTTTATCCAGCGTGTTTTGAAAACAAGAAAGGAGTTCGGCATTATTATTACCATTAACCGCAGATGAAAGTTCAGTTTCAATAAATGCATCCAGTAGCATACAGATTTCTTTCGGAATTACATTTTTACGGGATTGCTGTGAATAGAAATGTACTGCCAGTAAATTAAAGGCAGTGCACTCCTTTTTTAACCATTGTTCGAGCACTGGGACGTGCTGAAAAAAATTGATATGCTTAGCAGTAGATGCTGATGGAGATAGTACATGAAGAATATCTACAGCAGGCTTCATTTGCAATATTTGATCGGATTCGGTAGTCGTCATTAGTTCCAGTAATTGCTGTTCAGAAAATAGTTTAGACAGGTGATCAATGTCTTTTTGGTATTGATTAAGTTTGGTTAAATTCCCCGGCATACGGGTTACATTGTTTTTCATTTTCTCGAACATAATTTTATCCTCGTTTGAATTGATACACTGATTTAAAAAGAAGTATGTCGTGTTAGCGAGGTAATCCTAAAACGTGAATGGGATCAGGGGCAAGCTTGAATCTGCGTAAGGATATGGCTTAAATTTAATGGTGTAATTAGTGGGTTAGAGGCTTATAGCTATTTAAATACAATAAGTTATGACGGTGTGTGGCGGGTGTAAATCGGTTAGTTTTTATGGTTAAAATATGAGCGCTGTGAGGTTTGAGATATGATGGTTTTGAAATTACATACAAGTTAGCGCTGAAGATCAATATTAATACCAAAATGACACATGCGAGCAGCACCCAATCCTGTACTATTTATGATGGCTATACAAGGCTGAAACTTTGAGTCGTATGTTGCCAGGAGGATTAATGTCCACAAGGCCCAGATAGAATGATTTCTCAGATATTAAAGTTGAAACTTATTAACTATG
>OGQR01000814.1_pt1 | contig 24104 bp, 26 predicted proteins | sample 1553271 | NCBI WGS metagenome assembly OGQR01 (sample SAMEA2579970, study PRJEB22360) | human gut metagenome | biome: human gut; feature: human-associated habitat; material: faeces | place: Denmark | collected 2008/2010 | reverse complement strand
GGGCAGGTGCGTGCGCGCCCCCGGCCGCCCGTGGGCGAGCCGGTAGCGGAGTGCATCGGGCGGGACATCCGCCGCGGAGGCATGCAGGTGGAGGTTTTCGGGCAGCGAGAGCGCCCGGGCAGCCACGGCCCGGCGTTTCGGGTCGCACTCCACGGCATGGATCTCGCATTGCGGTCGGACCAGCGCACAGAGCAGGGCGAACTCGCCCGTCGAGGCGTTGTCGATCCGAACGGAGGCCGCTTCGGGCATCGCGCCGACCGCCTCCCTGAAGTTGCCGTTGCGCCGCAGCAGGCGGCAGCAGGCCCGGTGAGCCCGCCGGCCCGCCGTACGGTACTTCTCGCACACGTACCACGCATAGTAGTCGGCCGTCTCGCGCCGGGCGCAAAGGGCGGCGTAATGGGCGACGTAGTGGCGGCGGATGGCCGAGGTGCGGGCCTTGTAGTCGGCGCCGTAACGGGAATCGTCGGGGGTGATCCGCCGGCCGACCTCGGCATGCATCGACCCGCGGCGGAGCATGAAATCGCGCTTGGGCAGCACGTGGCCGACACCGTGCAGGTAGATCGGCAGCAGGTCGAGGTGCAGCTGCTCGGCCAGGTAGAAGGCCCCGCGGTGGAAGCGTCCGATCCGGCAGTCGGGCGAGCGCGTCCCTTCGGGGAAGACGACGATCGAATAGCCGCGGCGGACCAGGTCGGCCAGCCGGCCGAGATTGGCCTCGATGCCGTCCGACACGGCGTAGAACTCCGCATAGCGGATCACCAGTCCGTAGATCGGGTTGCGGTGGACCCAGTCGTTGGTCAGCACGACGAGGTTCGGGGTCAGCATCAGGATGCACATCAGGTCGAGGTGCGACTGGTGGTTGCTGATGATGACCGCGGGTTTGTCGAACCGCTCGCCGACGGAGTTGTCGAGCGTGAAGCACGTACCCGGCACACGCCGGACGATGAAGCGCGAGGCGCGGCAGATGAAGCGGTGCAGGCGGCGGCGCTTGCGCTCGGTCGCGCCCCCGATGCGGAAGTAGAGGAACGTCGCGGGCAGCACCAGCAGAAACATGCTGACACACAGGAAGAAGATCGAGTAGAGCGAGCGGGCGATCCTTGGCACCGTGACGGGCACGGTTCGGGAGGTATGTATGGCGGCACTCATCGCAGCAGTTTTCGGAAAAGGGTACGGGGCCAGCCATATACGGCGGCCAGCAGGCACAGCACGGTGTTGAGCAGCGAGATGCGCACGAAGTCCATCACCGGGCGGAAATGCGTTACGCGGTCCTCGGGATAACTCACCCGGACCGTCACCGGGCACAGCGGCACACCGGCCCAGGCCGAAGCCACGAGCAGTTCGAGCTCCGCCTCGTAGCGGGCCGTCAGCCAGCGCTCGCCCCGGATGCCGGAGAGAGGGTAGATGCGCAGCCCGGTCTGCGTGTCGGGCAGGTCGATGCCCGTCTGCAGGCGGAACCAGAAGTTCGAGAAACGGTTGGCGAAGGTGTTTCCGCGAGGCATGTTCTCGTGGTCGAACGGACGGCTGCCGACGATCAGGGCCGCCGGGTTGCGGCGCGAGGCGGCGACGAGGGCCGGGATGTCCTCGGGGTAGTGCTGTCCGTCGGCGTCGATCGTCACCGCATGGGTGAAGCCGCACGCCCGGGCCTTGCGGAAGCCTTCGCGCAGGGCATATCCCTTGCCGCGGTTCCGCGCAAGGGCGACGACCGTAACGGGCACCGGCGACGAGGCGAGGCACGCGGCCGTCGCATCGGTCGAACCGTCGTTCACCACGATGATATCGGGCAGCTGCCGGTGCGTGCGCACAACGACGTCGAGGAGCGTCCCGGCATTGTTGTATGTCGGGATGACGGCGCAGAAACGCGGCCCGGGCATGCTTCTGTCACTCTTCCGTAACATCGTCGCAGATCAGGGAGAGTTGGGCGAGCTGCAGCCCGCCGTCCTTCAGCACGGCCTTGACGCGGCACTGCGCACCGTCGAAGTCCACGCTGCGGAAGAGCACCTGCACGGAGGTGCGCTCGGCCGGCGAGAGGACATGGAGGAACTTGACATTGACCACCCGCCGCAGCTCGAGCCGCCGGCCGGTCATCCATTCGAGCAGTTCGGTGACCAGCTGGACGATGCAGACGCCCGGCGTGATGGGGTTGCCGGGGAAGTGGGCCCGGAAGATCACATGCTGCGGGTCGAGACGGAGGCGGTAGCAGGTACCCTCGTCGTCCGTCGTCGCCGCTTCGACAAAGAAAAAGCCGTTCAGTAGTTTCATCGTTCGTCCCTGTTTGGGTCCAACGGGGTGAAGCGGTAGTTCAACGCCCGCCGCATATGGTTGAGTTCCAGCGATCCGTCCTCGCAAAGGCGGATGCTGCGGCCGCGCACGACCCGCTCCCCGGAGACAGCGCCGCACTGCAGCAGCAGCGCCAGGTCGCGCCGCAACGTCCGGCGGATGTACCACCGGTCGAGGAAGGCTGTCAGGTTCGAGAGCCTCACGCGGCCACGCTTCGGGTCGTAGCGGAAGTCGAAAGCGCGGATGCCGAACTCGTTGAGCAGCGAGCCGACAACCGCCCCCTCCATGCACTTCACGACGCAGACACCCGAGAGACGGGCCTCTCCGAAACCCAGCGCCACGGCATACTCGCGGCGCTCGCCCTCGCCGTCCGGGAAGAAGTCCTCCCGCGGTGAGGCCGCAGCCGAACCGACGGCCAGCAGCAGGCTAATCGACAGCAAAATACTTTTCGTCGATGTCCACATCGGTCCGTATGTTTTTCAGTTCGATCACCGTGCGGTCGCCGCTCTCCTCGAGCAGTTCCACGCGGGTGACCAGTTTCCGTCCGGGGTCGAAGCAGAGCCTCACCTCGGTGAAGAACTGCCGCATCTCGCGCCGGACCGGCTTCAGCGTGGCGATCCAACGTCCGTCTTCCGCACGGACCTGCGTGTCGAACTCCGCCTCCTGCGAGAGGCTCCGGCCCGTCAGCGAATGCATCATGATCCGTGCGATCTGCCGGAACATCCTGTTGCCCGAGGTCTCGACCACGTCGGTATGGCCGGACGAACGCATCATCACCCGGTCGCCGTTCAGCACGAACGTATAGGTATAGGGCGAGAGGTACTCCCAGTGGAGTTTCCCTCCCTCCTGGCGGTAGTACATCACCCCACGCGACACCATCTTGTCCTGCAGGAGCGAGAGCTCCTTGGTCTGGGTGAAGTCGCACTGCAGGCTCCTTATCGCCGAGGCGCTCCGGTCGATGGCGGCGATGAGCTCCGCCTCCGCCGGGTCGTGCGGGGTCTGCGCCGGGAGGTTTCCGAGGCCCGCGAGGAGCAGGAAGAGGATCGTAACTGCGGTTTTCATGGTTTATTTGGCAATTAATACGCATCCGGCCATGATCAGGGCGATGCCGATCCAGCGCGTCAGCGGAATCTGTTCGTGGAAGAAGACGACGGCGGCCAGCATGCCCATGACGTAGGCCAGGCTCAGCATCGGGTAGACCATGCTGAACGGGTAGCGCTTGAGCATGTAGAGCCAGCAGAAGGCCGTGGCCGCAAAGCACAGCCCGCTGCCGATCATGTAAAAATTGGCGAAGAAGCGGCAGAACCAGCCCCAGCTCCATGCGAAGTCGCCGGCACGGTTGAGCGCGATCTTCTGCAACAGCTGGCAGGCCACCATCAGGGCCGACTGCCCGAGGGCCAACAGGATCAGTCTCCACATAGGGCGCGCAGGATAACGAGTGAGTAATGTTTGCCCCCGCGCTGGTTGAGCACCGCAAGGGCCTGCGGACGGCCGTTGTCAAGCGGTGCGGCACCGCAGCGGAGCGCGGGCGGGATGAAGCCCCGGCCGAGACAGTGCGCCGCCGCATAGACGCCGTAGGCCGAGGCCGAGTACCCGGTGCCGAACAGGTGCCGGTAGCGGAGCGCAGGTACGCCGGGCAGCAGCCGCGAAACGAAGGTCTCGTAGAAGCGATCGTTCGCCGGATTGCCGTCCGCTCCCGTCAGGATTCCCGCAAGCCCCTCCGGTGCAATGCCCGCCTCGGCAAGCGCCTCCGAGAGCAGTTCGGACAGGTCGTCGTCGGTCGGCCGGTAGCGGATGCGCATGGCGGCCACCTCGCACAGCGCATCGCGGCCGTCGTCCGTGAGCAGCAGCGACACGGCCGCCTCCGAACCCGGCGCCTGTCCCTCCACCCCGAGGCAGCCGATCCGCCGGAGCAGGGTGTAATAGGAGGGGGTCAGCTCGTCGAACCCGCCGACCAGCGCCGTGCGGAGAGCCCCCGCGCGGAACTGCATGCAGGCATCCTGCAGGGCCAGGTCGAACGAGAGATCCTTGTGCGAGTAGGTGATGTTGTATCCGTGCGCCCCGGAGTGGATGGCGAGCAGCGCGGCAATGGTGTTGTGCGTCGATTGCATGAAGTGCGTGGGGCTCAGCATCTGCTCGCCATCGCGGCACAGCGGCTCGAGGATGCGCTCCGTATTCTCCATGCAACCCAGCCCCGTGCCGACGAGGATGGCGTCGGGGGTCCCGATGCCCGTCTTGTCGGCGATCACGCGGCCGATGACCAGTGCCCGCTTGAGGATCCTGCCCAGCCGGCGGCTCTCGGCCGGCGAGAGCCATAGGCGGAAGTCGGGATCGACGGCCCGCGCATAGGGCTCGCGGCAGTACACGGGGGCCGACATCCACTCTTCGCTGAGCGGTTGCTGGAGCGAAATCTGCTCGGCGTCGCGTATGTAGATTCGTTTCATCGTTCTTGCCATTTCGAAAGGAGCAGCGAGGAGTCGTTGCCGCCGAATCCGAACGAGTTGCACAACACGTGGCGGATCTCACGCGGCGGCCGGCTCTCCCGAACCGGGACGATGCCGTTGTCCATCGGGTGCTGCCAGTTGAGATTGACCGGGAGGAACCCGTGCCGGAGAGCCAGGAGGCAGATGACCGTCTCGATGGCGCCCGACGCGCTGGTCGTATGTCCGGTGAAGGCCTTGGTTGAGGAGACAGGCGGCACACGGTCGCCGAAGAGCCGCAGCATGGCGGCACTCTCACTGGCGTCGTTGTTGGGCGTTCCGGTTCCGTGGGCATTGATGTAGTCCACCTCCGAGGGGTCGAGCTCCGCATCGGCCAGCGCCCCGCGCATGGCCCGGAAGGCCCCTTCGCCGTCGGCCGAAGAGGCCGTCTGGTGGAAGGCGTCGCAGGTGTTCGCCACGCCGTCGAGCGTCGCCAGCGCATGCACGCCGCGCCTCCGGGCCGAAGCGGCCCGCTCGAGCACCACGTAGGCGGCGCCCTCGCCGAGGTTCAGGCCGGCGCGCGTGGCGTCGAATGGCCGGCAGGGCTGCGTGTCGAGGATCATCAGCGCGTTGAACCCGTTCAGGTGGAAGCGCGTGAGGCACTCGCTGCCCCCGGCCACCACGATGTCGAACGCCCCGCTGCGGATCAGGTTGGCGCCGACCAGAATGGCGTTCATCGCCGAAGAGCAGGCCGTCGATGGGGTGGACACGAACCCGAAGCGGCCGAAGCGGTCGGCAATCAGTTCCGTCGAGGCTCCGCAGTCGTGCATGGCGATGTATTCGTTGCGCGAGTCGTTGGCCAGGAAATCGAGGTAGTAGCACTCGCTGCGGTCCATGCCGCCGACGGTCGTTCCCGAGATGAAAGCCGCGCCGGGCAGTTCTCCGCCGGACAAACCGGCCTCGTCGAGCGCCTCACCGAGGGCCAGCATGCCCAGCAGGGCCGTGCGGATGGTCGGCGTCGAGGCATCGATGCCCAGCGCCGCACACAGCTCTTCGTCGCTCATCGGCACCTCGCCCACGGGGAACTCGGTATGTACGCTCCGCAGGTAGCGCATCGGCCCGATGCCCGAACGCCCGGCGACGAGCGACTCGAGCACCTCGCGCTTGTTGCATCCGACGGCCGAGACGATTCCGGCTCCCGTGATCCATATCGGCTCCTTCATCGCAGTGCCTATTTCGTGCGGTTCTCGGCGATATACCGGGCCATGACATTGATGCTCTGGAAGATCTCGCGGCCGACGGAGGGGTCCTTCAGCTTGATGCCGTACCTCTTCTCCATCAGGACGATCAGCTCCAGGGCGTCGATCGAATCCAGTCCCAGACCGTCGCCGAACAGCGGAGCGTCGTTGTCGATCTCCTCGGGTTTGACCTCCTCGAGGTTCAGGGCCTCGATAATAGCATTCTTGAGTTCGTAAATCAGTTCTTCCATATCTTCAAATAACTCGTGTTTATCGTTGAATATCCATAATTTCCCTCACCGACTCTTCCGTCCATGCAGTTCCTCCGGGCACCTCCTCGCAGCCGACCAGGAAGAGTGTGGCCGTCGCCTCCCCGCCGCCGGGGTGCTCGACCCAGCCGCAGAGCACCGACCGCGTTTCCGGATCGAGGAACGCCTCGCCGACCGTGGCGACCATCTGCGGAACCGGATCCCCGTCGAGCAGGTAGCACGAGGTTTCGCCGAGGTACCTGTTCCGGATGGCGATCTCTCCGGTCACGATGTTGGCCAGCGTATAGACAAAGACCGCCGGGCTGGGGTAGTAGTCCGCCGGGTCGGCGATCGTCTGCTGGTAGCGGCTGTCGCTGACGAACGAACCGCTGCGGGTGAAGAGCACCACGGCGCGGTCCTCGCGCGGGGTGAAACGCTCCGCTTCGCCGTCGAGCAGCAGCTCCGAGGCGACGAATCCCAGGCGGCAGAGCGGGTCCATCTTGAAAAACTTCGGATAACCGCCCGCATACCTGCGGTAGAGGGCCACGAGCAGCGGGTCGTCCGAAGGCTCCAGCTTTACGGGCTCTCCGTCGCGCACCGCCCCGGCGGGCGTCAGCCGGATCCATCTTCCGATCGTCAGCATGGCATTCCTCCCCGTTTGAACAACATGGCCGCATTGCATCCGCCGAACCCGGAGAGCATCTTGACGAAGCTGTCCCGGTCGGTCGTGCCCTGCTCGGCCGAAATCTTCAGCGGGTGCGACACTCCGCACACGGCATATCCGCGCGTGGAGAGGACCACCCCCTGCTCGACGGCCCGCATCGAGAGGATCGTCTCCAGAATGCCGGCCGCACCCATCGTATGTCCGAAATAGCCCTTCAGCCCGTTTACGGGCACCTCCGCCAGTCCGGCCCGGTCGATGGCGATCGACTCCATCTCGTCGTTGTAGGGCGTGGCCGTGCCGTGCGCGTTGATGAAGGCCAGCGTCCCGGGAGCCACGTCCCGCAGGATGGCCCGCAGGGCCCGGTAGCACCCCTCACCCGTGCGCGACGGGCCCGAGATGTGGTTGGCATCGTTGCGGATCGCCCCACGGCAGGCCACCCATTCGCCGGAATCCACCTCGTCGCGCCGACGCCGCGAGTAGACGATCGTGGCGGCAGCCTCACCGACATTCAACCCCGCACGGTCGCGGTCGAAGGGGCGGCACGGCTCCGGGGAGAGGGCCTTGAAGGACTGAAAGCCCGAGACGATGAATTTCGACTGCCGCTCGGCGCCGATCACCACGGCATGGTCGCAACGCCCGCTCTGCAGGGCCCGCATGGCGGCGATCTGCGCGCAGAGACCCGACGTACAGGCGTTCGAGACGACCACGGGGTCGTTCGGATTGCGGAAGAAGGCGGCGATGCGGCGTGCCGACCAGCCGGGAAGCACCTCGTCGCGGAGCGCATTCTCACGCTCGAGCAGCGCCACGTTGCCCTTCGTGGTCGAAAGCAGGAAGAGCACCCGGGGCGAAGAGGGATCGATCCGCGCCTCACCGATGGCCTGTGATGCCGAAAGGAGGCACATGCGCTCGAATCCGGTGTACTTCTCCGCGAGCCCGGAGCCGAAACGTTCCCCGAAGGCACGGTCCACAAGCCCGAAATCGAGCAGCGAAGCGACGAACGGCTCGGGGATTCCCCACAGCCCCTCGTAGCGGCGCAGGCCCGAACGTCCCTCGAGCACACGGCCGAAGGTCTCCGCCGAGTCCATGCCCAGCGGGGAGAGGATGTGGTCGCCCGTGCGGACGATCAGTTCATGTTCCAGCGCTCTTTCCATTGTGCGTAAAATTTCGGCGTGATCCACACCAGCCGGTACTCCTTGTCCATGAAGACCTGCACGCTGTGGCCCGTAGCCAGCAACTCGTCGGTCTCGGCATGGTGTATCTCGTAGTCGAAGACGATCTTGGCCGCTTCGGTCGGCCGATAGTGGATGTCGATGCGGCAGGGCATGCCGTAGACGATCGGCGACTTGTACTTGAACGACAGTTCGACCAGCGGCGCATAGTATCCGTTGCCGAAGATGTCCATGTAGCCCAGTCCGTACCTGGCGCCGAAGGCCTCGCGGGCATCCTCAAAGTAGAGCGGATAGGAGCCGTGCCACACGATGTTCATCGAGTCCACTTCGCTGAAGCGCACCTCGAAACGTTTCGAGGCGGTCAGTCCCTTCGTTATCTTCGTGTCGCTTTTCATCGTCATGCGTTTTGTGCGTCGGTTTCGCTCAGGGCGATCTTCATGCGCGCCGTGGCCAGCACCTCGTCGCCCGAGCGGACGACGGCATCGACCAGCATCATGCGGAAGATCTCCTCGAGGTTTTCGATCGTCGTGACCAGCGTCTCGCCGCAACGCGGGCGCCGCCGGATCTCCAGATCGCGGATGGCCCCGATGAAGCCCAGCTTCACGCGCTCGGCGTTGATCAGGTTGATATAGCCCATGCGGGCCGCGCAGGTCTGCGCGATGTTCTCGATCAGCCCGGCGGCCTGCAGGCATCCCTCCTCACAGAAGAGGTGCCCCTCAGGGACGGTAAAGCGCGTCACCGTGCGGTGCTCGTCGAAATGGACAAGGCGGTCGATCAGGACGAACGGCGGCCGCTGCGGCAGCAGGTCGAGAATGTCGATCTTTTCGAATTCCATGGTTATTCCCAGAAGTCGTAGTAGTTGAACCATTGCATCGGGTAACGGCGCACAATGCGCTCCAGCTGAGCGGCAAACGTCCGGGCAGCATGTTCCATGCGTTCCCGTTTCGACGCACCGGGATCACCCGCATCGATGCGATCGACGAAGATCCGGTAGCGTTTCACGCCCTCCTTCATCACGAAGATCGACAGCATCGGGACCTCGCGCTGGACGGCCAGGGCAAAGGGGCCCAGCGGGAAGCGGGCCGGAGCACCCAGGAAGTCGCACGTGACGCTCTTCTGCGAGCCGAAGAGGCGGTCGCCTGGCATGCCGACGATGTCGCCCTCCTCGAGCGCCCGGTTGGCGATGAACAGGTGCGACATGTCACGCAGGACGGGGACCATCTCGATGTTGTTGCCGGCAAAACACTTCGCGCGGTTCTGCATCACGGTCTGCTTCTCGCCCGCATAGACCAGCGCGTGAAAGCGTTTCTGCTCGGGGCGGAGCGTATACCCGGCCAACTCGTAGTTGCCCACGTGGGAGCTGACCATGATGAAGCCCCCGGGAGCCGAGGCCAGCTCGTTGTAGTAGTCGTTGTGCTCGATCTCGACCCGGAACCTGCATCCGGCGTAGACCGCAAAGCGGTCGAGGATGACCTGCCCGAAACGGAAGTGGTTCGCGTAGACGGCGCACAGCGTCCGCCAGCGTCCGTAACCGAGGTGTTCGCGGAACAGTCGGGCGATCGCACGGCGGTTGCGGCCGTTTGCCAGCATGTAGAAGACGACCACCACCGACATGACGGCGTAGAGGCAGCGGATGTTCACCCAGCGGAACAGCACGACGAGCGACCGCAGCATCCACGGTCGTCCGTCGGTCGTCCCCTGCCAGCCGTCATGCGCCGGATCGCGCATCGCCGCGGTTTTCGCTTCGGCACCCATCGCTTCGCAATCTGCGGGGCTTCGGTCAGCGGTTGCCGACCTTGGTTTCGATGTAGTCGCAGAAGTCGCTGAGGGTCTTGACGCCGGCCATCTCCTCGGGCTTGATCTTGAAGCCGAACGTGCGCTCGACGATCACGACGATGTCCACGAAGTCGAGGCTGTCGATGCCGATATCCTCCTTCAACAGCGCCTCGGGCGCAATCTTCTCCTCCTCGACCTCCAGTTCGTCGATGAGGAAGGCCTTGACTTTTTCTTCGATTTCCTTTCTTTCCATATCCGATTCAATTCAATGTTTGTCCGTTTTTCTGCATACCATGATGCTGTGTCCCCAGCCCAGGAAGTCGTGGACGGTCTCGACCTCCAGTCCGGACTCCTCGACCAGCCGCTGCATCGTCTCCGAATGGTACATCCGGCTGTTGCCGTTGGCGATGGCCGTGAAGTAGAGGCTTGTCAGCGTCAGACAGAAGGCTGCCGACTCGAACTTCTGGCGGTCCCAGAAGGTCTCCATAATATATAGGCGTGTTTGATCAGTCATGATGCGGGCCGCACGGCCGAGGATCGAGCGGATCTCCTCCTCGCCGAAGCAGTCGAGGAACTGGCTCATCCAGATCGCATCGTAGCGGCGGTCGGTCGGGAAGGGCTCTTCGGCATCGAGCAGGTTGCAGCCATAGCCACGGATCCGCCCGGCACCCTCGTGGCCGGCCGTCTGGCTGCGCATCATGGCCACCTGCTGCGGAAGGTCCATGACCGTCACCTCGACCTGCGGATTATAAGCCACACAGCGCAGGGCCCAGCGGCCCGTGTTGCCGCCCACGTCGAGCAGCTGCCCGACGGGCTGCGAGAAGATCACCCGCAGCGCCTCGTCGAACGAATGGTCCGAATAGAAGTGGTCGAAGGCGAACCAGCTCCTGCGCACCTGTTCGGGGAGCTGCGACAGCCCTTCGTAGACCGTCGGCCAGGGGCCGAAGTGCTCCAGTCCGGCCGGGCGTCCTTCGCGGAGCGACTCCTCAAGGCGGAACAGCCCCTCGTAATTGACGTCGTGGTTGAAGTCCATGTTCACGCGCGTCGAGGCGTCGGTGAGCAGGAACCAACCCGTCTTCGAGAGCGTGAAGCGCTCGCTCGCGGGATCGACGAGCACCGTGCCGATCGAAAGCGAAGCCTCAAGCAGCACCCGCACGGCATAGTCCGAGAGTTTCGTCTCGGCGGCGATCTCTCCGATCGTCATCCCTCCGTCGCGCTCGCGCAGCAGCTCCAGGATTCCGAACCTGACCATCAGCCGCGAGACCTGGAAAACGATGGGGCCGAAGGCGATGAACTGCGCCTGCCGCTGCGCCTCGCGGGCCGTGAGAGGCTCGCGCGTATAGGCTTTTTCCAATGCGGGGAAGAGTTTCATGGCCGGAATCTTTGACTATTTGACCTTGCGGATCACCAGGGCGCTGTTCGTACCTCCGAACCCGAACGAGTTGGAGAGCACCGTATCGACCTGTGTATCGACCGTGACGGCCGTCAGGTTGAGTTTCTCGGCATACTCGTCCGGATGCTCGAGGTTGATGTTCGGCGCCACGAAGTTGTGCTGCATCATCAGTGTCGAATAGACGATCTCGCTCGCCCCGCCCATCCAGCACTCGTGGCCGGTCATCGACTTGGTCGAACTGATGAGGGCGTGCGTACCGCGGAAGACCCGGTCGAGGGCGATGGCCTCGAACATGTCGCCCTGAGGCGTCGAGGTGGCGTGCGCATTGACGTAGTCGATCTCGTCGGGCTGCATCGATGCGGCCTCGAGGGCGCGCCGGATGGCCGTCACCGAGCCGTCGTCGCTGGGCTGCGAGATGCCCCCGCCGTTGGACGAGAAGCCGTAGCCGCAGACCTCGGCCAGAATCGGGGCGCCGCGCCGCACGGCATGTTCGTACTCTTCGAGCACGAGGGCCGCCGCACCGCCGCTGGGGATCAGTCCGTCGCGGTCGCGGTCGAACGGACGCGAAGCCTTTGTCGGCTCGTCCATGCGCACCGAGAAGGCGGCCAGCGCGTCGAACGTGGCCATCGAGTAGTAATTGACCTCCTGTGCGCCGCCGCACAGCACGGCATCCTGCAGCCCCTGCCGGATGAGCAGGTAGGTCATGCCGATCGAGTGCGAGCCGCTGGCGCAGGCCGCGCTGACGGTGAAGTTGATGCCCCGCAGGTGGAAGATCGTGCTGAGGTTCATCGTCACCGTGGAGTTCATCGACTGGAAGATCAGCCCCGAGCCGAGCAGCGCCGAGTCGTGCTTCTCATCCATGATGCGGGCCGCCTCGATGACCGGTTTGGCCGAGGAGTCGTTGCCGAAGAGGATGCCCACCTCGTTTTCGCGCAGGTAGGCCTCGTCCATGAGCGACTGCTCGAAAGCCTGCCGCGAGGCCATGTAGGCATATTCGGCCTCCTCCGACAGCCCGACACGCAGGCGGCGGTCGATGACCCCCTTGAGCTGCGGCCGCGGGACCAGACCCGTCAGCCCCGAGCGGTAGCCGTAGTCGAGCCGCTCCCGTTCCACGCCGATGCCTGACCGCCCGGCGTAGAGCGACTCCTTCACCTCGTTCAGATTCTGTCCCAGGCACGACCAGATTCCCATGCCCGTTATGACGACACGTCGTTCCATCTATTCCGTATTAAGTATTTTCAAGTATCAAGTATACAGTCCGCCATTGATCGAGATCACCTCGCCGGTGATGTAGGCGGCATCGTCCGAGACGAGGAAGGCGACCAGCGCCGCCACCTCCTCGGGTTTTCCGAAGCGGCCCGCCGGCACGAGCTTGCGGAGTTCCTTCTCGTCGAGGTCGCGGGTCATGTCGGTCTCGATGAATCCCGGAGCCACGGCATTGACCGTCACCTTGCGCGGTGCGACCTCCTGCGCGAGGGCCTTCGTCGCCCCGAGCAGCGCCGCCTTGGCCGCCGAGTAGTTTGCCTGTCCCGGAAGCCCCTTGATACCCGAGAGCGAGGCCATATTGACGATCCGGCCCCAGCGGTGGGTGAGCATCTCCTTCAGGAGGCGCCGCGTGACGTAGAAAAAGCCGTTGAGCGTCGTGTCGAGCACCCGGTGCCACTCGTCGTTCTGCATGAAGACCATCAGGTTGTCGCGGCGGATGCCCGCGTTGTTCACCACGACGGCGATGTAGTCGTCCGGGTGAGCCTCGCTCCAGCGGCCCAGGGCCTGCTCAATCGCCTCGGGGTCGGCCACGTCGAAGGGCAGCAGTTCGGCCTGTCCCCCCGCCTCGGTGATTGCGCGGAGCGTCTCGTGTGCTGCCGCGTCGTTCGAACGGTAGTTGATCACCACGGGCCAGCCCTGCGCCGCCAGCTTCAGGCAGACGGCCCGTCCCAGCCCCCGGGATCCTCCCGTAACCAGTGCATATCTCATGATCGTCGTACTATTTCAGGTTCAACGGATTGTTTCGCAAATACGCCTCGACGGCCGCGATCTGGCGGTAGAACGGGGCATCCTCGACGAATGCGGGGATGATCGCCCGCACGTCATCGTAGACACGGCGCGACACGGGAGCGAGCTCCCCGGCGATCTTCAGACAGTCTACGGCCTGGGCCAGGGCGATGAAGTGGATCGACATCACCTGGAAGACGTTGTCGATCACCCGTTTGCATATCAGCGCCGAGTTGGTGCCCATGCTGACGATGTCCTGATTGTCGTTGTTGTTCGGGATGCTGTGCACGTAGTTGGGCATGGCCAGCGTCTGGCACTCGGCCGTTGTCGAAGTGGCCGTGAACTGGCAGGCCTGCATGCCGTAGTTGAGTCCGAGCGTTCCGAGGTTCAGGAACGGCGGCAGGATGTTGTTGATCCGGTCGTGGAAGAGGTAGTTCAGCTGCCGCTCGGCCGTCATCGCCAGGCGGACCATGGCGATCTTCACCTTGTCCTCCTCGAGCGAGATGTAGTCGCCGTGGAAATTGCCGCCGTGGAATACGTTGCGGCGGACGGGATCGACAATGGGGTTGTCGCAGGCCGAGTTGAGCTCCTCCTCGAGCACCCGGCGCGCCTGCTGCAGCGTCTCATGGACAGGCCCCAGAATCTGCGGGGCGCAGCGCAGCGAATAGTAGGCCTGGACCTTGCGGCGGCTGTCGAAGGTTTTGACCTCGGACGAAATGCCGCCGTAGAGTTCGTGTTCGCGGCGGAGCATGCGGCTGCCCCCTTCGGCGAGCGCCCGCATGCGGCGGGCGATGACCTGCTGGCCCTCATGGCGCCGGCATTCGTTGAGCCCCTCGGCCATGAAGTCGTCGTAGGAGGCCGCAATCTCGTTCATCATCACCGAAGCCAGCGTGGCCCAGTCCAGCAGCCGCTCGGCATGGAACTGATTGACGAGCCCGATGCCCGTCATCACCGAGGTGCCGTTGGTGATCGAAAGCCCCTCGCGGATGTGGATGCGCATGGGCGCGAGGCCGTTTTCGCGCAGCACCTCCGCCGCGGGGCGCCACTCGCCCCGATAGTGCACCTCGCCCTCGCCGATCAGCGTCAGGGCGATGTGGGCCAGCTGCACCAGATCGCCGCTGGCGCCCACGCTCCCGTGCTCGGGGATGAACGGGCAGATGCCGCGGTTGATGAACTCCACCAGCAGATCGACCACCTCGGGATGGATGCCCGAACGGGCCTGCAGCAAGGTGCCGAGCCGGGCGATCATCGCCGCCCGGACATAGAGGTCGGGCAGCGGCTCGCCGGCGCCGGTCGAGTGGCTGCGGATGATGTTGTACTGCAGGTCGGTGAGGTAGCGGTCATCGACACGCCACTGGGCCATGGGGCCGAAGCCGGTGTTGATGCCGTAGATCACCTTTTCGGCCGCAAATTCGCGGAGGAATTCATAACATGCGGCCACCTCGCCGAGCGGCAGCTCCGCACGGTCGATCCTTGCGTCCGAAAACAACAGCTTTTCAACGCAATCCAGTTCCAACGACTTTATCATTCGTCTTTTTCGTGAATTCTTTGGACATTCCGAGGAGTATTCCGGGCCCGTTCCGGAATATCAAAAACATGCAAATGTAATGAAAAAAGTTCAAAAGTACATATCATTTGGATCGAAAAAGCAAAAGAACAGCAAGCGGCCGTAACGGAGTACCGGGCCAAAAAGGCGCGGTACGGAGATGCCGGTCTTTCGCCGGCGGCGACATCCGGCCGGAATACGCAATCATCGGAGGTGCTCCCGGCATCGACAGCAACCGAGGGCAAAGCCGGGCGAAGCAGGGTAAGGAGCCGCACGGCGGGACAAAAGCGGGATTCGACCATCGGGGAACGGGATTCGACCGGGCCGTTTTTTGGCCTGTACGGCGGAGCGTCTCTATCTTTGTTCCCGACGAACAGGCTCCCTCCCGGAGCCCCGTTCCGGACCGAAGCCACCAATCCCAAACAAGATGATACATCCGACAAAACTCCTCCATGCCGTCCGGTTCCTGATCCTCGTGCCGGCCGTGTCGTTCAGCCTGGTCTGCCAGGGGCAGCAAACCCGCATCAGCGGCCGTGTGGTCGATCAGGCGGGAGAGGCCATTCCCTTTGCCAACGTCGTCCTGCTCCACGCCCGCGACACGCTCAGCACCCTCTGCGGATGCGCTACCGACCGCAACGGCAGCTACCGTCTGGAGGCAATTCCCGCAGGAGACTACCTGCTGAAAGCCTCCTGCATCGGTTATGCGCCCGCGTCGTACAGGCTGCAGGCCGCCGGTCAGGAGTTGCAGCGCGATCTGGTGCTGCACGCGGACCCGACGACCCTCGAGGCGGTCGTCGTCCAGGGCAGGGGAAGCATTCGCGGAATCGACCGTACGACCTATACCTTTGACCGGGAACAGACAGCCCGCGCACGCGAGGCGCGTGAACTGGTGGCTTCGCTGCCCGGGCTGCACATCGACCGCACGGCCAACTCGCTGGCGACGGTAGACGGCAAATCGGTTCTGATACTGATCAACGGAGTGAAGGCCACCGAGAGCGAACTGAAACTGCTGCCGGCCGACCGGATCCGCTCGGTCGAGAGCTACGACATCCCGCCGATCCGCTACCTGAACGATGCAGACCGGGTCGTGAACGTGCGGACCCGGACCCTCGACGCGGGGTGGAGCGGCGACCTCTACGGCACGCTCGGGCAGCTCTTTTCCAGTGCATCGGCCGCCTTCTCACGGATCCGGGGCAACGACCGCTTCACGTTCGACTACGCCTCGCACTTCAACATGAAACGGGAGCTGCGCGACCTGGAGCAGGGTGTCTACGAATACGGCACCGGGCAGGACGACTACCGTTACGACTACCTCCAGAAAAGCCGGACCTGGGGCGACCAGCACCGTATGGGACTGGCCTATGCCCGCAGCTGCGAGGGCCGCTACGACCTGCGGATCGCGGCCGCAGGCACCATGACCGGACAGAGGCTCGAGGCCGACAAGGAGATCGTCCGCACGCGGAACGGGCTGCCGGAAGAGTGCACGGGCCGGCTGACCGACCGCACACGGACCCTGTCGCCCACCGTCGAGGCATACTACCACCGGCAACTGACCGACAGGAGTACGCTGACCCTCGACCTGCTGGGCAGCCGCTTCGGGAACGAACAGCGGAGCCGATCGACGGAGAGCGGCGAGCGGGGCTTCGACGATGCCATGCTGCTCGACAACCGCAAGCATTCACTCATCGGGGAGATCGTCTACGGCCACCGCTTCGGACAGTCAAACCTGACCCTGGGCTACCGCGCGCACTGCAACTTCCTCGCCAACGAACTGCGCAACTCGCTCTCCGCAAAGCCGCAGGAGGAGTACATCGACACGCGGACACACCGCCTCTACGGAGAGTTCTCCGGCCGCACGAAGCGGTTCCTCTACCGCGTCAGCTTCGGCGCCTGCTGCGACCTGCGCACCGGAAGGGAGGGCTTCCGCAACTGGACCTTCACCCCCGTGCTGCTGGCCGGATGGCAGATCGGCGAGGCGCACAACCTCCGGATCTCCTACCGGTCGAGTACGCAGATGCCCGAAATCCAGCAGATGTCCGAGGCCCGGATCCTGATCATGGAGGGATTCTACCGGAGCGGAAACAAGACGCTGCGACCGGCACATCTCCAGTCGTGGGGCATAGACTACAGCCTGATGGCAGGACGCTTCTCGATGCAGGCCTCGCTCTTCCTCGACCACACGCGCAACAGCCTCTTCGACGACTACCGCAGCGACGGGCTGAACATCCTGCAGCGCAGCGCCAACGCCGCGAAGGACCTGCAGCGGGGCGGACGGCTGAGCATCGATTTCCGCCCCTGGGACTTTCTCCGGATCGGCGGCAGCGTGGAGCTTGCGCGCCAGTCGTTCCGGCCCTCGGACACGGCGGAGCAATACGACGGCTGGTCGTGTCCCGCAACGCTCTACCTGTCGGCCGGCGGCCGCCACCTGACCTTCGATCTCTACCAGAAATTCGGAGGCTCGTACCTCTCGGGGCTCTACCGCTGCGGCATCGAAAAGAGTTCCTATGTCAGCCTGAACTACCGACGCGGCAACCTCGCCGTCGGACTGCAATGCTTCTTCCCCTTCATTCGGGACCGCTACACGAACGAAACCACGGCCGCAAGCATCGTCCGCCACCGGACCGACCATCACCTGCGCCGCAAGGACCACACCGTGGCGCTGAGCCTCTCGTGGAATTTCCACTCGGGACGCAAGGCGGCGTCCATGCGGCAGCGTATCGAAAACGCGGACGACGACAGCGGCCTGTTCCGCATCCGGTAGGAGAAGGAACTGTACGGCGGCAACATACAGGAAAAACAGTTTTCAAGAATAAAACAAATACAAAATATTGTCAGTATAAATATATTATTCGTATTTTTGAGAAGACAAAATTCTACAAAAAACAATTATGAAACGGATAATAGGATTTTGCGGAAAAGGGCATATCGGAAAAACCGAAACGCTCAACCTGCTTATTGATTTACTGACTGTTGCGACGACAGGATGCGTCATGCCTACACCCCAGCCCGCAGGCCGCGACAGAGACATAACCTTTACATACAAGGGAAACACCATATCGATATGCACGGCCGGAGACACGGAGGCGATATTGAAGGACAATTGCGACTACTTCAGCAAGATGAAATGCGATATTGCAATATCTGCAGCACGATCCCGAGGCAAGACCCACATGGCATTGGAGAACCTCGACCCTTCGGTTTCCGTTGAGTGGATCAGGAAGATCGATGACAGAAGCAAGAACCTGCAAATTGCACAGGACATCTTCAACAGTCTGTAGACGGCACAAGCCATGCGCCACGAACCGGCTGACGTATTTTGCTCGTCAGCCGGTTCGCCGTATGAGGAAAGGTATGCAACATGCTATTATCGCGTTCTTTGCCCGGCAAAGGTTCTTTACCTCAATTGAGGTGAATGTTGTATTACCCAGGCAGCCAATAAAAGAAAACGAGACGGTTGCTGTAACCATCTCGTTTTCTCGTTCTGCGGTGCGTAGGGGACTCGAACCCCTGACCCCGTGCGTGACAGGCACGTATTCTAACCAGCTGAACTAACGCACCATTGCTGGGCGACCTTCTTTACGAGTGGAGGGGCGGTCGCTTTTCCCTCTCTCGGCTGGCGGTGCGTAGGGGACTCGAACCCCTGACCCCGTGCGTGACAGGCACGTATTCTAACCAGCTGAACTAACGCACCGTTTTTCGCGGTAACCGTTTTCCGGTATTGCGAGTGCAAAGATAGTGGAATTTTTTGAATCGGCAATACTTTTCACCCCTTTTTGAAGAAAGAAAATTGCACGCTTCCGTAACTCCTTAATTGCCAGAACTCACTACGCTCGGAAAAATCCATCTTTTTCGAATGTTCGAAGATCAGCAGCCCGCCGGGACGCAGCAGATCGCCTCCGAGGACCAGATCGACGACCGCCTCACTGCCCGAAAGGTCATACGGGGCGTCCGAAAAAACGATGTCGAACTGCTTGGGACAGCTCCGCAGGTAGAGAAAAACATTTGCCTTGACGGCATAGAGGTTGTCGATCCCGAGCTGCCGAGCCGTGCTGCGGATGAAATCGTAGTGCACCGGGTTGATCTCGACCGAGGTGACACTCCGCGCTCCCCGCGACGCAAACTCGTAGCTGATCGACCCCGTCCCGGCAAAGAGGTCGAGGACGTCGCACTCCTCGAAATCGACCAGATTGCCCAGCACGTTGAAGAGATTCTCCTTGGCAAAATCGGTCGTCGGCCGGGCCCGCAGGTTGCGGGGCGGGTTGATGGCCCGTCCCTTGTATTTTCCGCTGACTATTCGCATAGGCTTTTTCCGAATCGTTTTCCGAGAAGCCTCCGCAGTCCCTTTGCGTCGTCACCCGCCGCAATGAGCACATACTCGCGCAGCGCGAATGCCTGCTGCAGCCGTTCAGCGACATAGAGCAGGTCCGCCTCCCCGGCCGCGGGGAGCGCCTCGGCCATGCGCAGCGTCTGTTCCCGGTATACCTTAATATATAGCGTACCGCTCTGGCGGCACATCCACACAGCGGAGGCCGTATCCGCAGGCGTCCGCAGCAGGGGAGAGGTATAACGAACACTGTCGCCGAGCCGCTCCTCGACCTGCCGCACGGCATCCCCGGCGACGCACATCAGCGCTACGGTCTCCGCCCCGGGATCGCTCCACACGATCCGCTCACCGGCAGCAGGGCGGATGGCCGCCGCCGCCAGCCGCTACGCCCGCGGCCGGGCCCCCCCCCCCCCCCGGCGGCCCCCCCGCAGCCGCCGGTTCGAACACCTCGCGCGGGACGAGCATCGTCCGCGGCGTCACCGCCTCGACCTCCACGACACCCTCCGCCGCCGGGCTCTCCAGCCCAAGCAGCGAAAAAGAATGTCCATCCAACGATTGCTGAATGGACACTCCGTAGCCGTCTTGCGGCCGATTAGTCTTCCCAGTTGCCTGCCTCATTGTTAGCGGCTTCCATCGAACCGAACTTGATACCGGCGTAGCGGGTATAGATATTCTCCTCCTCGTCGATCAGGTTGATCACCTCCTGACGATAGGCCACCGTGTCGAGGAACGCCTTGTAGGGAGCGCGGCACTCGACGATCGGCACAACGACACCCGAAGCCGTCGCATAGCCGGCCTCCATGATGAATTCGGACTTGTTGTCCGTTCCGGGGATGTAACGCAACTGCTCAACATCCTCGCGCGTAAGTTTCTTGGGCGAGAAGATGGTGTCGATCACGGCGATCTTGAACTTCTCGACGTTCTTCTTGCCGGTCTTCTTCAGCATGGCCATACCTACCGAGTCGTCCTCATCGACGAGTTTGCGCTCCATCTCGAGCGTATCGGTGAGAATGAACGCCTCGAGCGAGTCGAACGTGCTGGTGAAGCGCTGGTACTTCGACTTGAATGCACGCTGGGCGGTACGAATGTCCTTGATGCGGTCGATGACCTGAGCCCGCTTCGTTTTCAACTCCTGCTCGAAGTTGAGCGGCGTCGAGATCTGCACATAGATAACGTAGACCAATGCGATGATGACTACGCCGAGGATGATTTGAGCGATTCTTTTCATTTTATAAATAAATATTTGTTATTAATTTTGTGCACTCAAATGAAACACGCATGTCCAGCACACGTATTGCGACCCAAATTTACGGTAAAATTTGTTTCGAAACAACTCCCGGGCAAAAAAAAATCATAGAAAAGTTGTCGGAATACCTTGCTGATGACGATTTTTCGCGGATTTTCGTGCTGAACGGCTATGCGGGAACGGGAAAAACGACACTCATCGCGGCACTGGTGGGGGCACTCAAGGAGTCGGGAATCCGCCCCGTACTGCTCGCCCCGACGGGACGGGCCGCCAAGGTGCTGGCCCGCAACGCCCGGGAACGGGCGCTCACGATCCACAAGCGGATCTACCGCCAGCGCACGAATGCCGACTACGAATCGCAATACTCGCTCAACCACAATCCCGAACAGGGGGCCGTGTTCATCGTCGATGAGGCCTCGATGCTCTCCGAGCGCGCCTCGGAGGGGACACATTTCGGCAGCGGGTCGCTGCTCGGTGACCTGGTGCAGTATGTCCGCAACGGACGGGGCTGCCGCCTGATCCTCGTAGGCGACAGCGCACAGCTGCCGCCCGTGGGTTCGGACTTCAGCCCGGCACTCGACCCGGCGACGATGGAGCGCTACGGCGAGGTGGTCTACGGCACGCTCGACGAGGTCGTACGCCAGGAGTCCGAATCGGGCATCCTGGTCAACGCCACGCTTGTCCGGTGCATGCTCGAGAACGGCATCTGCGCCATTCCGCGTTTCCGCATGGATTTCCCGGACATCGAGGCGGTCGAGGGCGGCGAATTTCTCGAGAAACTCGAGGATTGCTACGCCCGCTACGGACGCGACGAGACGATTGTCATCACGCGTTCGAACAAGCGGGCCAACCGCTACAACGAGGGGATCCGGCGCAACGTTCTTTCGGCCGAGGAGGAGATCGAGAGCGGCGACATGCTGATGGTCGTCAAGAACAACTACTACTATCCCGAACGGACGGAGAACTGCCCGATGAACTTCATCGCCAACGGCGACATCGCCCGCCTGAAACGGCTGCGGCGCTTCGAGGAGTTCTACGGCTTCCGCTTCGCCGATGCCGTGCTCTCGTTCCCGGACTACGACGACTCGGAGATCGAGTGCAAAATCCTCCTGGATACGATCGCCTCGGAGTCGCCGTCGCTCACGCGCGAGGAATCGACGCGCCTGTTCTACGAGGTCGAAAAGGACTATACCGACATCCGGAGCCGGATCAAGCGCTTCAAGGAGATCCGCGAGAATCCCCATTTCAACGCCGTGCAGGTGAAATTCTCCTACGCCGTGACATGCCACAAGGCCCAGGGCGGACAGTGGCGCGCGGTCTTCGTGGACCGCTGCCTGTTCGGCGACGAGCAGATGACGCGCGACATGCTGCGCTGGCTCTATACGGCCCTCACGCGGGCTACCGACAAACTGTATCTGGTCAATTTCGACTCCCAGTTCTATGAATAGCGAACGCCATCCGCTCGACCCGTTCCTCCCCTCCGGAGCCCGGCTGCTGATGCTCGGCAGCTTCCCGCCGCAGCGCAAACGCTGGTCGATGGAGTTCTTCTACCCGAACCTCCAGAACGACATGTGGCGCGTGGTGGGCTACCTGGCCACGGGCGACAAGCAGCACTTCCTGACTCCGGACCGGAAACATTTCGACCGCGAACGCATCGAGGCCTTCTGCCGCGAGCGGGGGATTGCCCTCTTCGACACGGCGGTCGAGGTGATCCGACTGAAGGACAACGCCTCGGACAATTTTCTTCAAGTGGTGCAGGAGGTCGATTTCGCCTCGCTGCTGGCACAGCTGCCCGACTGCCGGGCCGTGGTCACCACGGGACAGAAGGCCACCGACACGCTGCGGCGCCTGACCGGATGCGACGAACCTCCCGTGGGCGGAAGTGTCGCGATGCCCTTTGCCGGACGCGACCTGCAGCTCTGGCGCATGCCCTCCACCTCGCGGGCCTACCCGCGCCCGGTGGAGTGGAAGGCGGAGTTCTACCGCCGGGTATTCACCCGGTACGGCATCATCGGATAGGCCGCACAGGTCTCCGACCCCCAAAAAAATCGGCCTCCGGCTTTGCACGGGAGCCGAAAAACCCGTATCTTTGCTTGCAATACAATATTCTATATAGGCTACTGTGGCACCCGAAAACAAACCAGAGAAAAAGATAGACAAGAAATACGTCGAGACCCCCCTGATGAAGCAATACTACTCGATCAAGGCGGTGCATCCCGACGCCATCCTGCTCTTCCGCGTGGGGGACTTCTACGAGACGTTCGGCGACGATGCGATCAAGGCCAGCGGCATCCTGGGCATCACGCTCACACGCCGGGCCAACGGCGCAGCGACCTACGTCGAGCTGGCCGGGTTCCCCTACCACGCCATCGATACCTACCTCCCGAAACTGGTGCGGGCCGGCGAACGTGTGGCCATCTGCGAACAGCTCGAGGACCCGAAGCTGGTCAAGGGTCTGGTCAAGCGCGGGGTGATCGAACTGGTCACGCCGGGCATCGTGCTGGGCGACAACATCCTGGCCAACAAGGAGAACAACTACATCGCCTCGGTCTACTTCGGCCGGCGGACAACGGGTGTGGCCTTTCTCGACATCTCGACCGGCGAATTCTACGTCGCCGAGGGCGACGACGCCTACGTGGACAAGCTGATCTCGAACCTCGCACCGAAGGAGGTGATCTACCAGCGCGGCTATGAGGACCGTTTCTCGGCTGCCTTCGGATCGCGGCTCTACACCTACCGGCTCGACGAGTGGGTCTTCTCCGAGGAGGTGAACCGCGAGAAGCTCTGCCGGCAGTTCGGCACCCCCTCGCTCAAGGGCTTCGGCGTGGACCATCTTACGAGCGGCATCTCGGCCGCCGGGGCGATCCTCTACTACCTCGAGTTCACCGAGCACCGCGAGACGGGACACATCACCTCGATCGCGCGGATCGACCAGGACGACTATGTGTGGATCGACAAGTTCACGATCCGCAACCTGGAGCTCTTCTCCTCGAACGGCGCCCGCGAGAAGTGCAGTTTCGCCGACGTGATCGACCGCACGCTGACCCCCATGGGCGGACGGCTGCTCAAGCGGTGGATCGCCATGCCGATCAAGGACCCGGCGCGGATCAACGAGCGGCTCGACGTCGTCGAACGCTTCACGCGGGAGGCCGACCTGGCCGACGCCGTCCGCGAGCAGGTCTCGATGGTCGGCGACCTGGAGCGCATCGCCTCGCGCATCGCCGCCCAGCGCGTGACACCCCGCGAGCTGGTGCAGCTGAAGAACTCGCTCTCGGCGATCGAGACGCTCAAGGCGGCGATCGAATCCACCGACTGCCGGCAGCTGCACACCCTGGCCGAAGGCATCGACCCGATGACGGAGGTGCGCGACCGCATCGCCCGCGAGATCTATCCCGACCCGCAGAACAACCAGATACAGAAGGGCGGCGTGATCGCCGACGGGGTGAACCCCGAGTTGGACGACCTGCGCCGCATCGCCCTGCACGGCAAGGACTACCTGGCCCGCATCCAGCAGCGCGAGAGCGAGGCGACGGGGATCCCGTCGCTCAAGATCAGCTACAACAACGTCTTCGGCTACTACATCGAGGTGCGCAATGCCCACAAGGAGAAGGTTCCCGCCAACTGGATCCGCAAACAGACCCTCGCCAACGCCGAGCGCTACATCACCGAGGAGCTCAAGGAGTACGAAGAGAAGATCCTCGGCGCCGAGGAGAAGATGCTCCAGCTCGAACAGCGCATCTATGCCGAGCTGCTGGCCTCCATCTGCGGCTCCCCGCAGCCGCGGCCGCCCGCCCCCGCCCCCCCCAGGGCCGAT
>OGQR01000787.1_pt1 | contig 25000 bp, 20 predicted proteins | sample 1553271 | NCBI WGS metagenome assembly OGQR01 (sample SAMEA2579970, study PRJEB22360) | human gut metagenome | biome: human gut; feature: human-associated habitat; material: faeces | place: Denmark | collected 2008/2010 | reverse complement strand
CCGTACTCTTTCGTGAGGCCGTCTTGGAGCGGCGTGCGGCTGTAGCCGCAGGGGTCGTTGTAGGCGATGCGCCCCGTCGCGGCCGAGGCATAGGGGTAGCCTCCCTGCCGGAGCATCCCGAACGCGAGGGTGTTGTCGATGCTCCACCGCTCGTCGGGGCGGAATTGAAGCCGCATCCGTGCCCCGCCCGAACGCTCCCAGTCGCAGGTGCGTCCCGTGTATTCGTTGGTGAAAAAGCCGTCGCCGTGCATGAACCGCGCCGCCAGCGAGACACCCGTGCGGGGCGAGGGGCGGTGGTAGGTCGAGGCGCGCAGCCGCAGCGTGTTGCCCGAAGCATACTCCGCACCCAGCCGCGTCCCCTGGTAGGCGAGCGGCGAGAGGGTGTAGATGTTCATCACGCCGCCCATGGTGTTGCGGCCGTAGAGCGTGCTCTGCGGGCCGCGCAGCACCTCGATGCGTTCGATGTCCGCCAGGTCGAAGTCGTAGTCGTCCTTCGAGAGGTAGGGGACGTTGTCCACGTTGAGGCCCATGACCGGCTGGTCGATGCGTGCACCCAAGCCGCGCACGTAGACCGACGAGGTCATGCGCGAACCGTAGTCGGGGATGTAGAAATTGGGAACGAGCTGCGAGAGCTCCTTGATGGCGGTGACGCCGCGCCGCTCGATCGTCTCGCGTCCCACGACCGAGGCCGCGACGGGGCGGTTGCGCAGCGTAAGTCCCTGTTTGATCGCCGTCACCTGCACGTTGTCCATCACTACGGCTGTGTCGATCGCCTTCGGTGCTTCGTCGTGCGTGCGCACGGTGCGACGCGGCTCGGCGTGTGCGCATAGCGCGGCGACGCAAAGCAGGAGGCATACGCAGAAACGGCGGCGGAACGGTGTCGGAATCATCGCATTGAATTTCACGGCAAAGTAACGACATTATTTCCGTTCCCGCAATCCTCATTTGTAAGGAGAAGAAAAAGGCGGCGGAGGTGGGGGCGTGCCGCACAACCTGCGGAGGGGAGCCGTTCGGATGCCGGCGATAGCGGTGGTCGGACGTGCCCTTTTACTGTTCTCCCAGTTGCTCGGCGTCGACGTACCCTTTGGTCACGGCGTAGATCGTCAGTCCGGCCACGGAGCGGATGCCGAGCTTGCGGACGAGGTTGCGGCGGTGGGAGATGACCGTCGTCAGGGCGACGTCGAGCCGTTGGGCGATCTGCTTGTTGAGCAGCCCCGCCACGACGAGCCGCAATACGTCGATTTCGCGCTGCGTGAGGGATGGCTGCACCGTCTCGTCCGTCGTGCGGCCGTGCGGATCGCAGGCAGGTCGTGCGGAGGGATGCGTCGGGTGCGTGGCCGGATATGCGGCGGCCGTCCCGTCGGGATAGCCCTCGCGGTGGGCGTGCTGGTGCAGCCGCAGGATGTCGCGCACGAGCCCCTCCTCGCTCTGGGCGATGTCGAGGCAATGCAGTTCGCGCAGCGTGGACTGCGGCGCGCCGTCGGTCAGCAGGATGCTCTTGTGCCGCCGTTCGAGGAAGAAGGCGTTGTGTTCGACGAAGGTCTGCGAGGCGACGAAGTAGTGGAAAAAGCGGTCGGGGCGGTCGGCTGCGAAACGCTCGAAACGGTCGTAGACCTCCACCTCGGCCATCGGGATGATGCGGCGCAGGATGCTTTCCAGCCCCAGACCCGTGAGGATCGAGGGGGTGACGACGGCGATGGCGGGACGGTGGGGCTGCATGGGTTATTCGTGGTGATAGGGTTCGTGGTTGAGGATCGCGAAGGCGCGGTAGATCTGCTCTGCGAAGATCGCCCGCACGATCTGGTGCGAGAAGGTCATGCGCGAAAGCGACAGCCGGCCGTCGGCGCGGGCGTAGACCGCATCCGAGAAGCCGTAGGGTCCGCCGATGACCAGCACGAGCCGCCGCACGCCGCCCAGCATCCGTTTTTGGAGCCAGTATGCGAACTCCACCGAACGCATCTCGTCGCCGCGCTCGTCGAGCAGGACGACATGGTCGCCGGCGGCCAGCTGCCGCAGGATCGCTTCGCCCTCGGCCGTGCGCTGCTGGTTCTGCGTGAGCGAGCGCGTGTTGCGCACGTCGGGCAGCGCCGTGACGGCGAACCGGCAGTAGCGGTTCACGCGGCGCGCGTAGAGTTCCACGAGCGCTTCGACCTCCTTCGAGTCGGTTTTTCCGACGACCAGCAGTTCGATGTTCATTGCACTCGGAACGGAATGGCGTCGCTGTTCCACTCCCCGTCGGCGCCGACGTAGAAGACGGGTTTCGACGGTTCGACCGATTTGAGCCACTGGTAGGCCTTATACATATTGTATCCGTTGCCCGAATCGCGTCCCAGCGCGAAGCCGATGATCGAGGTGTGGTTGCGCGAACGGTGGTACATCGCCTTCACGCGGCCGAGATACTCGTCTGTCAGACGCGGGTCGTTCGACGGAGTGCCGCCTACCGAGCGGTCGTCGCGCGCGTCGGGGGCATAAATCGCCGCGCAGTCGACCACGTAGAACCCCGTGCGGTCGGCCAGCGTGTAGAACCAGTAGGGCTGCGGATAATCGGGCAGCAGGGTATTGATGCCCCGGGCTTTGAGCGCCTTCATCTCGGCGGCGGTCGTCTTCTCGTCGGCTGCGGCGTTGTAGCGTTGGGGCCGCAGCGAAAGTTCCTTGTCGAAACGGTAGAAGCGGCCGTCGCGGTATTCGCTCTCTCCGAAGCCGACGTAGAGGGGGATATACTCCCACAACATGCTGTTGCGCTTGGTGTAGAGCGTCACCTTGTAGAGCGGCTGCCGCTTGTCGTCCCACTGATTGGCGTAGGCGTGGTAGATGAGCCGCTCGATGTGCACCGTGTCGCGCGAGCGGCCCTCCACCATGATCTCGCGCGAACCGTAGTCGAGCAACTTGCCCTTCGGATCGTAGATGTCGTAGCCGGCGGTGATCGGCTCTTCGCCGTTGTAGGAGTTCTCGACCACGATGTCGAGTTTCAGCACGCCGTATTTGCGCGTCGAGTCGGGAACGAGCGCCACCGAATAGTCGTCGATGTGGAGCCGGTGCTGGAAGACGAGGTAGCTGTTGGCGTAGGCCAGCCGCGGCGCCGGCGCGTCGGCCTGCAACTGCGGAGTCTTCGAGGGGCGCAGGTCGAGCATCACGGCGTTGCGTCCGGGGCGGATGTAGGGAGAGATGAGGAATTCGCGCGGCGTGCGGTCGTCCTCGACGTCGGCTACGCGGGCGTCGTTGACCAGAAGCGTGTAGGCCGAGCCGACGTTCTCCAAATGGAGGTAGATGTCGCGGTCGGTCAGCAGCAGCGGTACTTCGACGACCTGTCCCACCGTGGTGGTGTCGGCCTGCTGCACGACGATCTGCGGGGAGAACGTTTCGTAATGGGCGATGTTGCCCCGACGCAGCAGCGCGGCGTCGTCGCGCGTGTCGAAGGGGACGAATTCCGAACGGAATACCTCGGCGGTTTGCGCTCCCGCGCCCGCAAGGGCGAAAAGAGCCGCCCAGAGTGTAATGAATCGTTTCATCTCGATATTCTTAAATTACCGGCCGCAATGTCGCAGGCCGGCGAGAACGGAGCGAGTCCGATCGTACCGCAGTGCCCGCCGCCTCTTCATGCCGGAGGTCGAGGACAAAGATACGATTAAGCCAAGCGCCATGCAAATTTATTTTATTTGCATGGCTGAGGCGAAGTATCTAAGACGAAGTCAAAGATACGAATAAACGAGGGCAATGCAAATTTATTTGCTTTTTGCCGAGCGCAAAAGTGATGCCTTGCAATTGAAAATTCTGATTTATCGTCCTAAGGGCACAGTCTGCAAAGGCTTTCGTCGTAAGGATCGGCGGTTTTCGTATTTGCAAGGCGAAATCTGCGGAGGACGCGTACTGCGGGCCTCCGCAGGCGAAGGCTCGGCCCGCACGGCGCCGTGGCGCCGCAGTGTCGCAGCGGGAGTTGCGGGTTTTGACAGGCCGGCAGGCCGGTCCGGTCGCATTGCGAAAATAGCGGATGAAGTGTCGGCGGCAGTGCGGAGTCGTAATAAATCGTCGTCGGATACGATCGATTGTATGCGTTTTTTTTGTACTTTTGTAACTCGGGGAGAAGACGATGCGGATCGACCGCGGAATCGGGGCCGTTCCGTTTCCGCCCGTGCGGTCGTCTGCGCCGGAATTCTGCAAAATGCTAAAATAGATAAAACGTTATGAAAACACTACGAATCGTAGAATTGATCAAGTCGGATGCGGTCGATTGCGATGTGACCGTCAAGGGGTGGGTGCGTACCAAGCGCGGCAACAAGAACGTCGCCTTCATCGCCCTGAACGACGGTTCGTGCGTGGCGAGCATTCAGGTGGTCGTCGAGCTGGCGAAGTTCGACGACGAGACGATGCGTCAGATCGCCACGGGCGCCTGCATCCGTGTCGACGGCCGGCTCGTGAAGTCGCCCGGCGAGGGCCAGGGCGTCGAGGTGCAGGCCTCTTCGATCGAGATTTACGGCACGGCCGACCCTGCGACCTATCCGTTGCAGAAAAAGGGCCATTCGCTCGAATTCCTGCGCGACATCGCCTACCTGCGTCCGCGTACCAATACGTTCGGCGCGGTGCTGCGCATCCGTCACGCCATGGCCTTCGCCATCCACAAGTTCTTCAACGACCGCGGCTTCTACTACTGGAACTCGCCGCTCATCACGGCCTCCGACTGCGAGGGTGCGGGCGCCATGTTCCAGGTGACGACGCTCGATCTGAACAATCCGCCCCGCACCGAGGACGGGCGGATCGACTATTCGCAGGATTTTTTCGGCAAACCCTGCAACCTGACCGTATCGGGACAGCTCGAAGGCGAGCTGGGCGCGTTGTCGCTGGGGCGCATCTACACCTTCGGCCCCACGTTCCGTGCCGAGAATTCCAACACGCCGCGCCACCTCTCGGAGTTCTGGATGATCGAGCCGGAGATGGCCTTCTACGAGTTGGAGGACAACATGGAGCTGGCCGAGGAGTTCCTCAAATACCTGATCGGCTATGCGTTGGAGAACTGCCGCGAGGATCTGGAATTCATGTGCAAGATGTGGGACAAGGAGCTGATCGAACGGCTGGAATTCGTGCTGCACAACGATTTCAAGCGGCTCGACTACACCGAGGGCATCGAGATTCTGAAAGCTTCGGGCCGCAAGTTCGAGTTCCCGTGCGACTGGGGATGCGACCTGCAATCGGAGCACGAGCGCTACCTGGTGGAGGAGCACTTCAAGCGTCCGGTGATCCTCGTCAACTACCCCAAGGAGATCAAGGCCTTCTACATGAAGCAGAACGACGACGGGCGGACGGTACGCGCAATGGACGTATTATTCCCCAAAATCGGCGAAATCATCGGCGGATCGGAACGCGAAGCCGATTATGGCAAGCTTTGTGCCCGTATCAAGGAGTTGAACATGAACGAACGCGAGTTGTGGTGGTACCTCGACACCCGCCGCTGGGGATCGGCTCCCCACTCCGGTTTCGGACTCGGTTTCGAGCGTCTGCTCCTCTTCGTTACGGGCATGGGCAATATCCGTGACGTGATACCTTTCCCCCGCACCCCGCAGCACGCCGAATTTTAGGCGCAGCGGCCCGCCGACCGAAAATCGGGCATACGGGGTGTGCGGAGGGTGTGCGGCGGCTCCCTTCCTCGTGTGCATTGATTTTAACTTTATCGACCCATGGCTATTCATCAGAAACAGGTGATGACGCTTCAGCAGAAGCTTTCCCCGCAGCAGATCCAAATGATTAAATTGCTCGAACTGCCTACCGTGCAGCTCGAACAGCGCATCAAGCAGGAGATCGAGGAGAACATCGTGCTCGAAGAGGCCGAACAGCAGAACGAGGAGGAGGAACCCCAGCAAATATCGGTCGACGAATACCTGCGCGAAGACGACACGCCGGCCTACAAGATGCGGGCCAACAACTATTCGAAAGACGACAAGCCCCGTCAGATTCCCCTGTCGGGCGGCCGTTCGTTGCAGGAGTACCTGATCGAACAGCTCGGCTACCGCAACCTCTCGGAAGAGGAGATGCGGCTGGCGGTCTATCTGGTGGGAAGCATCGACGAAGACGGCTATCTGCGCCGCGATCTGGAATCGGTGGCCGACGACATCGCCTTTACGCTGGGCGAAGAGGTCTCGCCCGAACGGCTGGAAGCGATCTTGAAGGTCATCCACGACCTCGAACCCGCGGGTATCGGTGCGCGCAACCTGCGCGAATGTCTGCTGCTGCAACTCTCGCAACTGCCTATGACGACCCGTTCGCGGCGGCTGGCGCGCAAGATACTGACCTCCTATTTCGACGAATTCGCAAAAAAACACTACGAGAAGCTGATCTCGCGGTTGCAGGTCACCGAGGACGAGTTCCGCGCTGCCATCGCCGAGATCCGCCACCTCTCGCCCAAGCCCGCCAACGGCTACTCCGACGGCGGGTCGGACGCCGCGCCCTACGTGGTGCCCGATTTCATCCTGGACTATCACGACGGCCGTTTCGAACTGTCGCTCAACTCCTACAATGTTCCCGACGTGCGGATCAACCGCCGTTACGTGGAGATGATGCGCGACATGGTGTCGTCCGACGGCCGCGTGCAGGAGAAGAACCGCGAGGCGGTGCAGTTCGTCAAGAACAAGATCGATTCGGCCAAGTGGTTCATCTCGGCGATCAAGCAGCGGCGCGACACGCTGATGCGCACCATGCAGGAGATACTGGATTTCCAGCAGGAGTATTTCAAGACGGGCGACCAGTCGAAGCTCCGCCCGATGATCCTCAAGGATATCGCCGACCGCACGGGACTGGACGTTTCGACCATTTCGCGCGTGGTGAACAGCAAGTACGTGCAGACGCAGTTCGGGATCATCCTCCTGAAATCGCTCTTTTCGGAGGCGATGCAGACCGCATCGGGCGGGGAGGTTTCGAGTTACGAGATCAAGAACATCCTGCGTAGCTGCATCGACGACGAAGACAAGCGCCGTCCGCTGACGGACGAGACGCTGATGGATATACTCAACGACAAAGGTTACTGCATCGCGCGCCGCACGGTGGCCAAATACCGCGAAATGCTGGGCATTCCGGTGGCGCGTCTGCGAAAACAGATCTGATGGACGAATCCCGAATTGCCGATCCCTCTTCCGCACTGCGCCGTAGCGACCGCAGCCTGCCCACGCGCCTGTCCAGAGCGGTGTCGGTGGTGCTGCATCCGCTGGTGATGCCGCTCTACGTCATCTTGCTGCTGGTGGCGGGACCGACCCAGCTCTCCTATTTCCCCGCGTCGGTCAAGTTCTACCTGCTGTGGGTGACCGTGCTCTACACGGCCGTCATTCCGTTGCTCTCGGTGGGGCTGCTCCGCTCGGTGGGGCGTATTTCGTCGCTTGCGATCGACGACCGGCGCGAGCGGATTCTGCCGCTGGCGATCGGTATCGTCTGCTACCTGCTCTGCGCCGCTACGGTGGCGCGGATTCCTTCGGCGATGATCGTGCGCAAATTCATGCTGGCGGGCGCCTGTTGCGAACTGTTCTGTCTGGCGGTGACCTTCTACTGGAAAATAAGTCTTCATCTGGCTGCGCAGGGAGCCGCCGCGGCATTGCTCGTGTTGCTGACCTTCGGCAACGCAGGGAACCTGACCGGTGCGCTGGCCGTGGCCGTGCTGGCGGCGGGTGCGCTCGCCTCGGCACGTCTGTGGCTGGGATGCCACACGATCCGCCAGGTCGCCGCGGGTTATGTCGGCGGGTTCATCGTCGCGACGCTCGCCGTGCTGCTGTTGTAGGTGTGCGGCGAAAGGATTCTCTTCCGCTCGTTCCGCCGCTCGATCTTTTGCCGCTTTTGGCGCGATCCCGAAGCAGCGAAGGTTGGCCGTTGATTTCCGCACGGCGCGTACTGAATTTCGGCTGGCGGCAGTTCGATAAAAAAACAGCGAGGTAAACTGCCTCGCTGTTTTCTATTCCGGAATCGGGATCGGGTTCTCAACGTGCTGCGATACGGCAGTAACGGTCGTAGCGTTTCAGAACGTCGCGGACGTAGGCCCTCGTCTGGCTGCCGCCGGTGAACCGGCCGCAGCGTACCTCCTGCTGCTCGTAGTATTCGGGCAGCGCTTTGAGCGCCAGATAACGGGCCACGGTCTCCCATGAATCGGGATTCTCGCCATGGCTGCGCGCCAGCCGGCGTGCGTCGTTGACGTGGCCGATGCCGCCGTTGTATGCGGCCAGGATGATGCTCATCCGGTCGTCGTCCGGCGTGCCGGGCGCGAAATGCAGTCCGGCGTCGATCTTCGAGAGCACCTGTGCCGCCAGCCGGACGTTGGTCTCCGGATCGAGGAGCCGGTCGCCCGTCACGTTGAACTGGCGCGCCACGGCGGGCATGATCTGCATCAGTCCGGCGGCGCCCCGTTTCGAAACGATGTCGGGCGAGAAACGCGATTCGTGGTAGGCGATGGCGCTCATCAGACGCCAGTCGTAACCCTCCTCTTCGCTGACCGAACGGATCAGTTCGTCGTAAACCGAGATGGTGTGGGCGATCTCCGTCCTTTCGGCACTGCCGATGAAGCTGCCTGCCGTGCGGTTGCTGTAGGGGCCGAAATTGGCGTTCAGACCGTAGAAGGTAGTCAGCAATGTTAAGAACACGAACGTTAAAAATGTCTTTTTTAACATAAAGTTTTACGTTGCGGGCAGCTCTCTGCGTGCCGTACAGTACACCGATCGATCAGTCGTAGAATCCCCACGAAATACCCATCTTGAACATGCCGGGGTTGAGCGGGTAGCGGGCCACGGAAAAGTAGTCGCCGTTGCCGAACAGCCCCCTGTTGACATGCTGATATTTCAGAAAGATGCGCATTCGTTTCCACTTGCCCATGACGAAAACGTCGGTGTAGGGATAGTTCCCCACCTCGGTTTCGCGCTGGTTGTAGAACGCCGACAGGGCCGGATTGTAGCCCGGGGCGTAATACTTCGTGTTGTAGCGGCCGTCGAGACCGATTTGCAGCCTCAACACGTCGCGCACCACCCAGAACTCGTAATAGTACGAGAGGAAGGCGCTCACGAGCGGAACGGGTATGACCTCCTGATTTGTACTCCACTGCAACAATACCCTGTTGTCCAGATGGAGTCCGCCGATGCGGAAATCCTTGCGGGCATACAAACTCGTCAGGCTGACGTTGCCGTCGTGTTGCAGGACGCCTACGTTGGAGTCGCCGGGACCGACGGGGCCGTAATAGATCTTGTTCTTTACGACACCCTGCCATGCGGCGAGTTCCAGCGCGTAGTCCGGCACGCGGAACGAAGCCTCGATACGGGTTTCATTCTCCTTGGCCAAGGAGTTGGACCACACGTAGTGGTTCGAGAAGAGATTCTCCTGCCAGTAACCCGGCGAACGCTTCTCGTTCGAGAAACGTCCTTCGAGAATCAGGGCGTGACCGCGGAGATAGCCTTTGAGCGCGAGGTGTGCGCCCAGCGACATGTCTCCGCCTCTGTACCCCGACGGGTAGACCTTCATGTTGGCGTCCCAGTCGACGTATTTCTTGATTTTGCCGGCGATCGACCCGTAGGCGAAATAGCTGGTCTTTCGCGTGCGGCGGTATTTGCCGGTGATGTAGTCGCCGAGCGCGAACTGCGAGTAGGTGTGTATGTCGAACCCCACGCCGCCGTCGATGGTGCCGATCACGCCGTTGCGGTCCCACGGCTGCGCCTGTACGAACAGGCGGTTCGAAAGCCTCCGTTCGCAGAGCGTGTCGCGCGAGGCGTCGGGGTGGATGAACCAGTTGTCGTAATACTCGTGGCCCTCGGTGGCGACGAAGTTGCCGTTCTCGTCTTTCGACCCGCGTTCGTCGGTGTAGGTGCCGAAGATGTCGGTGTAGGTCTTGCTCCAAATGTCGTACTCGATCGAGTGGCCGATGAATACGGCCGAGAGGTCGGCCAGCGAAAAATCGTTTTCGGTGACGCGTTGCAGCGGAATGGCGTAGGACTGCGTGAGGAAGAAGGCGTGGTTGCGGTAGATGTTTTCGGCCTTGGCGTTCGTCAGCCGCATCGGTACGCCCGACGGCATCTCGAAGACCGTGTCGCGGATCGCCCATTCGCCCACCACGCCGCCGTTCTCCTGCGTCTCGATGTGGTTGTTGACGTAACCGGCATGTACGGAGTAGCGCTTGCCCGTGTGGGCGACCGTCACGGCGATGTTCTGATTCTTGGTACGCGACCATTCGTAGAGTCCCCGCGTGCCGCGCGACTTGTAGTCGATGCTGAAACTGGTCGAGGGAGAGATGTTCTGTGCGTGGCGGATCTCGAAATTGGTCTCGCGGTAGCGTTTCTGTCCCGATTCGATGTAGGTCATTTGCAGGAAGGGACGTTTACCGTTGTAGAACGGCGCGTTCCGCATGTCGTAAATATAGGAGTGGAACGGGGAGGCGAAACTGAAATCCTGCCACTGGGGCCGCTCGAAATAGTTGAGCGGAACCGATCCCTGGCCGAGCGCGCCGATCGGCGCATCACCCACGCCGTTGCGGTAGAAGGGGTAGTCGATTCGCCACGCCGTGAGCGTGGTGTCGAGCGGTTCGATCCGCACGCGGTTGTAATCCTGGGAGACGTTCCATTTGAAGTTGGGCAGCGCCCGGATCGAGTCGCTGAAAAAGTAGGATTCGAGCGGTTTTTTGATGCGCTTCTCCTTGGTCGAGTCGACGGGCTGCTGCGCCTGCCCCTCCTCGTCTTCGGGCGCGGGGTTCGGTACTCCGTAGAGGTTGGTGTTTTCGCCGCGTTGCTGGGCGCGCATGAGCGAACGGGCGTCGAGCTGGGCACAGACACGCCCCGGCAGCAGCGCCGCCAAGAGCAGCACTGCCGGGAGCAGATATGTTCCGAGCCGTTTCGACATGCGTTTTCTTTCTTAGGCTTCGGTCGCCCTGCGTCCTTGCAGGAGCCACCGGACGAGCGAGACTACGACATAGAGAACGAAAATCGCGGGAATTGCGTATGCGCCGAGCGTAAGAATAAGTACGACGCACGCCCCCAGAAAGAGATAGCGCAGCCGGTTGCCCGTCCAGCCGAAGCCGTGGAATTTGAGTGCGAACATGCGGATCGGGCTGATCATGAGCCAAGCCGTCGCCGCCGCGGCGAGCAGTACGGCTTCATAGGGCAGCGAGAGCATTCCTTCGGCGTGGAGCAGACCCAGCGAGGCGCAGAAGAGGCCCGCCGCGGGCGAAGGCAGTCCGCAGAACTCGGTACTTATTCTTGCTGTCGTTTTGAATTCCCCCCAGCCGCAGCGCCGTCCCGACGGCCAGCAGCAGTACGATCCAGCTCCAAGGGCCTCCCGTATCGGCCGCCCACCACGAACTGCCGGCCTGCCATGCCAGCGTGAGCATGACGGCCGTCGGTGCGACGCCCGACGAAACCATGTCGGCCAGCGAATCGAGCTGCAACCCGATCGGCGAGGACTGGTGGAGCAGCCGTGCCGTGAAGCCGTCGAAAAAATCGAAGACGGCCGCCAGCACCAGCAGCCAGAAGGCCAGATGCAGGTCGCCGTCGGTGAGTATCGCCACCGTCGCTATCATCCCGCAGAGCAGATTCGAGAGCGTGAGCAGGTTGGAAATGGTAAAGAGCTTGATCTTCATATTCGTGCCCGACAATTGATAGATTGACCGGCAAAGTTACGAATTATTTTTCGGTTTTCGGGCAAATGTGCCGAAAACCGATCGGACACGGCCTTTTTCTCCGCTGTTTGCTGGGCGATGCAGGGGGCGATGCCTGTGTCGGAATTGGTTTGGACTTCCTCCTGAGGATGACAGGATTTGTCATTCCGGGCGGAATGCAGTGGAGCGTAGGAATCTTTCCGCTCTTTTCGCAGTGCGATCCGGCAGGCCGGAGACTTGCCATGTGCGGACGCAAACGAATGATTATCATTGCGCACAGCGCACAACTGTCTCCGCATTGCACCGGAGGAGGAATCAGATCGGACGGCGGTTCGAGCGCTCGGAGCGGGCGTGAAAACGACGGGCAGCAGGCGAGTGCAGAGGCCGCTTGCGGACTTTGCCGAGCCGCCACAGTCGAAGCGGTGCAATCTTTTGCGTCGCAACAGCGCAGTCTTTTGTGCCCGCTCAGTGAGCACCTCCGTCCGATCCCGACGGAGGTGCCCTGCGGACACTTTTGGCGCCACCTTTTGGTGACAAAAGGTGGTAAATCCGCTCCTTGCAGGAGACACCCAATCGGAGGTGCGGGATGTGCTCGAAATGAGAATAGGTTGTTTTTGCAGTGCGATCCCGCAGGCCGGAGGCCTGCTAAAATACAGTTTCGAAAGATTCGCTCTTCGGCCGCAGCCGAAGAGCGGAAGCCCGCAGCCGCTCATGCAGAGGGCGGCATCGCTCCGCCTGCGGCCTCCGGCACATCCTCCGCCGGCCGCGGACTGACAAAGGGAGATCGCACTTTGGCTGCACCGAGAATATTTCGCCTCGGCAAAAAGCAAATTAATTTGCATTGCTTCCGGCTTTTCGTATCTTTGGCTTGCCGAAGATATTTCCGTTCGGCAATGTTCGAATAAATTTGACATTGCCCTCGCTTATTCGTATCTTTGACTTCACCGAAGATACTCCGTCTCGGCATAATCAAACATGAATGTTTGCTTCTGCCCTCGACTTTTCGTATCTTTGTATATTATTTCAGGAACAATCAAACGAGATACGATATGAATCGCTACTGTATCATCATGGCGGGAGGCGTGGGAACCCGCTTCTGGCCGCTGAGCCGGCAGAACAAGCCCAAGCAGTTCCTCGACATCATGGGGACGGGCAAATCATTCCTGCGCCATACGTTCGAACGCTTCGCGCCGCTGGTGCCCGACGAAAATTTCATCGTGGTGACCAACCGACGTTACAAGGAACTGATCCGCAATATCCTTCCCGAGATCCGCGAAGAACAGATTCTCTGCGAGCCGATCGGCCGCAATACCGCGCCGGCCATCGCCTACGCCGCCTACTGGTTGCGGAAACACGATCCCGAAGCGCAGATGATCGTCACGCCGGCCGATCACTGGGTGGTCGACGAGGAGGGGTTCCGCTCGATCATCGGCGAGTGCCTCGATTTCGTGACGGGCCACGATGCGTTGATGACCGTCGGCATCCGTCCCACACGCCCCGAAACGGGTTACGGTTATATACAGGCCTCGGCCGACGAGACCATTTGTCCGGTGAAGAGTTTTACGGAAAAGCCCAATCTGGAACTGGCCCAGACCTTCGTGCAGTGCGGCGAATTCTTCTGGAATTCGGGTATTTTCGTCTGGAAGGTCCGCGATATCGTGCGGGCCTTCGCCCAATACCTGCCCGAACACCATGCGCTGTTCTCGTCGGTCGAGGCGGCGTTCGGTACGCCGCAGGAGGACGAGGCCGTCGAACGGGTCTTTTCGTGCAGCCATCCCATTTCGATCGATTACGGCGTCATGGAGAAGGCCGGCAACGTCTACGTGCGCTCCAACGCCGACGTGGGTTGGAGCGACGTGGGGACGTGGGGTTCGCTCTACCAGCTCTCGCGCAAGGACCGTTACGCCAACGCCAAGCCTGCGGAGGGTTGTTACGCCTACGATACGCGCAACTGCATCATCTCGCTGCCCGAAGGCAAGGTGGCCGTCGTGAGCGGGTTGAAGGAGTACATCGTCGTCGATACGGAGGACGTGCTGATGATCTGCCCGCGCGGCGAGGAGCAGAACATCAAGAAGTATATCGACGAGGTGAAGTTCAACAAGGGCGAGGAGTATATCTGATAATCGATGAATAACGATTGACAATTGAACGAAAACGAACGGCTCGGAACGCAGCGTCTCTATGCGTTGTTCGAGCGATACCCCGCCGTCGCGACCGACTCGCGGCGGGCAGGTGAAGGGACGATCTTCTTCGCCCTCAGGGGCGACCGTTTCGACGGCAACCGCTTCGCCCTGGCGGCGCTCGATGCCGGTGCGGCCTGCGCCGTCGTCGACGATCCGGCGGTCGCGGCGTCGGCCGGAGAAGCTTATGCCGGACGGATCGTGACGGTAGACGACGCGCTGGCGGCCTTGCAGGCGCTGGCGTGCGAGCATCGTCGCAGGCTCGGCATTCCGCTGCTGGCGATCGTCGGCAGCAACGGCAAGACCACGACCAAGGAGCTGGTGAGCCGCGTGCTGGCCGAAAAATACGCGGTCTACGCCACGCAGGGCAATCTCAACAACCATATCGGCGTACCCCTTACGCTGCTGGCGATGACGCGCGACACGGAGTTGGGCGTGGTGGAGATGGGGGCGAGCGCCTGCGGCGAAATCGCCCTGCTCTGTGCGATCGCCGAGCCCAATTTCGGCCTGATTACCAACGTCGGGCGGGCGCACCTCGAAGGATTCGGGGGTGTCGAAGGTGTGCGGCGCGGCAAGGGCGAGCTGTATGACTATCTGGCTGCCAACGGCGGCCGTGCCTTCGTGCGGCGCGACGACGGGACGCTGGTGAAAATGGCCGCCGAACGGGGAAATCTGGCGGTGGAATTCTACGATCCGGCGATCGCCGACGGCGTCGGGCATCGGCTCGAAGGGGCGTTCAACCGCCTGAACGTAGCGGCGGCGATGGCCGTAGGCCGTTATTTCGGCGTGGACGAGGAGCGTATCCGCGACGCCGTGGCCGCATACCGGCCCGACAACAACCGCTCGCAGCGGCGATCGACGGCCCGCAATACGCTCGTCGTCGATTGTTACAACGCCAATCCGTCGAGTATGCAGGCGTCGCTGGCCAATTTCCTCGGCGAGGAGTCGGTCGGCGGCAAGGTCGCCGTGTTGGGCGATATGCTCGAATTGGGGGCGTGGAGTGCGGCGGAGCATCGTGCGGCGGTCGAACAGGCGCTTGCGGGCGACGTGGAGCAGTTGTGGCTGGTGGGGACGGAGTTCTCCGCCGCGTGGCGTGCGATGGGGTGCGGCGACGAACGGGTGCGTCTGTTCGCCACGTGCGACGAAGCGGCCGCCGCGTTGCAGGCGTCGCCGTTTGCGGGCAAGTTCGTGCTGCTGAAAGGGTCGCACGGGATCGGACTGGAACGATTGATCGAGTGGTTGTGATCGGTCAGTGCTTTGGCTGATGCTTGTCTTGTGTCCGGCAGGAGAAAGCGCGGATAGTATGCGGATGCCCGACGGTCGTCGGGTGTCCGCGTTCGTTCCTTTCGGATCGGCCGAATTCGGCGGGCGGAAGATCGATTTTTCGAAAAAATTCCTAACTTTGTCAATCAGACGCGAATTCAAACTTAAAAAACGAGAATGGAACAGGAAAAACAATTGACCTCGTTGCCGGAGAACGCCTACCGTGAGCTGGCGCCGGGCGAGGAGTACACGCCGATGCTGCCGGCGTCGGCCGCTCCCGCCGAAGTGACGCCCTATTCGGTCGGGATGGGCATCGTCATGGCCGTCGTCTTTTCGGCTGCGGCGGCCTATCTGGGACTCAAAATCGGACAGGTGTTCGAGGCGGCGATCCCGATCGCCATTATCGCCGTGGGCATGGGTAGCGTGCTCGGCAAGCGCAACATGCTGGGCCAGAACGTCATCATCCAGTCGATCGGCGCTTCGTCGGGCGTGATCGTCGCCGGGGCGATCTTCACGCTGCCGGCGCTCTACATCCTGGGGCTGGACGCGGCGTTTTACCAGATCTTCCTTTCGTCGTTGTTCGGCGGTCTGCTGGGCATCGTGCTGTTGATCCCGTTCCGCAGCTATTTCGTCAAGGAGATGCACGGCAAGTATCCCTTCCCCGAAGCGACGGCCACCACCGAGGTGCTCGTGTCGGGCGAGAAGGGCGGCGCGCAGGCCAAGCTGCTCGCCGTGGCCGGTGCCGTGGGCGGACTGTACGATTTCGTGGTGTCGACTTTCGGGGCATGGACGGAATCGGTTTCGACGCGCATCTGCGATTTCGGCGCGATGTGCGCCGACAAGTTCAAGGTGGTCTTCGGTCTCAATACCGGCGCGGCGGTGTTGGGCTTGGGCTACATCATCGGCCTGAAATACGCCACGATCATCACCGCGGGTTCGTGCCTGGTGTGGTTTCTCGTCGTGCCGTTGGTGGGATCGGTGATCCCCGATGCGGCGAGCGTGTCGCCCGAACAACTGTTCAAGGACTTCGGCCGGCCGATCGGCATCGGCGGCATCGCGATGGCCGGACTCGTCGGCATCGTGCGGCAGGCGGGGATCATCCGTCAGGCGTTGGGGCTGGCCGTGAAGGAGCTGGGCGGTAAGAAGACCGCCGAGCAGACGACCGTGCGTACGCAGCGCGACCTGACGATGCGGCTGATCCTCACGGTCGTGATCGCCACGCTGGCGGCGCTGCTGGTCTTCTTCCAGTTCGGCGTGCTGGGCAACTGGGCGCAGACGCTCGTGGCGCTCGCGATCGTCTTCGTGATCGCTTTCCTTTTTACGACCGTGGCGGCCAACGCCATCGCCATCGTGGGGACGAATCCCGTGTCGGGCATGACGCTCATGACGCTGATCCTTTCGTCGCTGGTGCTCGTCTCGATCGGACTGAGCGGCAAGAGCGGCATGACGGCCGCGCTGGTCATCGGCGGCGTGGTCTGCACGGCCCTCTCGATGGCCGGAGGCTTCATCACCGATTTGAAGATCGGCTACTGGATCGGTACGACGCCGGCCAAGCAGGAGGCGTGGAAATTCCTCGGCACGGCCGTTTCGGCGGCGACGGTGGCGGGCGTGATGATCGTGCTCAACCGCACCTACGGTTTCGTGGGCGAGGGTGCGCTCGTGGCGCCGCAGGCCAATGCGATGGCGGCCGTGATCCAGCCCTTGATGGAGGGCGGCACGACGCCGTGGGTGCTCTATTTCATCGGCGCCGTGCTGGCGCTGGTGCTCACCTCGATCGGCGTGCCGGCGCTGGCCTTCTCGCTGGGGATGTTCATCCCCATGGAGCTGAACGCCCCGCTGGTGGTGGGCGGTCTGGTGGCGTGGTACGTCTCGACCCGCTCGAAGGACGCTGCGGTGAACAAGGCTCGGCTCGACCGCGGTACACTCATTGCGTCGGGCTTCATCGCCGGCGGTGCGCTGATGGGTGTCGTTTCAGCCGTGCTGAAATTCGCGGGCGCCGACTGGTACTTCGGGCAGTGGGCGTCGTCGAACGGCGCCGAATGGTTGGGGTTTGCGATGTATGCGGCTCTGATCGGCTATATGGCCTGGCACACGATGCGTGCGAAGCCCGAACAGGAGTAATTCATTTGTAACGAATAAGATATGGAACTCAAAGATCGATTTCTGAAATACGTCTCCTACGACACGCAGTCGTCGGAGCAGAGCCGGACCTTCCCCTCGACCGACAAGCAGCTGGTGCTGCTGCGCGAGCTGGCCGACGAAATGAAGGCGTTGGGAATGACGGAAGTGACGATGGATGCGCACGGCTACGTGATGGGCACCGTGCCCGCCACGCCGGGCTGCGAGTCGGCGCCCGTCGTCGGTTTTATCGCGCACGTCGACACCTCGCCCGACATGAGCGGCAAGGACGTCCGTCCCCGCACGATCGAGGAGTACGACGGCGGCGACATCGTGCTTAACGGTCAGTTGACGATGCGCGTGGCCGATTTCCCCGAACTGGCGTTCTTCAAGGGGCATACGCTCATCCACACCGACGGTACGACGCTGCTGGGCGCCGACGACAAGGCGGGCGTGGCCGAGATCATGACCGCCGCCGAGTATCTGCTGGCGCACCCCGAGATCGCGCACGGCAAGATCCGCATCGGCTTCACCCCCGACGAGGAGGTGGGACGGGGCGTCGATTACTTCGACGTCGCGGCTTTCGGCGCCGATTTCGCCTATACGGTCGACGGCGGCATGGAGGGCGAATTGGAGTACGAGAACTTCAACGCCGCCAGCGCCAAGATCGCCGTGCAGGGCCGCAACGTCCACCCGGGTTATGCCAAGAACAAGATGATCAACGCCATCGAGGTGGCCTGCGAGCTGAACGCCATGCTGCCCGCCGCGGAGCGTCCCGAACATACCGAAGGGTACGAGGGGTTCTACCACTGCGTGGGCTTCGACGGGACGGTCGAGCGCGCCGAGATCAGTTACATCATCCGCGACCACGACACCGCGAAGTTCGAACAGAAGAAGAGTTATCTGTGGAGCGCGGTCGACCTGTTGACGAAAAAATACGGCGACGGGGTGTTGACGCTCACGCTGAAAGACCAGTATTTCAACATGCGCAAAATGGTCGAGCCGCATCCGCAGCTCATCGACAAGGCGATGGAGGCGATGCGGATGGCGGGCGTCGAACCGCTCGTGCGTCCGATCCGCGGCGGTACGGACGGTGCGCGGCTCTCGTTCATGGGACTGCCGTGCCCCAATCTCTTCACGGGCGGCATGAATTTCCACGGCAAGTTCGAGTACTGCTCGCTCACGACGATGCGCAAGGCCGTGCAGGTGATCCTGAACCTGGCGCAGCTGTGGGCCAAATAGCGCCTGACGATGGATCGGTACGGATTCTTGAAAACGGCGGCGGCCATCCCTTCGGTGCGGGTGGCCGACTGCGCCTATAACGGCGAGCGGATCGCCGCGCTCGTGGCCGAAGCGGCCGGACGCGGCGTCGAGGTCGTTCTCTTTCCCGAACTGTCGGTAACGGGCTATACCTGCGGCGATCTCTTCCTGCAACCGGCGCTGCTGGCTGCTGCCGAACAGGCCCTTGCGGAGCTGCTGCGGCGTACGGCGGAACTGAACACGGCATTCGTGGTCGGCCTGCCCGTCGCGGTGGACGACATGCTCTACAACTGCGCTGTCGTGGCGGCCGCGGGCGAAGTACTGGGTGTCGTGCCCAAGTGTCATATTCCCGACTACGCCGAGTTCTACGAGTCGCGCTGGTTCGCTTCGGGTCAGGGGCGCCCGACGGTCGAGATCGAGTTGTGCGGGCAGAGTGTGCCGTTCGGACCCGACCTGCTGTTCGACATCGGCGGTGCGCGGTGCGCGGTGGAGATATGCGAGGACCTGTGGGTGCCGGCCCCGCCGTCGGCGGAGGCGGCTACGGCTGGTGCCGAGGTGATTCTCAATCTTTCGGCGTCGCCCGAAACCGTGGGCAAGAGCGACTACGTGCGGCAGCTGGTCGTACAACAGTCGGCGCGCACGCGCGCAGCCTACCTCTACTGCTCGGCCGGTTTCGGCGAGTCGTCGACCGATCTGGTCTTCGCCGGCCATGCGCTGGTGGCCGAGAACGGCGCGGTGCTGGCCGCGTCGGAGCGTTTCTCGCTCGGCGAGCAGCTCGTCGTGGCCGACGTCGACTGCCAGCTGCTGCGCAACGACCGCTGCCGCACGACGACGTTCCGCCACAGCGGCGCGGGCGGCCGTACCACGGTCGCCGTGACGATGCCCGTGGCCGACGACCGTCCGTTCGACCGCACGGTCGAGGCGATGCCCTTCGTACCGGCGGAGGACGACCGGCGGCACAGCCGTTGCGAGGAGATTCTCAACATTCAGGCGACGGGATTGGCGCGCCGGCTGGCGCATACGCGGAGCACGAAGGCTGTCGTCGGCATTTCGGGCGGACTGGATTCGACGCTCGCACTGCTCGTGACGGTGCGTGCGTTCGACCGGCTGGGACTCGACCGGCGGGGGATCGTGGGGATCACGATGCCCGGTTTCGGGACGACCGGCCGCACCTACGGCAATGCCCTGACGTTGATGCGCGGACTGGGCGTCACGGCGCGCGAAATACCGATCCGCGCCGCCTGCGAACAGCATTTCCGCGACATCGGGCTGCCGGAAGACGACCGCTCGACGACCTACGAGAATGCGCAGGCGCGCGAACGGACGCAGATTCTGATGGACGTGGCCAACCGCGAAGGTGCGCTGGTCGTCGGTACGGGCGACCTGTCGGAACTGGCTCTGGGCTGGGCGACCTACAACGGCGACCAGATGTCGATGTACGGCGTCAACGCCTCGGTACCCAAGACGCTCGTGCGCCATATCGTCGAGTGGTATGCTGCGCACTGCGCCGAAGGGAGTGTGCGCGAGGTGTTGTGCGACGTGGCCGCCACGCCCGTCTCGCCCGAACTGCTGCCGGCCGATGCAGAGGGCGGTATCGCACAGAAGACCGAAGAGCTGGTCGGCCCCTACGAGCTGCACGACTTCTTCCTCTACCGCTTCGTCCGGCAGGGGTTTTCGCCCGCGAAGATACTTTTTCTGGCCGAACGTGCGTTCGGCCGGCGTTACGACCGGGCGACGATCCTGCGGTGGATGAAGACCTTTTTCTCCCGCTTTTTCTCGCAGCAGTTCAAACGTTCGGCGATGCCCGACGGGCCGAAGGTGGGTTCGGTGGCGTTGTCGCCGCGCGGCGACTGGCGGATGCCGTCGGATGCGAGCGCCGCGGTATGGCTCGCCGAGATCGACCGGCTCGAAAAGGAGTGAACGAAACAAATTATCGGAATTTATGAAGAGACTTTTGATGTGCCTGCTGGCCGCGTGCTGCGTTGTACCGGCCGTCGGGCAGGATTGGAAAGAGGCGTTGAAGAGCGCGGCCTCGAACGTCGTCGACAAGGCGACGGGCGGCAAGGCGACCGAAACGCTGATGATCGGCGACTGGCAGTACGAGGCGCCGGGCGTGAAGTTGGAAAGCGACAACGCGCTGGCCGACGTCGGAGCGTCGGCCGTGACGGGCAAAATGGAGGAGCAGCTCGAAAAGCTCTACGCGCTGGCGGGTATCCGTGCCGGTGCGTGCAAGTTCTCGTTCGCGGCGGACAAGCGCTTCACGGCGACGTTCGGCAGCCGGACGTTCACCGGAACCTACGAGTTCACGGGCGAGAGCCACGATATCGCGCTGCATTTCGAAATGTCGTCGAAATACGATCTGGGGACGCTCAACGGCAAGACCTACTTGTCGGGAACCGACCTGCAAATCCTCTTTCCCGCTACGCGGCTGCTGAAAATGGTCGACGTGCTGGGGCAGAAACTCGCTTCGTTCAGCACGACGGCCGCGACGGTCAGCACGCTGGTCGGCAAGTTCGACGATCTCTATCTGGGATTCGAATTTACGAAGCAATGACGATGAGACGCCTGTTTTTGATCGCGGCCTTCGCCGCCGCCTTTGCGACGCCCGTTTCGGCGCAGTCGTGGCAGGACATGTTCAAGAGCGCCATCCAGTCGTTGACGGGCGGTACTTCGTCGGAGTCCGCCGCGGCGACCGCTGCCCCCGAACCGCTTCCGGAGAAGGAGCTGTTCGGCTCGTGGAGCTATCAGGCGCCGGCGATAGAGTACACGGGCGACGATATGCTCGCCTCGCTGGCGACCTCGACGCTCAAAGGGCAGCTGCCCTCCTATTTCCAGCAGGCGGGGCTGCAACCGGGCAAGGCGACGGTCTCTTTCTCCCGTCGCGGTGTCTTCAAGGCAGTGCTGGACACCTATAAGGTAGAAGGGGTGTACCGCTACGACGAAGATACGGGGGAGCTGACGGTCGAGTGCCTCTTCGCCGGCAATCCGGTCTCTTTCACCGGCCGGGCGAAACATGCCGACGGCGTGCTGACGCTGCTTTTCGAAGCGAATGCCGCGCTCGGTTCGCTGCGCGCTTCGTCGCAGCAGTATGCGCAGAATCCGAAGTTGCAGCAGATCGCCGCGATTCTGGAACGTTATCCCGGCGTGATGCTGGGCGCCGAGTTGAAGCGGCGGTAGCGCAGGGAGAATGATACGCGAGGGGTCGGCGCTTTCGAAAGCGCCGACCCCTCGCGTATCGTGTTCCGGGCCGTTATTCGTAGACCAGTTCGAAGTCGTCGACCCACATCACGCTGTCGGAACTGCCGGTGAAGTAGTCGCCGTAGCGCGACGCCGAGCAGACGATCATCAGATGCGTGGGTACGACGTCCGTGGCCGTGTAGTCGAGTTTGACGGTGAATTCGCGCCACTCGTCGACGCTGGTGGTGAAGACCACCTCGCCGTAGGCGATGACGTCCTTTCCTTCGGGGTCGAAGAAGGTCTTCGTGTCGCGGGTGTAGACCTGCACGGGCGACTGCTCCGTTCCGCCGTATTCGGCGGCCGTCCAGCGCCCCAGCGCCATGTAGATGATGCCTTCGTCGGGGTCGCCCTTGGCGAAGCTCATGCCCACGGGGCTGCCTTTGATATAGTCCATCTTGCCGCGGTTGTATTTCACCCAGCCGTGCAGCGCCACGGGGCGCGAGGTGAAGGGCTGGCTGAAATTCACGATGCCGTCGGTGCCCTTCGTTTCGGCGTAGTGGCCGGAGAAGAGGTTTCCGGCGGCGAACTTGCCGACGCCGAGGAAGGCGACGTACTGCGATTTGAGCTGTGCGCAGTATTGGCCCTCCGAACCCGGACGCGGGTCTTTTTCGTTGGTGGTGACGAGTTTTTTGAGCGTCATCGAACCGGGATTGCCCGAACCCCAGAACTGCTCGGCCAGCGGCGCGTCGGCGGCGTAGGGGTAGAGGATGTCGCTGCGGTCGGTGCTCCACGTCTCGAATCCGGCGTTGGGCAGCTGCAGAGCCGCTTCGGTGGTGAATTCCCGCATGTCGCTGAGGTCCGTGTCGGAGAAGGCTTTCAGTTCGTAGGTCGTTTCGGGGTCGAGGCCGGCGAGTTTCGCGCGGAAGGTTCCGCCCTCGATCTCGACGTCGGGTACCGCGAGCCACTCCGTGTCGCCCTTGCGGCGGTAGACGAAGCCCATTTCGGTGTCGCTCAGACCGTCGGCCGCGAGCCATGCGATGCGCGCCCATGTGTCGCACTGCGTGATGCGCACCGTGACGTCGGTCGGCACGACGCGGAGCCGCCACTGCTCCGTGCGGCCGTGCGCCGTGACGTCGACCAGCCGTACCGTCTCGAACGAGGTCGTTCCCTCGATTTCGGGCGAGTAGGTCGTGATTCCGGCCGGGCCGAGTTTGAGCTCCTTGACCGGGACGTTTTGCAGGTCGGTGCTGCGCGAGACGTAGGCCGTCGCCGTGCGGTTCGCAGGATCGATCTCGGCCGCGCCCACCTGCTTCTTCACGCGGAAATAGCGTTCGATGGTCTGCGTGGCCGCGATGCTCCACCCGTACTCCTGATAGAGCGACAGCGTCGTGTAGAGCGGCGTGCGCAGGTCGAACGTGCCGGGGAAGGCTACCGACGACTGCCCGCCTTCGGTGAGCGTCACCGAGGTGATGTGCACGTTGCGGATGTCGGTGGTCTCCAAAAGCGGCAGGATGACGGTCTGCTGCGCAGCGTTGATCTGGGCTGCGCCGTCGAGCCCTTCGGCCTCGATCGCCTCGATGTTGATCGTCACCACGGGGTAGGGCAGGTCGTTATGGATGCAGCCGGCGAGGAACGCCGGAAGGCACAGTGCGCCGAAAAGGATGAGTCGTTTCATGGTTACTCTTTCTTTTTGTTCCACAAATGAACGGTCATACCCACGTTGATATTGGCAAGGTTGAGCCGAAAACGCATTTTCGACGCCGTGCGGCTGCCGGTTTTGCCGTCCTGGTCGGTCTGGTCGATCTTCGAATACTGGAAGCCGCCCAGTCCGAACGAGAGGGTTCCGCAGACGTTGGGAAAGATGTAGACCGCCACGCCGGGATTGAACGAAATGTTCATCTTGAACGACTTGCTGTGGGTCGATTTCGGCGTGTCGCCCGACAGGTAGGAGAAGTCCGAGCGGCCGATCATGCCCGACAGCTCCAATTCGGCGAACAGACCGAAACTGCCCTTGGGGTCGATACCCGTATAGGAGCGGTGGAAGAGTCCGAACGAGTAGGCGTTGCCCGAGTAGTCCATGTTGTCGAGCGAAATGTCCAGATCGTTCTGAGAACCCAGATCGACTTCCAGATTGCCCAGTCCCATGCCGATATGGCGGTAGCCGAGCCGCAGTCCGACCATGTTGTTGTCGCGGTAGAAATAGCCCACGAAGGGGTTGACCTGCGCCATCGTCCCGTCGAGGTTGATGTGGTCGAGGATGAGCATCATGTCGGTGTCGTCGCTCGAAATCGTGCCGTAGGAGGCCGTGATGCCGAGCGCCACCTCGCCTTTGTAGGCGAATTTGTTGCGGTCGATGCGGCGGTCGATGCGCTTGGCCGTGGGCAGGAAACGGTGTTTCTCGACGAAGGCCGAGTCTTTGCGCACGACGACCGAGGCGTCGGCGCCGGAGTCGGCCGCGGCCGACAGTGCCGCCGGCGCGAGGAGCATCAAAAGTAGGAATTTCTTCATTGCCGTGCGGTTTTAGAGGTAGAACGATATGCCCAGCCCGATGGAGAGCAGGTTGACTTTGAAATTCATGGCGCTCTGGTGGCGCGTGCCGGTCGTCACCTGGTTGTGTACCTGCCGCACGCGGCTGTACCCGATGCCCATCATGCCGACATTGACCTCGACGGCCATGCTGTTCGTGGCGAAGGCGATCAGGCCGGGCGAGAGGCCCAGTTCGAAGTCGAAGCCCCGCTGGAACGTGCCCTTGATCGGCGAATCGGCCGCGAACTTGCCCTGCGAGCCGCCGAAGAGCAGCTGGATGTCGGTGAAGATGCCGAAGCGCTTCGACTCGCCGAAGGGGATGTAGCGGCGGTAGACCGCAGCGAACGAATAGGAGTGGCGCAGCGCGTAGTAATAGTCGACGCTCAGGTCTGTCGACGAGTCGCCGTTGCCGAAGCTGACGTTCGCCCCGTCGAGTTTGAGCAGCGTGCGGCCGTAGATGAAGCGCACGCCGAGCGTCGAGTTGTTGCCCAGCGCGTAGCCGATCATCGGACTGACCTTGAAGGTGTAGCCTTCGGAGGTGATGTCGTCGATTACGAGCACGTCGTAGTCGCGGTTGTTGTGGGTCGAATAGGAGACCGTACCGCCGAAGACCCATTGTCCCTTGGGGACGAAGAGGCTGGTCCGCGAGCTGATGCCGCGCTCGGCACGCCGCTGGTTGACGGTTTTCGCCGGCTGAGGCTGTTCCCCGTCCGCGATCGCCGTGAGTCCGGCTGCACGGTCGCCGGCCGGCGTCGTGGCAGTCGGCCCGTCGGGTGCCTCCGATACCGAAACGACGTCGGTCGCGGGAAGGGGTTCGGCGGTGAGCGGCGGCTCCGCGTCGGCGATGTCGGACGTTTCCGCTGCCATAGGATCGGGTGCG
>OGQR01000778.1_pt1 | contig 25203 bp, 26 predicted proteins | sample 1553271 | NCBI WGS metagenome assembly OGQR01 (sample SAMEA2579970, study PRJEB22360) | human gut metagenome | biome: human gut; feature: human-associated habitat; material: faeces | place: Denmark | collected 2008/2010 | reverse complement strand
ACCCTATTCTATTGTAGTGGTAGCGGAAGGTATCCTGACGGATGGCAGAAAACGTGCTGCGGAATACATCGCGCAGGAAATAGAGTATGAAACGGGGATCGAGACGCGTGAGACCGTATTGGGATATATTCAGCGTGGCGGTTCGCCTACTCCTTTCGACCGTAACCTTTCCACCCGTATGGGAGGGCATGCGACAGAACTGATTGCCAACGGACAATTCGGGCGTATGATTGCCCTGAAAGGAGATGATATTTCGTCTATTCCTCTCGAAAATGTTGCCGGTAAGTTGAAGTTAGTCACTGAAGATCACGATTTAGTGATCCAGGGTCGCCGTATGGGAATCTGTTTCGGTTAACTTAAGCTTTTATAGTAGCATCTCATCTATGGTCTGTCTGTCGTTTGACTGTTAGTAGACTTTTTACCTGTAGCTTTTTGTTTGTGGCTGCTTCATTTACGAAGCAGTCTTGTCATTTACAGTCCCGGTTTCATCATTAACAGTCTCAGTTTGATCATTAACACTCTCGGTTTCATTTGCAGTCCCGGTTTCATCATTTGCGATTTCATCTGTAACTTCAGGTTCCGCAATCTCAGCTTCCAATGCTTCAGCCTTTGTTTCCAATGCTTCAGCCTCTGCTTCAGGCGGCATCGAATGCTGCGCTTTTGCTTCATTGACTGTATCCATGAAAGCCTGGTCTTTTACCTTCTTTATAGCCATCTGTGCGGCATTCTGCTGAGATTCTTTCTTGGAATATCCCGTACCTGTTCCGGCTGGAAGCCCTTCGATGCGAACTTCTGTCTGGAATACGGGGTTGCTGTCGTGGTCGAGGAACTGCTCAATCAACTCAAAGGAAACCTCCATCTTATTCTTCTGGCTCCATTCGATGAGCTTGGACTTGAAGTTGACCTCTTTACGGGAGATTTTGTCCAGATCGATATAGCGGTTGATGATCCGCTGCTCCATAAACTGTTTGCAACGTTCATATCCCTGGTCCAGATAAATGGCCCCGATAAATGCCTCGAAAGCATTTCCGTACATATAACTATTGTGGGAAGAAGAGCGGGTAGAATATTTGATCAGTTTGTCCAGACCGATTTCCACGGCTAACTTGTTCAAGGTCTCCCGTTGTACGATCTTGGAACGTGTGTTGGTCAGGAAACCTTCCCGTTTCCCTTCGAAACGTTTGTAGACAATATCTCCTACGATGGCGTCAAGAATGGCGTCACCCAAGAACTCCAGTCGCTCATTATTCAACAGACGTCCCATTTCGGAGCGGACGGCAGATGACTTGTGCAGGAGCGCTTGTTCGTAGATCCGGATATCGCGCGGATAAAATCCGAGTATCCGGTAAAAACAAAGATAAGACTCTCTGTCCTTGCGGAACAGGAGCCTTATCTTATTTATTTGGTTACGTAGCACGTTTTATTCAGCGTATTTCTTGAAGATAACGCACGCATTGTGACCACCAAATCCAAAAGTATTGGACAGGGCAACATTAACCTCACGTTTCTGAGCCTTGTTGAACGTGAAATTAAGGTCGTAGTCAATGTTCTCGTCGTTGTCACCTTCTTCATGGTTGATAGTCGGAGGAACAATGCCGTTCTTGATGGCAAGGATACTGGCGATAGATTCTACCGCACCGGCAGCTCCCAGCAAGTGACCCGTCATTGATTTTGTAGAACTGATGTTCAGTTCGTATGCGTGATCACCGAATACTTCTTTAATCGCTTTCGCTTCTGAAATATCACCTACCGGAGTAGATGTTCCGTGAACGTTGATGTAATCTACTTCTTTCGGATCCATTTCTGCATCTTCCAGTGCATTCATCATTACCAGTTTGGCACCAAGACCTTCCGGATGAGAAGCTGTTAAGTGATGAGCATCCGCAGACATACCTACACCGGCAACCTCTGCATAGATTTTCGCACCACGGGCCTTAGCGTGTTCCAGTTCTTCCAGGATCAGGCAACCGCCACCTTCGCCCATGATGAAGCCGTCGCGGCTTGCACTGAATGGACGTGAAGCCTTGCCAGGCTCATCGTTGCGTGTTGACAGAGCGTGCATAGCGTTAAAACCGCCTACACCTGCCGGGAAGATAGCTGCTTCCGAACCACCTGATACGATTACGTTTGCTTTGCCCAGACGAATCAGGTTGAAAGCATCCGCGATAGCATTGGTAGAGGTAGCACATGCTGAACAAGTCGCGTAATTAGGACCATGGAAGCCATACATGATAGAAATCTGTCCGGCAGCGATATCCGAGATCATCTTCGGGATGAAGAACGGATTGAACTTGGGACCTATTTCCTGGTGAGTGTAGTAGTTGCCTACTTCTTCCTCGAATGTATGTATACCACCGATACCGGCGCCAAAAATAACACCGATTCTGTTCAAATCTTCTTTTTCGACGTCAAGACCGGAGTCTGCTACCGCTTCTTTGGCAACGGCGACAGCATACTGGGTGTATAAGTCCATCTTTCTTGCCTCTTTACGGTCGATATATTTAGTTACATCGAAGTTTTTCACTTCGCATGCAAACTGGGTCTTGAATAGCGACGCATCAAAATGAGTAATAGGCCCTGCTCCACTAACCCCGTTCACAATATTCTCCCAAAATTCGGGAACACCATTGCCAACAGGAGTAATGGCGCCAAGGCCTGTTACTACCACTCTTTTTAATTCCATATTGATGAAATCGGATAATTACTTAGCGTGTTCTTCGATATAAGATACAGCATCACCTACAGTACCAATCTTTTCTGCTTGGTCATCAGGAATAGAGATACCGAATTCTTTTTCGAATTCCATGATAAGTTCTACAGTGTCAAGAGAATCCGCTCCTAAATCGTTAGTGAAGCTAGCTTCGTTAGTAACTTCTGATTCTTCAACGCCTAATTTGTCGACGATAATCGCTTTCACTCTTGATGCAATTTCAGACATAACTTTAAGTTTTTAATTAATAATTAGTTTTATTTCTTTAAATTTGCGGTGCAAAGGAATAAATATTTATTGTTCCTCGCAAATATTTGATGAATTAAATGTACCTTTTTGCACATTTTTCACGGTTTTGTGCAGGGATTGGAGGGCTTATGAGTAAAAACATTGCTATTTTGGCTTCCGGTAACGGGACGAATGCAGAAAACATCATCCGTTATTTTCAAAATAGCGAATCGGTGAATATAGGGCTGGTTTTAGCTAATAGGGAGACAGCTTTGGTTTTGGAACGTGCACGCAGTCTGAATGTTCCGTTTGCCTGTATGGGTAAAACCGAGTGGGTGGATGGAACGGCTGTGTTGGCTCTGCTGGAGGAGAGGGGCATTGACTTCATCGTCCTTGCCGGTTTTCTTGCACGTATACCGGATTGTATCTTGCATGCTTATCCCAATAAGATTATAAATATTCATCCTTCTTTATTACCCAAATTCGGAGGTAAAGGCATGTACGGAGATCGTGTACATGAAGCGGTGGTGGCTGCCGGCGAAACGGAAACCGGCATTACTATACATTATTTAAATGAGCATTTTGATGAGGGGGAAGTCATTGTGCAGTACAGATGCCCTGTTTTGCCGCAGGATACGGCGGAAGATGTGGCAAAGAAAGTGCATGCGCTGGAGTATGAGTATTACCCGCAGGTCATAGAGCGTTTGTTATCGGAGATGTGCTGACAATCTTTCGGAATATTGTTTTTTGCGGACAGAAGCGGCATATTATTCCGGATGATTCAAAATTGTGTATGCTTCTTTCTCTCTTCTTAAAGGATAATCTCCCCGTAGCTTTTCGAATAACTCCGGATGTGTTTTTAATGCGTTGCTGTCCCGGCGGGGGTCATACATTTGCAAATAGGCATCCGATAGGTCATCTGCTGTGATTTGCAGCTGTTTTGGAGCGGGCGGAATAATTTGGTAGTCCGTTTGTATATTGAAATAACGGCATAGGGCATCCAGCGACATGCGGGTGGCGTTGGCTTTACCGTCTGCCGAGTAGCCGGCAATATGGGGGGTTCCGAGGAACACTTTGTCTAATAAATCTATATTTATGGCAGGCTCGTTTTCCCAAACATCAATGACAGCATCTGAAATGGCTCCTGTCTCTAAGGCGTTCAGTAGTGCATTTGTTTCGATAACTTCTCCGCGTGAGGTGTTGATGATGACAGGCCGCCGCTTTAATGATCTGAAAAATGCAGCATCAGCCATGTGGTAGGTCTTATACTTCCCTTTTTTATATAAAGGTACGTGAAAGGTGAGTATATCGCACTCCTCCGCAAGCGACTGGAGGGAAGAGAACTGCTGTTTTCCTTCTTTTTCTTCGCGCGGAAGGTCGTTGAGCAAGATATGCATGCCCAGCTCTTGTGCAACTTCAGCCACCTTGCTGCCCACATTGCCCACACCTATAATGCCGATAGTGGCTTCCGACAGGTTAATGCCTTTCTGCTTTTGCAGCAGGATCAATGATGAGTGCAGGTATTGGGCTACGGATGCGGAGTTGCATCCGGGAGCATTGGTCCAGGTGATGCCTGCTTCGTGGCAGTATTCCGTATCAATATGGTCGAATCCGATTGTTGCCGTAGCAATAAACTTCACTTGGCTGCCTGCCAGTAATTCCCGGTTGCATCGGGTGCGTGTACGGATAATGAGCGCATCCGCATCTTTTACCAAGGAGGGGGTAAAGTCTTTCCCCGGTGCGTAAACCACTTCATCCGCTATCTTTTCAATAGCTTCTTTTATAAAAGGTATTTTGTTGTCGACAATTACTTTCATGGCACTTTTGTTTATGTAGGCAAAGTTAAAAATAATTCGTGAGAATGAGGAATGTTGGTACAATAATACATACCTTTGACAGATTGTTTAAAACATAAATTTATATACTGATGAAAACACTGATTGGTTTTGAAGAAATAGAAGATAAGATAATTACCCTTCGCGGACAAAAAGTACTTTTGGACAGGGATGTTGCTGCTTTGTACGGGGTGGAAACACGGGATATTAATAAGTCCGTCAGAAATAATCCGGATAAATTCCCCAAAGGGTATGTTATTGAACTGAATGATAGTGAATTGAAAGGTTTGCGGTGGAAAAATTCCACCACAAATCTTTCTAAGTCAAGAGTTTTGCCCAAAGCCTTTACGGAGAAGGGATTGTATATGATTGCCACCATTCTGAAAAGTGCTCGTGCAACCGAGGCTACGATTTCCATTATTGAGACTTTTGCCAAGTTGCGCGAACTCTCCCGTACCTTGAACAACTTGCCGGATGCTTCCGAAGAGCAGCAGAAATCCTTATTGGAGAAAAGCGGTGATTTGTTCACCGATTTATTGGACAATAATCTTCAGGCAACGGATTCGGAGACAACGATCGAATTAAATCTTGCCGTATTGAAAGTAAAGCATACGGTAAAACGGAAAGCGGACAAGGAATAAATGCGGCAAACTGTTTGGCTGTGTGCAAAATATTGTATAGTTTTGTCAACTTGTGGGAATTTTGCAGCTTGTTGAACAAAGACTAATTATTTATATCCAATGAAGTGTATTCATATCATTACTCCTGTAAAGGACTCTATTGAGTTGACGCTACAAACTGTGGAGGCCGTTATGGCATCCGGTTTTCAAATACCGTTTACTTATACTGTATACAATGATTTCAGTACGGAAGAAAATACGGCAAAATTGCAGGAGGCGTCCGGGAGACTGGGATTTGAGTTGGTGAACCTTGCCGAGATTACAGAACATCCCTCCCCGAACTATCTGCTGGTGCTGCAAATGGCGCAACAGCGTGCCATTGAGGCTGATGCCGGTTTGATTATTGTAGAGTCGGATGTGGTGGTAAAGAAGAATACATTACAGGCTTTGTTTGACGGAGCAATGAAAAGAGAGGACTGTGGGATTGCAGCTGCTGTGACAGTGGATGCCAAAGGGAATATCAACTATCCTTATCTTTATGCCAAAGGGAAAGAGAATCAGGTGTTTCCGGAGAAGAAACATTGCAGCTTTTGCTGCTCCCTGTTGACTTTGAATTTCCTGAAAGCTTTCGACTTCCACCGGTTGGATCCTGAGAAGAACTGGCACGATGTAACTATCTCACACCAATCCCTGAAGGAAGGGTTTAAGAATTATTTATTTACTACATTGCCAGTGTTGCATCAGCCTCATGGCAGCCGTCCATGGAAACAACTGAAATATAAGAATCCGTTGAAGTATTATTGGTTGAAGTATACGAAAGGGTTGGATAAAATTTGATGTATTTATGAAATCTGAAATGAGCCGGAAAGCCGATATTTTTCATCCTCATACCTTAGTTATCCATCCGGATTTTGAGGCGTTGAGAGGGTTTGTACTCTCTTTACCTGAGCGTTTTGAAAAGAATGAGGGTATTGTAATCCATAAAGGGCGCAATGAATTGAGGAAAATGGAGTATAAAGGCCGGGAATATGTCGTTAAATCTTTCCACCGTCCCAATTTTATCAACCGTTTTGTGTACGGTATTTTTCGGCCTTCTAAAGCCAAACGTTCCTATGACCATGCCGAATTATATCGAAATATAGGTGTGGGGACCCCTCAACCGGTAGGGTATCTCAATGTGCGTAGCGGCCTGTTGTTCGACAGAAGTTACTATGTGAGCTGCTTGTCGGCATGTCCTTATGTCTATAATGACTTGTTCAAGCAGAAGTTTGAATATGAAGAAGACGTTCTGCGCGAGATAGGGAGGGTAACTGCTGTGCTTCATGAACATGGGTACGCTCATAAAGATTATGGGCGCGAAAATATTCTGTTTCAGAAAACGCCGGAAGGCATTAAATTGGAAATTGTGGATTTGAACCGGATGTTTACAGAGGAAGAGCCGGATCCGAGGCAGATGGTATATCTGCGCCATCTGCAATGATGGCCGCCGGGAACCGGGATAGACATAAGGGTGTAAACATCTTGGAGCCCCGCCCTGCCACTCCGCAGATGCATCGTTGGATGGCCGAGGAGTATGCAAAGGCCCGAGGTTTTGATGTTGAAAAATGTTTTGAACTGATGGTTGCTTACAGAAGTACCCAACCGGGAAAGATTGATAACCTTTATTGAAGATAGCCATGAATATTGTAGCCGTAGTCGTTACCTATAACCGAATAGAACTGCTGAAAAGGACTGTTCGCTGTTTGCAGCAGAACAAGCCGGTCTCTTCCATTGTAGTTGTCAATAACGGAAGTACGGATGCTACTGCCGAATGGTTGAAGACGCAGCCGGGACTTATTGTTATCAGTCAAGCGAATGTCGGCGGTTCGGGGGGCTTTTATACAGGTATGCAGTATGCATATCAGGCGGGTGCCGACTGGATTTGGTGCATGGATGATGATGTGTTTCCGCGTGCCGATTGTCTGGAGCAGCTATTGCTCCATGCCGATCGGGAAGACATAGGAATACTTGCTCCACGACGCTTGCAGGAAGGGAAACTTTTCACGCATGAGTTTCAAGGTTATAACTTAATAAACCCTTTTGCTTCCATGTACACCGGTAAACTGTCGAAACAGACCGTAACAGAACCTGTGGAGATACAGGGAGCAGCTTTTGAGGGACCGTTTATCCGGCGTGAGGTTGTTGAGAAGATAGGTTACCCCAATAAGGAGCTGTTTATCTTTTGTGATGATACGGATTATTGTCTTCGTACGGTGCAGGCCGGGTTTAAAATACTATATGTTCCTACGGCACTGATGGACAAGGAGAAGTTTTTCTCGAACGACAGTTGGAGCGAACGGAATAAAAAGAAAAAGTGGAAACGTTTCTATCAGGTGCGCAATTCCACTTACTTGAGCCACCATTATGGACGTAATTGGGCAGTAAGGTATCTTCGGGGCTTTAATGGAGTGGCAGGCTATATTTTAACGGCCCTTCTTACTTGTCCGTTCACCGATGCTTACCAATGGAGTGATATTGCCAAACTGTGGAAAGCATATTGTGACGGGATACACGAACGGCTGGGCATTATGAAATAGCAGTGATTGATAAAAATCATACTACTCCTCCATTAAATTTATCCATTCCTTTATTATGGTGTCAATGGTAAACCGTTTGCTGCTTTCAATGGCATTGGCCGCCATGGATTTGCGCAATTTATCATCTGTCATTAGTCGTTTGATTTGTTGGATATACGCCGGAATATCATTATTGGGGATGATGAACCCGTTGTCCTCACTTGTTATTATATCCTTCAATGATGCAAAGCTGTCGAAGGCCAGAGGAACACAGCCGCATTGTTGCGCTTCAATTAACGTCAGCGGCCACCCTTCAAAGGAGGAGGTCATCATGAATATGGAAGCCTCAGTGTAATAAGGCTCCGAATTTCTTGCGCCCTCAAAGAAGACACGACTCAGGTTGTGATGTCTGACAAAGTCTTTATATTGGCTTTCCATTTTCCCATGACCAACAATTCTTAATTTCCAATCGGATAAGCTGTTGTCGGCTTCAATCTCTTTCCATATTTTTAAAGCGATGGATACCCTTTTGGGTTCTTCCTCCAACCTGGATACGATGAGCACTTCTTTCTTTTTGTATCCGTAGTTTGCCATGTCATAAAAAGATTGGAATGAGAGGGCATTGTGAATTATTCTGATTTTGCTATCCTCTTTTAGGCGGGCATATTTTAGGAAGTCGTTTTTGAAGTGTCCGGATAAGAGGACTACTTTGTCTGAAAAAGTATATGACTCTTTATACAGGACAGGCAGCTTTATGATCTTTCTCATTTTTTGGTATGGGAATGATAAGCATTTTCTGAGGTTTTTCCATATGTGCTTCCCCTCTTTGAGCTCTTTCTTGGGGTTGTCCAGAGTTATAAAGTTGACCTCAGCGGCAGGTTTGGTGTGAAGTGCGAATATCAGTTTGCACTCTTTTCTTTGCGACTGGCTTAAGGCTGTCTTCAGATGTTTGGTTAGTTTATGTTCTCCCTGGTTGATAATGACATCAATTTTGTTTTGTTCTATGAACTGAATTAACCGAGTGAGCTTATTGTAAGATGTGATCTTGATTGTATCGACGAATTGTTGTTTCTCAAATGAACTGTCAATGTCGTATTTATAAGCTGAATAACAATTTGCGTTATAAAATGTGGTTAATGCAGTTGCTATATTTGCTGTTATTCTTTCAACTCCCCCATATTGTGGAGCTACTTCATTGACTGTGTAAAATAAAATATTCATTACGTTCGTTATTTTGAATATGATTTCTGTATTTCGTGGACCACCTTCATTTGTTTGGAGTGAAACTTCCGGGCGAAAATCTTGTTGGAGTCGGCAAGTCTTTTATAATCGGCATTCTGCCATACGTAGGGATTTCCATGTTCCCAGTCAATGTCACGCATGCAGCCTGTGCTGGCATCATGTATGCAGTACATCTTTTCTCGGAAAGGAGAGTTCCACAGGAGGGTTTGAATAAATATTTCGTCCGGGCAAAGCGTGTATCTCATCCGCTTCAATATAATGTCCTTGTACTGCAGCAGATAGCTGACGGCATTTTCAGTGACACTCACCCATTGTCCTCCTTTTTTAAACTCAAATGTTGTCTTTCTGCGGTAGTTGCTTATTTTATGAAGGGCTAAAACTGTGTTCCGGAGAAATGCGGTGATTCCATGCAGCATGTTTCCTTTGTCTTTCAGTCTTTGTGTGAAAAAATAATATCGGGATACTTTGCGTTCCAAATCCCGTTGGTGGGCTGCATCTTGCCAGAAGCCGACGAACTCCTTTCCTGAATTTTTATGAAAGAATTCATGAATGTAGTCTTGGCTCTTGATAGGAAGGTCTGCTCCTGACAGTAAGTGATAATAGGCATAAGGTCCGTTTTTCAGAGCAGTCTCGAACAGGAGATATTCCACCTTTACTAAGCTGATGTCTCCCCAATACACTTTCATGTTTTTTTCAATGAGATAGAAACCGGCTTTCTTTATCTTGAATCCTTTAATTTTTTGATATAGGCCCACTGCTCGTTTGTCGATATGCAGATAGATGTCATTGCGTTCGTCGTCTAACATAGAAAGCAATACTTCGAGTATCGGATATTCGTTGTGGGCGATAATCAGAAAGGCATGTTTCATCATTGGTGTATGTTTAGTTCTTTAAAGACATCCGGAATGGTTGTGTCCGGAATAATAAACTGCTTCTCACACAATGCTTTATAAAAGGATGTCCCGATAACCCGGTCATACTCCGCTTCGAGTTTCCCTTCTTTGTATAATTTGTAGAAGTATCTCCAATGGCGACCTCCATGTCTGCCTTTATGCTGCTCCAGCTGCCTGCCTCCATTTATCATCTTTTCCAGGAATTGTTGTTTCCCGCGTATGTTGTAATGATATATGCGTATGCCACTGTCTGTGGATAGTTGGGGAAGCATGGTCACTTTATGGTTTCCCATAGAGATTTGCAGATAGCCGGCGCTTCGATGGATGACTTTTTTGTTCTGCCGTTCGAATATGGAATAGGTAGACAAATCGTAGCGTTCCGGTTCACTGACAGGTTTCACAACTTTATCCCACTGCCAGAAAGGTCGGTTCTCTTCCGGATAAACGCTTCTCATTTCGCAATTCAATACGTTGGCATGGGTGGCCGACAGGTCTGTTTTGAGATTGCCGGAGGGAGAGTACCACAACTCATCGGCATCGGCATTGATGATCCAGTCGGCTTTGTAGATGGTTTTGGCTTTCCATATCATCCGGTCTACCCATTCTTTTTGTTCATAGTCGGTTGCTTTCTCCTCAATGACTTCCTTTATCCATCCTTTCTGTTTATATTTTCGGATAATCTCGGGAGTAGAGTCGGTGGAATTATTGTCTGTAATGATAAAGCTGTCCACACCCATTGCTTTGTGGAACAATAGGTTTTCCTCCAGCATGCTTTCTTCGTTTTTCACCAATAGGGTCATTATTAATTGTGAAGGAGGGGCTTTGCGGAATGTTTTGAAACATTCCACAAGGGCTAAACTTATTTTCTTTATAAGGTAAGTATTTATCATCGCGATGTATGTAATCAGTTAACGGGTACTTTTATCCAACCGTCAGGATAGATGTTGGGCGTATCACAATGTTGAAACCAACGTTCGGGCATAATTACCGTCTTATTCTCTCTGGGGTTCAACCATGCCCCCCACCAGCTAAACGTACTGTTGCAAATGATGTGGTGGCGGCAATGGCTCATCAGCATCATGTCCTGCCAGCTTTCTGCACCTTTATTCCAATCAATGAAGACGGCCTGTGGCAACGGTAGGTTTTCCTTTACCCAGGCTATGTCATCCGAAAAAACATAATAGGAAGGCTGCTCTATCCGTTTGTTCATTTCGGTAATAGCATTGAGGTAATAGGGCAGTTGGCACACACTGCCTGTTGTTTTCCAATGTTTGGGTTCTAAATAATCTCCCCGGCGGATATGTAGTGAAACGGCATGCTCGTTATGCTTTATTTGCGTTAGCATTGCTTGGGTCTTCTCATTGAACAGGTCTGAGTTGAATGTAAAGGCTATACGTATGTCATTTTCCATATCGGCAAAGAACCTTTCCGACTGATAGAATCCTTTAAAGTATAGCAAAGGCCATAAGTATTTTTTATCGAATGGGAGGAGACTTGATGGGTCTTGTTTGCGTTCATAGATTTTCTTGAAGAAAAGAAATTCTATAACCTTTTTCAAAGGTTGGTTGATACAGAATTCTGTTTTGGGAAGATTGAACACGCGGTGCATTTCATAACCATGGTGGACGTTGTAATGCATCATGTCGGACAAATCGATCCGAGTATTTGTATGACGTTTTTTCATTCGTAGATAGAAAGCGTAGATAAACATTTGGTTGCCCAGGCCGCCTGTCATTTTAATCAGTCTCATATGTCTGTTTTTAAGGAATAGTGTTTTTTAAACGTTCGTTTAAAAAACACAAAGATAGGAGTAATTTCTTATCTAAAAAATATTGTTACTCGTTTTTTTCATATTCATCGCCAAAAACGTATTAACCTGATAATATCATTTTTTTGAATAGTCATAAATATAGACAAACGATCTTCCTGTGAAAAAGTTCTGAGAGGTGTTTTTTAAACGAACGTTTAAAAAACACTATTTATTGCCTATAAAACAATATTAAATGAGTGATAGTCTGTTGTATAAGCTTCGTAGCGGTAAACCATCAAAGGCATTCTTTTTCCTAAAGGGGTATCTGAAGCGGTGTATACCCGATTGTTTTTTCAGTATGCGGAGAAAGAGCTGTTTGGAGCAAGTAGAAATGCGGTCTGACAAAGATTACATTCATGAACGGGTGAACTATTACAACAAGTTGCAACATCCGGTAGTATTGCCGGAACAGGTTTTGCATGAGCATAAGCATAGCTATTATGTATATTTGGATAAGATAAGAAACTTTCGCCCTTCTACTTTTCACAAAGCATATTATTTTGATTTGAAGGATGTAACCTGTTGGTTTAATCAGAATTTACGTATAAGTTATATTCCGGGAGACGTATATTTTACCCCCCAATACCCTTCAATAGTAAAAAGTCGTTTGTTGAAGGAGGATAATGCCTATTCCGTAGTGTTGAAGTTGGATAAATTACGGCATTTTATATTTCTAAACGATCCTGTTCCTTTTTCACAAAAACGTGACCAAGCTATATTTCGCGGCAAGATTCGGTTGAGCCGTATTCGTGAGAAATTTCTTCATATGTACTTCGGATCTTCTCTTTGCGATTGTGGTGTAGTGGGTAGGAATGAAGGTTATCCCGACGCTTGGATGACTCCAAAAAAAACAATTCGTGAGCATCTTGACTACAAGTTTATTATGGCACTTGAGGGTAATGATGTCGCTTCTAATTTAAAGTGGGTAATGTCATCCAACTCTATTGCTGTAATGACTCGTCCCACCTGTGAGACTTGGTTTATGGAAGGGAAATTAATACCTGATTATCATTATATAGAGATTAAGGACGATCTTTCCAACTTAGAAGAAAAACTGACTTATTATATTAATCATCCGGCAGAAGCAGAACTGATTATCCGGCATGCTCATGAATATGTAGCACAATTTTTCGATACTGAACGCGAGCGTCTGATTTCATTGCTGGTGATGGATAAATATTTTCAGATGACAGGTCAAAAACAATAATAAATCAAATCTTTATGATTCATATAGCTTGTAATATAGATGCTAACTTTATGCAGCATTGTGCTGTTACATTAGTTTCTTTGTTTGAGAATAATAAAAGTGCTGATATCTGTGTACACATTGTAGCCCCATCTCTTTCCGAGGAAAATCAACAGATTTTGCGGAACTTAGTGGCTTCTTACGGAAATGACATCCGTTTCTATTTCCCTCCTGAAGATTTATTGAGTTGCTTTGCTATAAAGAAATTCGGCAAACGTATTTCTATGGCAACTTACTATCGTTGTATGTTTTCGGCCATTCTGCCTGATGATGTGGAAAAGGTTCTCTATTTGGATTGTGATATTGTGGTTTTGGGGGATATTTCGGAATTTTGGAATACAGATTTGTCCGGCTGTGGTGCAGCTTGTATTGAAGATATTGGTAAGGACGAAGACGAACGTTATGAACGGCTTCATTACGACCGATCGTATTCTTATTTTAATGCCGGTGTGCTCCTTATCAACTTAGATTATTGGCGGGAACATAAGGTGGACAAACAGTGTGTTGAATATTTTCAGACATATCCGGAACGTATTCTTTTCAATGATCAGGATTTGTTGAATGTCGTTTTGCATAAAGATAAAGTATTTGTTCCTTTGAAGTGGAATATGCAAGATGGGTTCTATCGTTATGGTATAGACAAAAAAGTAGCTGATTGGAACAACTTTAGAGAGGAACTGTTGCATCCGGTGATTTTGCACTATACTAATAAGAAACCTTGGAATTATGATAGTATGCATCCGCTGCGAAGTGAATATTATAAATATTTGGATATGACACCATGGCAAGGGCAGCGGCCTCTATCTTCTTTGAAGAAACGTGTTCAATGGTGTATGAAACGGTTACCTTATGCTTTTAGATTTAGAAAGCCTAAATATATGTTATTAACAGATGAGCGATGAATATGAAGAATAAAATATCTGTGATCGTTCCTGTTTATAATAGAAAAGAACTGTTGGCTGCTTGTGTGAAGAGTTTGTTGGAACAGACGTATAGAGATTTTGAATTATGTATAGTTGATGATGGAAGTACGGATGGCACTGAAATTCTTTGTGATGAATTGCAAAAGGAAGATTCACGTATACGAGTGTTACATGTGAAAAACGGCGGAGCTGCTTATGCACGTCGGAGGGGGGTGGAACAAGCTTCTGGGGAGTGGATACTCTTTGTTGACTCTGATGATACGATGCCGGCAGATGCTTTGCGGCGTTTGTTTCAAGCTACTTCTCAAAATACAGATATAGTAATCGGCTTCTTTCGGAAAAAAAGACTTTGGGGGCGAAAAAAACTTTCTCCTGTCCATTATAGGAAACTGTTGATTGAAGGACGGCATAATATTTCGGCAGCATGCGGAAAGTTATTCCGGCGTATTTTGTTTGATGAACATACATAACAGAGTCCACCGGAGATTGTCATGGGGGAAGATATGCTTATGAATATACGTTTGTCTTTTGCATCTGCCAAACCTGTAATTTTGGTAGGTGGAGATAGCATCTACAATTATATGCAGCATGGTACCAATATTACGCATATTTTCGAACCTAGCGCTGATTATGAATATTTTTTCCATCAGGAACGATTACGGGCTATTCCTGAAGCGGAACATTTATTTTATATGCCTGTAATGATTTATCGGAGGTTAAGGATGTTGCGCCGTTTGTTGCGTCGGGCACAAGAAAATGGTATGGTTAAAGAACTGCAAGCCTCTTTGTTTGTAGAGGATTTGCTAAAGGATATTCGAAAGATTCATTACTCTCCTTTACATTATCCTTATTGGAAGCTTTGGCTATTTCTTATGAGTGTGAGGTAAAAAAGATCATGTTCTAATCTATCCGGGACATTTTGTTCTTTATAATGTTGGAGAAATGTAACATATTCTATATATAGACTTCCCGGTAATGAAATCTATTAAATTCGGAATAATTGTAAATTTAGTTGAAAAATAGAAATGGGGATAAGAACATTGTATGCTTAGTGTACAATATATGTATTTGCGACAATCAAATTAGAACATAATATACCTTATGACAGTTAGTATTATTACTATTGGGCTTAATAATGAGTATGGATATAGGATGACTTTATCCTCTATCATTAAACAAACTTGTAAAGATTATGAGCTTATTGTTGTAGATGGGGGATCTACGGATGGAAGTTTGGAGATTATTCAGAGTTTTTCTTCGTATATTTCTCATTTGATTAGTGAAAAAGATCGTGGTATTTATCATGCAATGAATAAAGGCATCAAGTGTGCCTCTGGGAAGTACTGTCTTTTTCTTAATTCCGGAGATACGTTTCATGATGCAGATGTTTTGGGGCGAGTCTGTGATAATTTGTCCGGTGCTGATTTTTATTCAGGGCACCTACAAAGATTTAATAAAAGAAAGTGTTGGATAAATTATTCACCAAAACGCGTGACAGCCTATTTTTTGGCCCAAAAAGCACTCTATCATCCTTCTACATTTATTCGTACTCAGTTGTTGAAAGAAAGACCCTATAATGAAGAACTTAAGATTGTTGCTGATTGGGAAGAAATGGTCTATGAATTACTATTGAGAAATCGTACTTATAAACAATTGGATTTTATTGTGTCTGACTTCAACACAGAAGGGGTATCATCCAATGCAGGATATCAAGAATTGCAAAATAAAGAACGTTCCCAGGTGTTGCATGCTTTGTTTACTCCACTCGTTGTAGATGCGTTGCTTGGTGCTTCCAAATTTGAACAGCGTATACTGTATGCTTTGACGAAAGAGAAAAAATGGAAACGTGACCTTAAAATGCTGCGTAATCTTTTAAAGGTGATTCCTGTGGATTTCTTTCATTACATTTTTGGAGGAAGGAAGTAGTTTGGGGAAATATTACTCCTCCTTCCACAACTTTAGCGCCGCTGCCACCGTATCATCCATATCCGCATACGTATATTGTGCCAATCTGCCGCCGAATAAAACTTTCTCCTGTTGCTGGGACAGCCTTTGATATTGGTTGAAAATCCGGGTATTATTCTCATCGTTTACCGGATAATAAGGCTCTTTTCCCGGCTCGAAATCATCAGGATATTCATAAGTGATTACGGTGGAGGGCTGTTTGCCGAACTCAAAATGCTTGTGTTCGATAATACGGGTGTAAGGAGTTTCACGATCGGTATAGTTTACGACAGCATTGCCCTGAAAGTCTTCTACATCTGCCAGGCGCTTGTGTTCAAATCGTAGACTGCGGTACTCCAGATGACCGCACGCATAATTGAAATACTCGTCAATGCAACCGGTGTAGAGCACCTTCTCTGCCAAAGGGTCCAGTTCCTTACGGTGTTCCATATAGTCGATGCCGGTGCGGACTTCGATACCTTCCAGCAAGGCATCGATTAAGCGGTTGTAACCACCGACAGGAATACCCTGATACGGATCGTTAAAGTAATTATTATCAAAGATGAAGCGGAAAGGGATGCGTTTGATGATAAATGCCGGTAACTCTGTGGCAGAACGTCCCCATTGCTTCTCCGTATATCCTTTTATCAGTTGCCGGTAAATATCCTCTCCGCAAAGTTTCAATGCTTGTTCTTCCAAATTCTGCGGACAGGTGATGTGGGCATATTCCTTGCACTGTTCTTGTATCTTTGCTTTGGCTTCTGCCGGGGTGCGCACTCCCCACAGCTGATAGAAAGTGTTCATGTTGAAAGGAAGATTATACAGTTTCCCCTTATAATTGGCAATCGGTGAGTTGGTATATCTGTTGAATTCAACAAGGCGGTTGACATAGTTCCACACTTCTTTATTGTCTGTATGGAAAATGTGGGCACCGTATTTGTGCACATTGATTCCGTCTACTTCTTCACAGTAGATATTACCACCGGTGTGAGTACGCTTTTCTATCACAAGGCATTTTCTACCGGCTTTATGGGCTTCGTGAGCGAATACGGCTCCGAACAGGCCGCTGCCGACAATCAGGTAATCGTATGGTTTCATCCTTCTTTGAATTAGTTTGGTATAGGCCACAAAGTTATAATAAAAAAGGTAAGAAGTTATAATATAGTCAGGTTTTCATTTTTCGCGATTCTGAAGCTGTTATGGCTATATGTTCTTGAATATTGGTTAAAACACGTTTATAGATAATTTTTTATCCCTATCTTTGCCCCCAGTACAAACGTAATGAATTAACTGCTTGACCGAATGAAAGAATTCCTCCGACTTTTGCGGCGTTTTGTTCCGCCTTATAAGAAATATCTGATAGGAGCACTGTTCCTGAACCTGTTATCGGCAATTCTGAATATATTTTCTTTTGCGTTGATTATTCCTATTCTCCAGATACTTTTCAAGATGGATACCAAGACCTACGAGTTCATTCCTTGGGATGCGGTAGGCGTTAACCTGAAAGATATAGCGGTCAATAACTTCTACTACTACGTCACCGAGCTGATAGCCTCGCAGGGCGGTTCGCTGACGTTGCTGATTCTGGGTGTCTTTCTGGCGGTGATGACTCTGCTGAAAGCCTTTTCCTATTTTGCTTCTTCGGCGGTGATGATTCCCCTCCGTACGGGGGTGGTTCGTGATATCCGCGCGCAGGTATATAACAAGGTGTTGCATCTTCCTTTGAGTTTCTTCTCCGAAGAGCGGAAGGGCGACATCATTGCCCGCATGAGCGGTGATGTGACCGAGGTGGAAACGTCCGTAACCAGTTCGCTGGACATGCTGATAAAGAACCCGATACTGATTATAGCTTATTTTGGAACGTTGATAGCCATCAGTTGGCAGTTGACATTGTTCACATTGCTGGTGCTTCCGGGCATGGGCTGGATAATGGGGACGGTGGGCAAGAAACTGAAACGGCAGTCGCTGGATGCGCAGGCAAAGTGGAGTGACACCATGTCGCAACTGGAAGAGACGTTGGGCGGGCTGCGCATCATCAAAGCCTTTATTGCCGAAAACAAAATGATGGAGCGTTTCAATAAGTGCAGCAACGAGTACCGCGACGCCATCAACCGGGTGGCTACCCGTCAGGCATTGGCGCATCCCATGAGCGAATTTCTGGGTACATGTGTCATCGTTATCGTGCTGTGGTTCGGCGGTACGCTGATCCTCAGCAACAGTTCGACGATTGACGCTCCTTCGTTCATCTATTATTTGGTGATACTGTACAGCGTTATCAACCCGTTGAAGGAATTCTCCAAAGCCGGATACAACATACCCAAAGGGCTTGCGTCTATGGAACGCATCGACAAGATACTTTTCGCGGAGAATCCCATTAAGGAGCCTGCCCGGCCGAAGCCGCTTTCTTCACTGAAAGACAAAGTGGAATTCAAGGACATCAGTTTTAGCTACGACGGTTCGCGCCAGGTGTTGAAGCATATCAATCTGACTGTGCCCAAGGGCAAGACCATTGCACTGGTGGGGCAATCCGGTTCCGGCAAATCGACGTTGGTCGATTTGCTGCCCCGTTACCATGATGTGCAGTCAGGCGAAATAAGGATAGACGGGCTGAACATCAAGGAAATGCGTATCTCTGATTTGCGCGGGCTGATTGGAAACGTCAATCAGGAGGCTATTCTCTTCAATGATACGTTCTTCAACAACATCGCTTTCGGCGTGGAGAATGCCACCATGGAGCAGGTTGTCGAAGCTGCCAAAATAGCCAATGCGCACGATTTCATCATGGACACCGAGAAAGGGTACGACACCAATATCGGCGATCGCGGCGGTAAGCTCTCCGGCGGACAGCGCCAACGTATCAGCATTGCACGCGCCATTCTCAAAAACCCGCCTATACTGATTCTGGATGAGGCCACTTCTGCGCTGGATACGGAGTCGGAGCGCTTGGTGCAAGAGGCTTTGGAGCGCTTGATGAAAACCCGCACTACCATTGCCATTGCGCACCGTCTTTCCACGATTAAGAATGCGGATGAGATCTGCGTGCTCTATGAGGGAGAAATTGTGGAACGCGGCAAGCACGAGGAACTTCTCGCCAAGAATGGCTACTACAAGAAGCTGAACGACATGCAGTCTTTGGGATAAGGCTGCCGCTTGTCGGTTTTTTTATGTTTTTCTCGTCACTCGTCACCGATGATGCCTATCCCTTTGCCGGAAGGGGATAGAGGGTGTGTTGACAACAGTGACGACAGTGTCCGGTACCATGTAGTTCACCGTTGGTTTACTTGGAATAAACTTCCGATTTATTAGTATTAAACCGGAAGTTTATTAGTATTAAATTGACAGTTTATTGGTATTAAACCGGCAGTTTATTCCAAGTAAACAATAATAAACTTCAAACGCATTGATTATCAGTGTGCTGAAACCTACCTGCGCATGCACATTAATATCGGGTAAGAAGAAGGGGGGAGGGAAGAGTCTTTCTATGTTATTTTCTTCCGAAGTCTGCGGGGATTTCTCCCCATTGCCGGGTTTCCCATTTGAGTATGGGTGTGGAATAGGTGTTTTCGCGCAGCCATTTCTCGGCACGCTCTATCAGTTGGAAAAGTTCTTCGGTCTTGGGGTCGCGGGGCAGTTTGGTCTTACATTTCTTCTGTTTCACCCAGTTGATGGCATTGGCGCTGTCGCTGTAAATGGGCATATCAAAGCCTTTCTGCTTCAGCAGGGCAAGGCCATGGACAATGGCAAGAAACTCTCCGATGTTATTGGTGCCGTACATGGGGCCGAAGTGGAAGACCTGCTGGCGGCTGGCGACGTGCACCCCCCGGTATTCCATTGCACCGGGATTTCCGCTGCATGCGGCATCTACGGCAAGACTGTTTTCGAGGACTGCGGTCGGGTAGGGAGCATCTGCGTCGTGAGACTGTCCGGGTTTTTTGTTGCCGGTGGATGCGTTACGCTTGATGTAGTCGTACGGTGATGAGGCAAAGGCTTTTTCCGCTTCTTCGCGCGTGTCGAACGATTTGTATTTCGCTCCTTCGTAGCCTTTGGTCTGCAGCTGGCAGTCGGTCCAGGAGGTATAAATGCCCGGAGTGCCGCCGGCCCATACAACGTAGAATTTCTCTTTTTTCATAACTTGCGGCAAAGGTACAAATATATTCCGCAAAATCGAACAACTTGTTTCTTTCACTTGTTATTTCTACAATAGGATAAAAACAATAATGAAAGAGAAATATATGAAAAGAACCTTTGCAGAAGCGCTGGAACACCGGCGTAGTTATTACTCCATCGGCAGTGACTCTCCCGTTTTGGACGAGGAGGTGGTGCATATTGTCCGTACGGCAGTGAAGAACGTGCCGTCGGCTTTTAATTCGCAGTCAACCAGAATTGTGTTGTTGCTGGGCGATGAGCATAAGAAATTGTGGGATATTGTGAAAAGTACCCTGAAACAGCGCATCCCGTCCGATGCTTTTGCAAAGACGGAAGCCAAAATTGACGGATGCTTTGCCGCCGGGCATGGCACTGTGCTCTATTTTGAAGACACTGCGGTTGTAAAGAATTTGCAAGAGGCTTTTCCCTCTTACGCCGAGAACTTCCCAACCTGGTCGCAGCACACATCGGCCATGCATCAGTTTGCCATTTGGACGATGCTCGAAGATGCCGGCCTGGGAGCTTCGTTGCAGCACTATAACCCGCTGATTGATGAGGAGGTGCGCCGCACTTGGAATTTGCCCGGAAGCTGGATGCTGATAGCCGAAATGCCTTTTGGCACACCGACTGCCGAACCCGGAGAAAAGGAATTCGGGGAATTGAGCGAACGGATTAAAATTTTCCGCTGATAGTGGGGTAGTCTCACTATGGAATTGCTTATCTTTGCTTGAAAAGCGAAGATAAGCTGCACTTTGGCATAAAAAATGAACAAGTTCATTTTATTCTGCTCTCAGTTTGCTTATCTTTGCCTGCAAACGGTAAGCAATTATGATACGTATCTTTTTGACCGGCTACATGGGAGCCGGTAAAACTACTTTGGGAAAGGCTTTTGCCCGCGAACTGAATGTACCTTTTATCGATTTGGACTGGTACATAGAAGAACGTTTTCACAAATCTATTCGTGAATTGTTCGCAGAGCGGGGAGAGGCCTCTTTTCGTGAACTGGAACGGAGTATGCTGCACGAGGTGTCCGAGTTTGAGGATGTCATTGTTTCCACAGGCGGCGGCACTCCTTGTTTTTTTGACAATATGGATTACATGAACCGGCATGGGCAAACCGTTTTCCTTGACGTGCACCCTGATATATTGTTCAACCGCCTGCGGGTGGCAACCCGGCAACGCCCTATCCTGCAAGGAAAGACCGATGAGGAATTGCGTTCCTTCATTGTGGAGGCGCTGGACAAACGGGCTCCTTTTTATTCGCAGGCCCGTTACCGTTTTGATGCCGGAAGGCTGGAAAGCAGGCGCCAGATAGCCGGGTCTGTGCAGGAGTTGCGTGCTCTATTGAATGTTTAATTCCTTGTAAACGTGTGTTTTTCACTCGAAAAGGCAGGATGTTCCGGATTTATATGTATTTTTGTACCCCTTTTTATAAATACAAATTACTTAAAACAGCAGAGTAACAAGAAATGAGAAAATGGCGTATTGAAGATTCAGAAGAGCTGTACAACATTACAGGTTGGGGCACTTCGTACTTTGGTATCAATGACAAAGGTCATGTTGTAGTAACACCGCGTAAAGACGGAGTTGGCGTTGATTTGAAAGAGCTGGTCGACGAATTGCAGCTGCGTGATGTGATGGCTCCCATGCTGGTCCGCTTTCCCGACATCCTTGACAACAGGATCGAAAAGATTTCCTGTTGTTTCAGGCAGGCGGCAGAGGAGTATGGTTATAAAGCGGAAAACTTTATCATCTATCCTATTAAAGTGAATCAGATGCGTCCGGTGGTTGAGGAGATTATCAGCCATGGCAAGAAGTTCAATCTTGGACTGGAAGCGGGCTCCAAACCGGAATTGCATGCAGTGATTGCTATCAATATGAACTCCGATTCGCTGATTATCTGCAACGGATATAAGGATGAAAGCTACATTGAACTTGCTTTGTTGGCGCAGAAGATGGGAAAACGCATCTTCCTCGTGGTAGAAAAACTGAACGAGCTGAAGCTGATAGCCAAGATGGCGAAGCAACTGAACGTAAAACCCAATATCGGTATTCGTATCAAGCTGGCTTCGTCGGGAAGCGGCAAATGGGAAGACTCCGGCGGCGATGCAAGTAAGTTCGGACTGTCTTCCAGTGAGTTGCTCGAAGCACTGGACTTCATGGCTGACAAAGGCATGCAGGATTGTCTGAAATTGATACATTTCCATATCGGAAGCCAAGTGACGAAGATACGCCGTATCAAAACTGCCTTGCGTGAAGCGTCGCAGTTCTATGTGCAACTGCATAGCATGGGCTTCAAAGTGGAATTTGTGGATATAGGCGGCGGCTTGGGAGTGGACTATGATGGAACGCGCTCTTCCAATAGCGAGGGTAGCGTGAACTACTCCATTCAGGAATATGTGAACGACTCTATATCTACTTTGGTGGATGCCAGCGATAAGAACGGTATTCCGCATCCCAACATAATAACGGAGAGCGGACGCGCCCTGACTGCGCATCATTCCGTACTCATTTTTGAAGTGTTGGAGACAACCAACCTTCCTGAATGGGACGATGAGGAGGAGGTGACCGAAAACGACCATGAACTGCTGAGGGAACTTTACGGCATATGGGATACATTGAACCAGAACAAAATGCTGGAGGCTTGGCACGATGCGCAGCAGATACGCGAAGAGGCGCTCGACTTGTTCAGCCATGGTATTGTGGACTTGCAGACCCGCGCTAAGATAGAGCGCCTGTATTGGTCTATCATGCGCGAAGTGAATCAGATTGCCAGCGGCCTGAAGCATGCGCCCGACGAATTCCGCGGACTTCCCAAATTGCTGGCGGATAAATACTTCTGCAACTTCTCGCTTTTCCAGTCCTTGCCGGACTCGTGGGCGATAGACCAGATATTCCCCATTATGCCCATTCAGCGTCTGGACGAAAAGCCGGACCGGACGGCTACGTTGCAGGATATCACCTGTGACTCGGACGGTAAGGTTGCGAACTTCATCTCTACCAAGAACGTGTCTCATTACTTGCCGGTACATTCTCTGAAGAACAAGGAACCCTATTATGTGGGAGTGTTCCTCGTGGGTGCCTATCAGGAGATTCTCGGCGACATGCATAATCTGTTTGGCGACACGAACGCGGTGCATGTGTCCGTAAGCGACAAGGGCTATACGATAGAACAGGTGATTGACGGTGAAACGGTGGCAGAGGTGCTGGACTATGTACAATACAGCCCGAAGAAGCTGGTGCGCACTCTGGAGACATGGGTAACCCAGTCGGTAAAAGAAGGACGCATATCTTTGGAAGAAGGAAAGGAATTTTTGTCTAACTATCGCTCCGGCTTGTACGGATATACATATTTGGAATAATGAGAGAGAAACTGACAGTAATTAAGGTGGGTGGCAAAATCGTGGAAGAGGAGGAAACGCTCTGTAAACTGTTGGATGATTTTGCCGCTATCGAGGGCTATAAAGTGCTGGTGCATGGCGGTGGACGCTCGGCAACGAAGGTTGCGGCCCTGTTAGGTATTGAAAGCAAAATGGTAAATGGACGCCGCATCACCGATGCCGAAACCTTGAAGGTGGTGACAATGGTGTATGGCGGATTGGTAAATAAAAACATCGTTGCCGGTCTGCAGGCGCGTGGCGTGAATGCGCTTGGCCTGACGGGTGCGGATATGGATGTGATCCGTTCTGTGAAACGCCCGGTGAAAGAGATTGACTATGGCTTTGTAGGCGATGTGAAGCAGGTGAACGGGGATTTCTTGGGCAGTCTCATCCGTAAAGGCGTTGTTCCGGTGATGGCTCCGCTGACACATGACGGTGAGGGGCATATGCTGAATACGAATGCTGATACGATTGCCGGGGAAACGGCTAAGGCATTGTCCGGACAGTTTGACGTGACGCTGGTTTACTGCTTTGAGAAGAAGGGCGTGTTGCGTGATGAAAACGACGATGAGAGCGTGATCCCTCAGATTACTCCGGAAGAATTTAAGCAATATGTTGCCGAAGGAGTGATACAAGGCGGCATGATTCCCAAGCTGGAGAATTCTTTCGAGGCTTTGAACGCCGGAGTGATGGAAGTCGTAATCACGTTAGCTTCAGCCATAAACAGTGCCGGAGGAACCCGTATCATAAAATAATTCAAAAAAAGTGGCGGCAGACTGTAACTTTCGGTCTGCTGAACCGTCAATTAATCAGAGATGCAAGAAATCAGTTTTCGAAATGACATTCTCCCGCTGAAAGACAAACTCTTTCGGCTGGCCCTGAGAATTACATTTAACAGGGCGGAAGCGGAAGATGTTGTGCAGGAAACATTGATTAGGGTGTGGAACAAACGTGACGAGTGGCCGCAGTTCGGATCTATTGAGGCTTATTGCCTGACAGTGGCAAGGAACCTGGCAATAGACCGCAGTGAAAGGAAAGATGCCCGGGCGGTGGAACTGACACCCGATATGGAAGATGCTTCCGATGCGTCGAGCCCTTACGAAAGGCTGGTGAGTAAAGAACGGATGGCTCTGATACACCGCCTGATGAATGAGCTTCCCGAAAAACAACGGCTGATTATGCAGTTGAGGGATGTTGAAGGTAAGAGTTATAAAGAGATTGCGGTTGTCCTGAATTTGACAGAAGAGCAGGTTAAAGTGAATCTTTTCAGGGCGCGGCAGAAGGTTAAGCAACGGTTTATTGATATAGAAGGCTATGGACTCTAAATATATAGAACAACTTTTGGAACGCTATTGGCAGTGTGAGACTTCTCTTGAAGAAGAAGCGCAGTTGCGTACTTTCTTTATGGAAGGGGATGTTCCCGGACATTTGCTCCGTTACAAAGATTTGTTTGTGTATCAGCAACTTCAGCAGGAAGAGCATCTGGGCGCGGATTTCGATGTACGGGTGCTTGCTGAGATTGAAGCTCCGGTTGTGAAAGCCAGGCGCATGACACTGACCGCACGCTTCATGCCGTTGTTCAAAGCCGCAGCAGCAGTGGCGGTGGTGCTTTCATTGGGTAATGCAATGCAACATTCATTCTTTTCCGATGTAAAGGAAGTGGCCGCAGCC
>OGQR01000773.1_pt1 | contig 25368 bp, 22 predicted proteins | sample 1553271 | NCBI WGS metagenome assembly OGQR01 (sample SAMEA2579970, study PRJEB22360) | human gut metagenome | biome: human gut; feature: human-associated habitat; material: faeces | place: Denmark | collected 2008/2010 | reverse complement strand
CGCCGGGCACATCATAGCCCATATACCTGCACGCTGACCACACTCACTTTTCCTGTAGGTCTTGGCCCAGGCGGGGATCTGCTCGTCGTCGCCGAAACCGGTCGAGAGCACGCCCTGCAGCATCGAAGTGCCGGTCAGGTGCGTGCACATGGCCAGAAATTCATCGCGTGGCATGGGGCTGTCGGGGTCGAAGAGATACTGCCCGCCGACCTGCCGGCCGACGCACAGCCCCTGCTCGGCGAGCATGACGGCGGCGTATTCCTCTGGGCGGCCGGCCATGTCGCTGTAGGTGACGGCCGGCTTCTGCTTCTTGATGGAGATGATGACGGTCGCCTCCTGCGATTCGTTGCCGCTGCTGTCGGCGGCGCGGAAGCCGAAGTAGTCGCGCCCGCGCTTGCCGTCGGCGGGGGTATAGACGAACGTGCCGCTGTCGGTGAGCGTTACCGTGCCCTTGATGGGTTCGGTCGTGATGCGGAAGGTGAGCGGGCTGCCGTCGGGCGCATTTGCGCTCAGTGTGCCGCCGATGGACGTGCCGCGGAATGTGGTCAGCTCCAGATTTTCGGCCACGGGCGCGGTGTCGGCCGCGGCCTGCTCGGCAAAGCCGGCCGGGACGAGCGCTGCACAGAGTGCCAGCGCGCACACGGCCGCAAGAATTTTCTGCTTCATAATGCAAAACCTCCGTGCAAATGTAGGCTGCTCCTAGTTTGCACGGAGGTGGTGGAAATATGCGTTTTGGCCTTATTCGGTCCGCAGGGCGACGACCGGGTCTTTTTTCGCTGCCATGCCCGACGGGATGAGGCCCGCGATGAACGTCAGCGCCATGCTGATGAGGATCAGCAAGATCGCGCCGAGCACCGGCAAAATGGCGCTCAGGGTCGGCAGGCCGGTCAGATGGTGCACGATGAGGTTGATGGGGATCAGCAAAATCAGCGTACACAGGATGCCCATCACGCCGGCTGTGAAGCCCTCAATGAGCGTCTCGGCGTTGAACACGCGCGAAATGTCCTGCTTGCTCGCGCCGATGGAGCGCAGGATGCCGATCTCCTTCGTGCGCTCGAGCACGGAGATATAGGTGATGATGCCGATCATGATCGACGACACGACAAGCGAGATGGCCACGAAGCCAATGAGCACGTAGCTGATGGCGTTGATGATCGTCGTGATGCTGCTCATGAGCAGGCCGACATAGTCGGTGTAGCTAATCTGATCGTTCTCGGCGGCGTCGGCATTGTAGTCGTCGATGCACGCGGAGATCTGATCCTTGTTCTCAAAGCTCGAGGCGTAGATGTTGATGGCGCTGGGGGAGTCCTTATCGACGTAGCCGAGCTTTTTCAGGTTGTTGTTGTAGGTCGAACCGCTGGCCGACGAGGCGACGTAGTTGTCGTACACATCCGCATACTGGCTGCTGCTGATGCCTTTGGCGCTGATGGCGGAGATGACTTCCTGCGAGGTCATGCCGCTGTAGGACTTGACGGTCTCCTGCTGCATCTGCATGGAGAGAATCGCGCGCATATACGGCCGGAAGAAGCGGATAAACGTCTCGTCGTCCATGGCGTCGATCATTTCCTTCATCTGCTGCGCCGTTTTGCCGCTGGCCTCAAAGACGCCGTTGTCGGCCATCTCTTTGGCGTCGTCGCGGGTGAAGGTGGCCATGGTCTGCGTGAGCGCGGCGTCAAGCGTGGTGTCGTCCGGCGCGGTCATGCACTTGCGGTAGACGGTCGCGCGGTCGTCCACGCTCAGCTTGTTGAGATAGGCCTGCGCGGCGGCAACTTTCTGGTCGGTCGTGGCGGTCGCGGCGTTCGGGAACGCAGAGCCGGTGAACACGTCCACGTCCGGGTTTGCCAGCTGCTTCTGGATGATCTCGGTGCTGTCGGCCTGCTCGATGGCGTAGTCCGTCAGGGCGGAGGTGTAGCCGATGGAACCATAGGTGCTGCTGGTCACGCTGCCCTTGGCCGGGCGCACGATGCCGACGATCTTGAGCTGCACGCCCACGGAATCGTTGTTGTAGAGCTGGTGCAGTCCGTCGGCCGTCTGGCTGATGTCCGTGTAGCCGGAGCCGCTGGCCACATAGCCCTCCGACGGGAGGATGAGCTTGAAGCTGCGGCCGCACAGATCTTCATAGCTCCAGCTGCTTTGCGTCGTGTCGATCTGCTTTTTGTTCATGGACTGCATCATGGCGTTGCTGATGTCGTCCATGCTCTCGAGCCCGAGGGCGTAGAGCGTCAGGTCGGAAATTTCATTGTTTTTGTCCACAACGAGCACGACCTCGTTGTAATTTTGCGGCCAGGAGCCATAGATCACGTCGTACTGGTTTTGCGTCGAGGCGCTCACGAGCGCGCCGTCCTCGCCGGACAGCAGCTCCTGCCAGACGTTGAAGCCGGAGTAGAAGCCGCCCATGGAGTCAAAGTAGGACGAGTAGTCGCCGCCGTACATGGACTTCATGACGTTTTGCAGCAGCTCGGTCGTGTCGGCCTTGATGACGGTGCCGTTGGGGTCCTCGGTATAGACGGCGAAGCCCATGTCATACGTGTACTGGATGCCGCTGATATAGTCGTGGATCTTGTTGTCGGGGTTTTCGAGATATTTTTTGAACTCCGGCAGGTTGTTCGACTGGCCGGTCGCGCTGCTGACCATGGAGTTGAGCATGCTGTACATGACCGTGTTGGCGTAGACCTTATCGAGGTCGTGCGCATCCGCACTGTCATCCTTTGCGCCCGACATGGCCGAGAGCATCCCGGACATGTCCACGGGGTTTGCCTCGATCGTCAGCGGGTAGGACGAGAGCGTCTGCTCCTGCACGGTGTCGATGTAGGACTGAAAGCCGTGCGAGAGCGACAAAATGAGCGCGATGCCGATGATGCCGATCGAGCCAGCGAATGCGGTGAGCAGGGTGCGGGCCTTTTTCGTCATAAGGTTGTGCAGCGACAGGCTCATGGCCGTTGCAAAGCTCATGGACGTGTGCTCCTTGACCTTGACCGTCACGGGTGCGGACGTCTCGGATTCCGTGCAGGGGTTATCGTCGCCGACGATCTTGCCGTCGAGCAGGCGCACGGTGCGCGTGGCGTATTTCGATGCCAGCTCCGGGTTGTGCGTGACCATGATGATGAGCTTATCTTTTGCGATCTCCTGCAGCAGATTCATGATCTGCACGCTCGTCTCGCTGTCGAGCGCGCCGGTCGGTTCGTCGGCGAGCAGAATGTCGGGGTTGTTGACGATGGCGCGCGCGATGGCCACGCGCTGCATCTGGCCGCCGGACATCTGGTTCGGCGCTTTGTCGAGCTGGTCGCCCAGGCCGACCTTTTCCAGCGCCTCGACGGCGCGCGCGCGCCGCTCCTCACCGGAGACGCCCGAGAGCGTCAGCGCGAGCTCAACGTTGGCCAGCACGCTCTGGTGCGGGATGAGGTTGTAGCTCTGAAAGACAAAGCCGATGGAGTGGTTGCGGTACGTGTCCCAATCGCGGTCGTCGTACTCCTTTGTGGAGCGGCCGTTGATAATGAGGTCGCCGGAGGTGTAGCGGTCCAGGCCGCCGATGATGTTCAGCAGCGTGGTCTTGCCGCAGCCGGACTGGCCCAGGATCGCAACGAACTCGTTTTCACGAAAGGCAATGTTGATGCCCTTGAGTGCTTCGACCTGCGTCGTGCCGGCCTCGTAGACTTTGGTGATGTTCTTCAGTTCCAGCATGGGTGGGATGCTCCTTTATATGGATGCCGCGCGGCAGCGCAGCCTTAGATACTAATTAAAAAAGTATTAGGACATAATGATAAGCGCCGCACGGGCATCCGTCAAGCGCCGGCGCGCCGGTTTTGCAGAATTTTAACTATTTATTCACAAACAAACCCGATACAATTTTCCTGCGTCTGCTGTTGAAACATTGGGGAATGTCTGCTATAATATTTGGCTGCCCGGATAAGGGACCTGAACATGATAAATGGAGAGCTTGGAATATGAAAATTGTGATCGTGGGCGCTGGCCGCGTGGGCTATGCCATTGCGGAGCAGCTCCTGACAGAAGGGCATGACATCACTGTCGTCGAGAGTGACCCGGAGCGCGCTGCCTATATCTCCTCCACGCTGGATGTGATCGTGGTCGAGGGCCGCGCGAATGTGGATCAGCTGCGCATTGCCAACGTTGCGGACGCCGACCTGCTCATCGCCGCGACGACCTCGGACGAGACGAACCTCATCAGCTGCATGGTCGGGCGCAAGCTCGGCGCTACGCATACGATCGCGCGCGTGCGCGACGAGGAGTATTATCAGGACGTGGCGCTGCTGCAGGACGAGCTGGGGCTGAGTCTGTCCATCAACCCCGAGCGCACCTCCGCCAAGGAGATCTCGCGCACGCTGCGTTTCCCGGCCGCCACGAAGGTCGAGCCGTTTGCCAACGGCCTTGTGGAGCTCGTGGAGTTCAAGCTGCGCGAGGGCAGCAAGCTCGACGGTCTGCGCCTGAACGATTTCCGCGGCCGCTACAGCGACGGCATCCTCATCTGCGCCGTGGAGCGCGAGGGCAGCGTTACGATCCCGAACGGCGACTTTGTGCTCGCCGCCGGCGACTATGTCACCGTGGTCGGCGCGCCGCACGAGCTGCATGAGCTGTTTCGCAAGATCGGCGAGTTCCGCCACGAGGCCGAGAGCGTCATCATCATCGGCGGCGGCCGCATTGCCGAGCGGCTGGCGCTGGAGCTGGCGCGTATGCACATCCACTCGACGATCATCGAGCGCGACCCGGCCCGCTGCCGCGTTATGAAAACGCTCCTGCCGGAGGCAACCATCATCTGCGCCGACGGCACAAAGCCGGATGTCCTGCGTGAGGAGGGCCTGCCGGAGGCGGACGCGCTCGTCACGCTCACGGAGTCGGACGAGACGAACCTCATCATCTCCTCCTTTGCCTATCATGAGCAGGTGCCGAAGATCGTCACAAAGGTGGATGAGGATAACTTCATCGAACTCGCGGAATCGTATGGTCTGACGACGATCATCCAGCCGGCGGACGTGACGGCCGGCCGCATCGTGGAGTACGTCCGCTGGATGCAGAACTCCGCGCACAGCAGCGGCGTGGAGACGCTGCGCATGGTGGCCGACGGGCAGGCCGAGGCGCTGGAATTCATCGTGCGCGCCGAGAGCCAGTTTCTCGATGTGCCGCTCAAGGCGCTCAAGCTCAAGGACTCCGTGCTCGTCGCCTCGATCATCCGCCGCGGCAAGTGCCGCGTCCCGTCCGGCAACGACGCCATCGAGCTCGGCGACCGCGTGGTCGTCGTCACTACCAACCATGGTATGCATGAGCTGAAGGACATTCTGAAATAATTGCGGAAAGAACAGCCGCCGCTCCCTGATGGGGAGCGGCGGCTTTGTCGTATCGTGTTTTATTCCGGGCGGCGGAAGATGACGACCTGCGCCGGTGTGTCCGGCGTGAGCGTCATACGGTTGGTGTCGTAGCGCTGGACATTTGCGCCGTTGCCCTCGAAGATGCCGGTGAAGTCCTCCGGCGCGCGCAGGCGGTGGTTGCTGTGGCCGGGCGCCTGAAAGTGCATCGGGATGATGACGCGCGGCTGCAGCTGCTCGCAGAGGTAGTAGGCGGTGTCCGGCTCGATCGTGTAGATGCCGCCGACGGGGATCATCATCGCGTCGAGTCCCTGCAGCTGCTGCATCTGCTCGGGCGTGGGCTTCGCGCCCAGATCGCCCAGATGCGCCACGCGCATGCCCTCGGCGGCGAAGATGCGCACGGTGTTCATGCCGCGCAGACGGCCGCGCATGATATCGTGGTACGTCTCCAGCTCCGTGACGGCAAACGGGTTCGCCTTGCCGGTGCTGCGCAGCGTGACGCCCTCGCGGAAGTTGTGGTCGCGGTCCTCGTGGCTGATATAGACGGCGTCCGCCGTCAGCCGCACGTGGGGATAGGCCGTGCCGACGCTGGTGTCCTGAAACGGGTCGATGACGGCGCTGTAGCCGCCGGAGACCAGCTCAAAGCAGGAGTGGCCATGCCAGATGATGTCCATAAGATGCACCTCGATCATCGAATTTTTTCTTTATTTTACTTCCGCACCCTGTGGTTGTCAATCTCCGCGTTGGAAGATGCGGGCCTTGTTTCCCGGGGGAAAATGTGTTAAAATCAGACGCTATGAATACTACCATGACTTTTGAACAACGCTATGTGCAGGCGCGCAGACGCTTCATCGAGGCGGACTTCGCAAACCTGAACGATATGCAGAGAAAAGCGGTCCTGGCCACGGAAGGCCCACTGCTGCTGCTGGCCGGCGCCGGCAGCGGTAAAACTACGGTGCTCATCCACCGGATCGCAAATCTCATCCAGTACGGCCGCGGGTCGGACACAGACGAGGTGCCGGACACGGCGACAGAGGCGGACCTCGCGCTGCTCGAGCGCACGGATCTGACGCCGGACGAGCGCCGGCGCGCGCAGCGGGCGGCGGCGCTCGAGCCAGTCGAGCCGTGGCGCATCATCGCCATCACGTTCACGAACAAGGCGGCCGACGAGCTCAAGGACCGCATCGAGCGCATGCTCGGCCCCGAGGCCGCGGCGGACATCTGGGCCTCGACGTTTCACTCCGCGTGTGTGCGCATCCTGCGGCGGGACGCCGACAAGCTCGGCTATCCCAACAGCTTCACGATCTATGACACGTCGGACAGCCAGGCGGTCGTCAAGCGCATTCTGAAGGAGATGAATCTCGACGAGAAGGCGTTTCCGTACCGCGCCGTGCTCACGGAGATCAGCCGCGCCAAGGATTCCGGCATCACGCCTGAGCAGTATCTGGCGCGCGCGCAGGCGACGCACAACCCGCGCAGCATCCGCATCGGCGAGGTGTACCAGACCTACTGGCAGCGCCTGTTTTCCGCCGGGGCGATGGATTTTGACGACCTGATCTACAACACCGTCCGCCTGCTCGACGAGCACGAGGACGTGCGCGAGCACTGGCAGCGCCGCTTCCGCTACGTGCTCATCGACGAGTATCAGGACACGAATAACCTTCAGTACCAGCTCGCGGCCCTGCTGGCCGACGGCTGGGGCAATATCTGCGTCGTCGGCGACGATGACCAGAGCATCTACAAGTTCCGCGGCGCGACGATCGAGAACATTCTCAACTTTGAAAAGCAGTACAAGAATGCCCGCACCATCCGCCTCGAGCAGAACTACCGCAGCACCGGCCGCATCCTGGACGCGGCCAACCACGTCATCGCCAACAACACCGGCCGCAAGGGCAAAACGCTCTGGACGAAGGCCGAAGCCGGTGACCCGCTCACGCTCTACTGCGCCACAAATGAGAACGACGAGGCGCGCTATGTCGCCACGAAGATCATGGACGACTTTGGCCACGGCATGAACTTCCGCGATCACGCCGTGCTCTACCGCATGAACGCGCAGAGCAACCAGCTCGAATATGCCTTCAAGCGCAACGGCATCCCGTACCGCATCATCGGCGGCACGCGCTTTTTCGACCGTGCGGAGGTCAAGGACATGCTGGCCTACCTGTGCGTCATCCAGACACCGGGCGACGACCTGCGCCTGACGCGCATCATCAACACCCCGGCCCGCGGCATCGGCGCGCGCACGGTCGAAACGGCCGCGCAGCTCGCACATGAGCAGCAGACGAGCCTCTTTGAAGTCATCCGCCACGCGGACGCCTATCCCGAGCTGCAGCGCAGCCAGATGCGCCTGCGCCAGTTTGCCATCCTGATCGAGGAGCTGCAGGCCGCGGCCAAAACCATGCCGCCGGACGAACTCTACGACCTCGTCGTGGAGCGCAGCGGCTATGTCCGCGCGCTCGAGGAAAAGAACACGGCCGAGGACGCCGCCCGCATCGAGAACGTGCAGGAGCTCAAGTCGAACATCATTGCCTTTGCCAAGGAGGCCGAAAACCCCACGCTCGCGGGCTTCCTCGACGAGGTCGCGCTCTATACGGATCTCGACAACTATGACCAGTCTGCCGACTGTGTCACGCTCATGACCATGCACGCGGCCAAGGGTCTGGAGTTCCCGACGGTGTTCATCGTCGGCTGCGAGGAGGGCATTTTCCCCGGCCTGCGCTGTATCGGCGAGCCGGACGAAATGGAGGAGGAGCGCCGCCTGTGCTACGTCGCGCTCACCCGCGCGCGCGAGCACCTCATCCTCACGTGCGCCCGCCAGCGCATGCTCTTCGGCCGCACGACGGCCAATCGCGTCTCCCGCTTTGTCGAGGAGATCCCGGAGGAAGATATTCAGAAGCTCAATGTCCCGCGCGGCTACGGCTATTCCGAGCCCAGCCGCGACCAGCAGCAGTACCCGCCGCGCCAGAGCGCGCCGCGTGCCTATACGGTCTCCGCGCCGCCCGCGGCAAAGCCGGCGGGCAAGGCGGCTCCGGCCTTCGCCGTCGGCGACCGGGTCACGCACCGCGCGTTTGGCTCCGGTGTTGTCTCGAAGATCCAGCCTATGGGCGGCGATGCGCTGCTCGAGGTGGAATTTGAGACCGCCGGCACCAAGCGCCTCATGATGCGCGCGGCCGGACAATTCATGAAAAAGGAACCCTGATCTCTATGCCTGACCCCGGTGCAAGCCACGCTTATACCCGTCTCGGCCGCTTCGCCCTGATCGTGACGACGCTCCTCTGGGGCAGTTCGTTCACAATCATGAAGGACGCACTTGCCACCGTCCCCGCGCTGTGGCTGCTGGCCATCCGCTTTTCCGGTGCGGCCATGCTCATGGCGCTCATCGGTATCCGGAGCCTGCGCCGGCTCGACCGCGGCTATCTCACCGGTGGGGCGTGCATGGGCGTGTGCCTGTACCTGGCCTACACCATTCAGACGTATGGCCTCGTGCACACCACGCCGGGGAAAAACGCCTTTCTCGCGGCGACGTACTGCGTGTTCGTGCCGTTTTTCTGGTGGCTGATCCATAAGCGGCGGCCGGACCGGTACAACCTCGCGGCGGCGCTTTTGTGTCTGTGCGGCATGGGAGTCGTGTCCCTGCAGAGCGACCTGCGCATCGGCCGCGGCGAGGGGCTGACGATCCTCAGCGGCGTGTTTTACGCGCTGCACATCATCGCCACCGCCAGTGCGGCCAGAGGGCGCAGCCCGGTGCTGCTCTCGTTCGTGCAGTTTGCTGTGGCAGCCGTGCTCAGCTGGGTCACGGCACCGTTCGCCGCGCCTGCGCCTGAGGAGATCCCGGCGGATGTGTGGCTGCGTCTTGGCTACCTGTGCGTCATGTGCACCGGCCTGTGCTTTCTGCTCCAGACATTCGGGCAGAAGTATACCCCGCCCACGACGGCGGCGCTGCTGCTTACGCTCGAGAGCGTGTTCGGCATGCTGTTTTCCGTTGCGTTCTATCACGAGCATCTGGAGCTGCGCGTGATCGTCGGCTTCGCGCTGATCCTCGTTGCCATCCTCATCTCGGAGACGAAGCTGAAGTTTCTGCGCCGCAGGATGGCATAAAAAATCCGCTGGTTGATCCCAGCGGATTTTTTCAGCCCAGAAGCGCCTGCAGCTGCGCGATGTCGGCGGCGAACTGCTGCGCGCCTGCGCGCTCGAGCACGTCCCGGTCACGAAAGCCCCACAGCACGCTGATGCACGGCAGATTTGCTGCGCGCGCTGTGGCAATATCGACCTCGGAATCGCCGACAAAGACCGTCTTGTCAGGGTCGGCGCCGAGCTGTTCCATGGCGGCCAGCAGCATGTCCGGCGCCGGCTTGCGCCGGATGGCTGCCGTCTCGCCGACAGCGATCTGGACTGCGTCGGCGAAGAAATCCGCACGCAGTGCGCGCACGGCCTCGTCCGGCTTGTTGGACACAATGGCGAGCTTGCGCCCCTGCGTGTGCAGCGTGCGCAGCAGCGCGGCGACGCCGGGGTAGGGGGCGGTCTCAATGCGGCAGTGGGCGGCATAGTCGGCGTTGTATTCCGCCAGCAGCGTCTCGAACAGCGCGCTGTCCGTGCCCGACGGGACGGACAGCTCCATCAGCCGCCGCGCCCCGTTGCCGAGCGCGGCGCGCATCTGCTGCCGCGTGCGCTCCGGCAGACCGTGGCGGGTGAGTGTGCGGTTCATGGCGGCGGTCAGGTCGCCGAGCGTGTCGAGCAGCGTGCCGTCGAGGTCAAAAAGTACAGATGTGTAGTGCATAGACGTATCTCCTTTGTTCTGGCACACTTATAACGCATTTTGCGCGCGGTGTCAACCAAAAAACAAGTTGACATCCGCTGCCGAATATGCTACTATAATGCAGCGCGCTGGCGCGCGTCCATATTGGAAATGGAATTCGGCTTGGAGAAGTACCCAAGTGGCCGAAGGGGCTCCCCTGCTAAGGGAGTAGGCTGTGATAAGCGGCGCGAGGGTTCAAATCCCTCCTTCTCCGCCAAAAGACAAGACGCCGATTTCGGCGTCTTGTTTCTCTATCTGCATATCTGGAGAGTTACCGAAGTGGTCATAACGGGGCGGTCTTGAAAACCGTTAGGCGGCAACGCCACAGGGGTTCGAATCCCTTACTCTCCGCCATAAGTCCACCGTAATTCTGATAGAATTACGGTGGACTTTTTCTATGCCAGAAAACCGCTTGAGATCAGGGGCTTTCGGCTGTTTCAGCTTATAACAAATCCCCGCTGCGGAGCGATTCTGCGGCGGGAATTCGTACAGCCGAAACGGAACTGAATTTTGATCATCTGCTCGAGTTCGCGGTTTTTTGTCCGGCCTTCGTATTTTGCGATGTAGCCGAGCTTGTCCGACAGTGCCAGGTCGACGCGCAATGTGTACCGGCTCAGGTTGTCTTTCATTTTGCCGTTCCTCCGTGACGAAGTATTGGCGAAATTCTAGCGTCATATGGTTGCAAAATGCAGAAATGACGCATATTTGACGCATAACGGTAAGCGCGAATGAGCGTTCTATACAGAACCGCACTTTGTATGCGTGCGCCTTTCCGTTAGAACGCAGATTTTTCCGGTACGCCTTGTAATCTGGCGATCGTGTGCGCTATAATCGACACACTATGAGGGCTTGCCTGTCGAATACACAGACCACTACAAGTGCCCATGAAAGGAGAAATCATTATGAATCCCAGACTTTCCACCAAAATCCTGCGTCCCGACTTTCAGGGCGAGTTTACGGCAAGCATTCTTGCGGCAGCGGCGTCGCCTGACCTGATCTCTTTCGCGGGCGGTCTGCCGAACCCGGTCTCGTTCCCGGTCGAGGCGATGGACAAGGCTACGCACAAAGTCCTTGAGAAAAACGGCGTCATGGCGCTGCAGTACAGCGGCACGCAGGGTTATCTGCCACTGCGCGAGTGGGTCGCCAAGCGCTATGAGACGATGGGCGTTTACGGTGTGACGGCCGACGACATTATCATCACCAATGGCTCGCAGCAGGTGCTGACGATGATCGGCGCGTGCATGCTCGACCCCGGCGACAAGATCATCGTCGAGAACCCGACCTATCTCGTCGCGCTGCAGTCGTTCCACTTCTTCGATCCCGAGGTCCTGCCTGTCACCATCAACCCCGACGGCATCGACTGCGACGAGCTGGCGGCGACCGTGCAGGCCAACCCGGACGTGAAATTTGCCTACGTCATCCCGAACTTCCAGAACCCCACCGGCCTGAGCTACAGCAAGGAAGTGCATGACCGCGTTGTGGAGATCTTTAAGGGCACGGACATCGTCGTGCTGGAGGACAACCCGTACCGTGAGCTGCGCTTTTCCGGCACCGCGACCGACAGCTTCGGCAAGGAGCTGGGCGAGCAGTGCTGCATGCTCGGCACGTTTTCCAAGATCGTTGCCCCCGGTATGCGCATCGGCTGGGTGTGCGTGCGCAACAAGGCGCTGCGCGAAAAGCTCCTGAGCTACAAGGCGACCGCCGACCTGCACACCAACATCTTCTCGCAGCTCGTTCTGGCGCAGTACCTCGCTGACAACGACATTGACGCGCACATCGAGAAGACGAAGGTGCTCTACAAGCACAAAGCGGAGCTGATGATGGACTGCATGCGCAAGTATCTCCCGGAGGGCGTGGAGTTCACGCCGACGGAGGGTGGCATGTTCCTGTGGGCCAAGCTGCCGAACGGCATGTCCGCGGTCGACCTTTACCGCGTCGCGCTCGCCAGGGGCGTTGCCATCTGCCCGGGCGACCCGTTCTATGAAAAGGAACGCAACGTCAGCACGTTCCGCATCAATTACTCCAACAGCAGCGACGAGGTCATCGAAAAGGGCATCCGCATCCTCGGCGAAGCCTGCGCGGAGCTGATCGCGAAGAAAGGCAACTGATCCAAAGCAAGATAACCAAACAGCCGCACCGTGAGGCCACGGTGCGGCTGTTTTTATACGTAGGACTTCGTTCTGCGCATGTCGAGCACCAGCTCGGGATCGTCCGCGCGCATCCGCTCGAGAATGCCGTCCAGCGCATCCGGGTCACGCGCGAGCGCGTCCAGCTCCGGCTGCGTGAGACCGACGAGCTGCAAAAACGCAACTTTTCCGTGCACCGTCTCGATCGGGGCGACGGTCGTGTCGCTGACGATGGCCAGCCCCGTGATGGCCGAGTTCAGCTCCGGGTGCAGGGAGCTGCCGTCGCCGGGGATGTACGCGCCCGGCTCGAAGAAATTGCCGGTCTGATACGTGTAGCGCGCCAGCTGGGCCAGCAGGTCGAGCGCCCACGTGCCGGTCTCGGCATAGCTCTCGCGCACCTTCATGGTCATTTCATAGCCCCATTTGCTGTACTCGGTGCCGAAGGCCGCCATGCTCGGGTACAGCTCGCTCATGCCGTAGGTGACGATGTGCTGATAGCCCTTGCCCGTGTCGTAGACGGCGAAGCCGTCGAGATATTCGTCGCCGCCGAAGGCCGCGCGGTCGTGCAGCTCGCTCTCGAAGCACACCGGCTCCGTTTTGGGGTAGCGCCTGGCAAAGGCCGCCTCGATCGCGTCCCGGCCGGGGGCCCAGTCGGGGTGCTTTTTCATCCGCTTTGCGTATTCTTCTCTCGTCATGTTGTGTCCGCCTTTCGTCGATTTACTCCAGTGCTTCGTGCACGGAAAAATGGTTCTTGTGGTAGGTCAGCAGCCCCTCGCGCTGCATCCGCGACAGCTCGCTGCACATGGCGCTGCGGTCCACGCCCAGATAGTCGGCTAGCTGCTGGCGGTTGTAGGGAATGTCAAAGCTGTACTGTCCGGCGCGCTTGACGCACTCGGAAAAGTACGACATGAGTCGGGCGCGGATGCCCTTCGGCGTTGTGTGCAGGATGCGCTGCGAGAGCTGCAGGTTCTTGGCCGCGCACACGGTCAGCAGGTTTTGAATGAGCTTGGCGTGAAACGGGCAGGCGTTCGTGCACGTCGTGAGCACCTTGCCGATGTTCAAAAACAGCACCTCGGTGTCCTCCGAAGCGGTCACGCTGATGAGCAGCGGCTCGCCCGGGATGCAGGCATAGGGCTCGGCAAACACTTCGCCCGGGCCGACGTGGCCGAGCAGACTGTGGCTGCCCCAGACGTCGTCGTAGCCGATCATGGCCATGCCGGTGAGCACCATGCCGAGCTGCTCGGTCGGCGCGCCCTCGGCGAGAATGGTCTCGCCCCGGTCGTAATGCTTTTGTGCCGCGCCGAGACATTGCAGCAGCAGCGGCAGTTCATCGCTGCCAATGCCGCGAAAGAGGCGCGTGTTGGATAGCATGATGTTCATTTTTTTGCTCCATTTGTTGTTCTGACAACGGATTTGTGGGTCTTATTATGCTATCTTATGCACAGAAAGTCAAGACCGCCGGGCGGGGGCCCGGACGATTTTTGGAAAGGGAAGGGATATTATGATCCGTAAGATCATCCACATTGACGAAGAAAAGTGCAACGGCTGCGGCGCGTGCGCGACGGCCTGCCACGAGGGGGCTATCGGCATCATGAACGGCAAGGCCAAGCTCCTGCGCGACGATTACTGCGATGGTTTCGGCGACTGCCTGCCCGCCTGCCCGATGGATGCCATCCATTTTGTCGAGCGCGAAGCGGCGGCGTATGACGAGGCGGCCGTGCAGGCCAACAAGCGCAAAAAGCAGGCGCAGAGCGCGCCTGTGCACACCGGCGGCTGTCCCGGCAGCAGGATGCGCAGCATCCGCCGTGAGGAGGCCGCGCAGCCGCAGACTGCCGTGCCGCAGCCGTCGCAGCTTGGCCAGTGGCCGTGCCAGATCAAGCTCGTGCCGGTCAACGCGCCGTACTTTCAGGGCGCGAAGCTGCTCATTGCGGCCGACTGCACGGCGTATGCCTACGCGAACATGCACAGTGAGTTCATGAAAGGGAAGATCACGCTTATCGGCTGCCCGAAGCTCGATGCGGTGGATTACACCGACAAGCTCACGGAGATCATCCGGGGCAACGACATTCAGAGCGTGACCATCGTGCGCATGGAGGTGCCGTGCTGCGGCGGGCTCGAGCACGCGGCGCGGGAGGCGCTGCGCGCGAGCGGAAAGTTCCTGCCATGGCAGGTCGTCACGATCTCGATCGACGGCAAGATCCTCGACCGCTGAGCGCGTTTTTCCGGCCCTGCCCGCGCACGCGGGCAGGGCCGGAAAAAGTATTTTTCCTCTTGTGAAAAATATGCGACAAGAGGGTTGACAAATCCAAAAATATCTGTATAATATCATTTGTTCGTAGCGGAATTGTGTAATGGTAGCACACCGGACTCTGACTCCGTTTGTGAGGGTTCGAATCCTTCTTCCGCTGCCAACAGAAACGCCCTTGTCCATGACAAGGGCGTTTTTTTATCCCACAATGCAAGGAGAGAATTCGCTATGCAGGTGGAATCCTGTGTGCAGGACGGGAAAACCGTCGCGGTCATCACCGGAACGGAGCTGGTGCCCACCGGCGCGCAGTCGGCGCTCGATCTCATCATGACGCGCGCTATGAGACGGACACCAGCCTCATCGCAATCGAAAGAGCTGCGGTTGCGCGTCTGGTGCGTGCGGATGCGTTATCTGTGTATAGAAAAAGCCTCTGCCGGCCGGCAGAGGCTTTTTCCGTTTCGTGCGCTGCTTATTTGTCCAGATAACTGGTCAGCAGCTCCTGCAGCAGCTCGTCGCGGTCAAGACGGCAGATGAGGCTGCGGGCGTTGTTGTAGTTGGTGATATACGTCGGGTCCTCGGAGAGGATGTAGCCGACGAGCTGGTTGATGGGGTTGTACCCTTTGACAACAAGGGAATGATACACGGAAGTGAGGATCTCCTTCATTTCTGTTTTGTTGTCGATCGCATTAAACCGTCTGGTTGCGTCTTCCATGCGAAGCCCTCCCTTACACAAGTTCTTGTGTTCATTATACCAAAAAACACAAGACTGTAAAGTCAATTTCCCAACTGTTTTCAAAAAAAGTTCTGAAATATTTCTTAAAATATTCCAAATCTCGACGCCGCTCAGCGGATGGTCGCGTTGAAAGTCTCCTTGAGCGCCTTGAGAACGCTCTGCATGGTCTCCTCGGCGTGGTCGTCGGTGAGCGTCTGGTCGTCGGCGCGCAGCGTCAGCGAGAAGGCAACGCTCTTGTAGCCGACCGGGATCGGCGCGCCGGTGTACACGTCGAACAGCTCGCAGCCCTTGAGGTACTGCCCACCGGCGGCGAGGATGCACGCCGAGAGCTTGGCGACCGGGATATCGGCGGCGCAGACGATGGCGATGTCGCGCGTCACGGCCGGGAAGCGCGGCAGCGGCGTGTAGACCGGGGTCGCGCCGCGGGCGGCGAGCAGTTCGCCGAGCCACAGCTCCGCCGTGTAGAGCTCCGCGTCCACGCCGTAGTTTGCCGCCACGAGCGGATGGATCTGGCCGAGTACGCCCAGCAGCTTGCCGCCGGCGTAGACCTTCGCGCAGCGGCCGGGGTGATAGGACGGATTGTCATGCTCCGCCTCAAACGTCACGTCCGTGATGCGCAGACCGGCGAAGATGCGCTCGACCGCGCCCTTGAGCTGGAAGAAGTCCATGCCGCCGCCGTAGCCGCCGAGGCACAGCAGCTTCGGCTCGTCGGCCATGCCGTCCGGGCGGGCGAAGTAGACCTTGCCGATCTCGTAGAGACGCACGGCCTTGTTGCGGTAGTTATAGTTGCGCGTGAGGATCTCGAGCATGGACGGCAGGATGGTCGTGCGCATGATGGAGGTGTCCTCGCCGAGGGGGTTGAGGATCTTCATGGAGTCGCGCAGCGGGGAGTCCGCCGGCAGACGGATCTTGTCGTAGTACGACGGGCTGATGAACGAGTAGGTGATGATCTCGCTGTAGCCGAGCGCGCGGGCCATGGTGCCGATGCTGCGCTCCGCCTTCTGCGCGTCGGTGTAGCCGCCGCTGGTGGTCTGGCCGCGCATGAGCGTGCAGGGGATGTTGTTGTAGCCGTAGAAGCGGGCAATCTCTTCGGCGATGTCGGAGTAGTGCTCCACGTCGCCGCGCCAGGACGGGACGATGATCGTGTCGCCGTCGAGCTCGAAGCCGAGCGCGAGCAGGATGCGGCGCATCTCAGCCTCGGACACGTCCGTGCCGAGCAGGCCGTTGACCTTGTCCGGCTCGAGCTTCACGGTCTTGGGCACGATGGGCTCGGGCAGCACGTCGATGGTGCCGCGCATCACCTCGCCGCAGCCGAGCAGCTCCACGAGTTCGCACGCGCGGTCAACGGCCGCGACGGTGTTCATCGGGTCGAGGCCCTTCTCAAAGCGGCCGGAGGCCTCCGTGCGCATACCGAGCGCGGCGGCCGTGCGGCGGATGCTCGTACCGTTGAAGTTTGCGCCCTCAAAGACGACCATGGCCGTGTCGCCAACGATCTCGGAGTTGGCGCCGCCCATGACGCCGGCCACCGCGACGGGCTTTTCCTCGTCGCAGATGCACAGCATGTTCGGCGTGAGCTTACGCGCGTTGCCGTCGAGCGTTTGGATGGTCTCGCCCTCGCGCGCGGTGCGCACGATGATCTGCTTGCCGCCGATGCACGAGAAGTCGAACGCGTGCATGGGCTGGCCGTATTCGAGCATGACGTAGTTGGTAATGTCAACGATGTTGTTGATCGGGCGCACGCCGCTGTTGCGCAGACGCTCGCGCATCCACGCCGGGGACGGCGCGATCTTGACGTTGCGCACCATGCGCGCGGTGTAGCGCGGGCAGAGCGCCGGATCGTCGATGCGGATGCTGACGTGGTCGTGGATGTCCTCGCCGCTGCCGGGGACGTCGGGCGTGTGCAGGCGGAGGGGCTTGTCAAACGTCACGGCGGCCTCGCGCGCCAGACCGATCACGGACAGGCAGTCCGGGCGGTTCGGCGTGATTTCAAACTCGACCACGTGGTCGTCCATGCCGATGACGGCGGCAATGTCGTCGCCGGGCTTCACGCCGTCCTCCTGCATGACCCACAGGCCATCCTCGATGGCATAGGGGTAGTCATGCAGCGTCAGGCCGAGCTCCTTGAGCGAGCACATCATGCCGTTGGAGAGCTCACCGCGCAGCATACCGGCATGGATCTCCTTGCCGTCGGGCAGGAGCGAGCCGTCGAGCGCGACGGGCACCATGTCGCCGACCTTCTGGTTCTGTGCGCCGGTCACGATCTGCAGCGGTTCGCTGCCGCCGACATCGACCTGGCAGACCCACATATGGTCGGAGTTCGTGTGGCGCACCATCTCCACGATGCGGCCCGCGACAACATTCTGAATGTTCTTGTGCAGGTCCGTGAACGTCTCCACTTTGGAGCCGGAGAGGGTCATTGCCTCGGAAAAGTCGTGGTCGGCCCAGGCCGAGCAGTCTACGAATTCATTGAGCCATTTTCTGCTTAAAATCATGGTAGCCTCTCCTTTCTCAGAACTGCTGCAGGAAGCGCACGTCGTTTTCGAAGATCAGACGCAGGTCGCTGATCTTGAACCGGCGCATCGCCAGACGCTCCAGGCCCATGCCGAAGGCCCAGCCGGAGTAGACGTCCGTGTCGATGCCGCAGCCCTCGAGCACCTTCGGATGGATCATGCCGGCGCCGAGGATCTCGATCCAGCCCTCACCCTTGCAGGTGGGGCAGCCCTTGCCGCCGCACTTGTGGCACTGCACGTCCATCTCGCAGCTCGGCTCTGTGAACGGGAAGTGGTGCGGACGGAAGCGGGTGACGGTGTTCTCACCGTAGAGCTTTTTCACGAGCGTGTTGAGCGTGCCCTTCAGGTCCGCCATCGTGACGCCCTTGTCGATGACCATGCCCTCGATCTGGTGGAACATGGGCGAGTGCGTGGCGTCCACCTCATCCTTGCGGTAGACGCGGCCGGGGGCGACCATGCGGATCGGCAGCGGCTTGCTCTCCATGGCGCGCACCTGCATCGGGGAGGTCTGCGTGCGCAGGAGGATGCTGCTGTCCTCGGTTAGATAGAACGTGTCCGACCACTCGCGGGCGGGGTGGCCCTCGCTGGTGTTGAGCTTGGTGAAGTTGTATTCGGCCTCTTCGATCTCCGGGCCTTCGAGGATCTCAAAGCCCATGCCGACGAAGATGTCCTTAATCTCATCGAGCACGATATACATCGGGTGCTGGTGGCCGAGCTCCGGCGCCTTGCCGGGCATGGTCACATCGAGCGTCTCGGCCTTGAGACGCATCTCGAGCATGCGGGCGTTGAGCGCTTCGCGGCGCTGGTCGAGCGCTTCCTCAAGCTCGGCGCGCACCTGGTTTGCCAGCTGGCCCATGGCCGGGCGCTCCTCCGCCGACAGGCGGCCCATCTGCTTGAGGATGGCGGTCAGCTCACCCTTTTTGCCGAGGTACTTCACACGCAGGTTTTCCAGCGCGGTGATGTCGTCCGCCTGCAAAATGGCGGCGACGGAAGCCTCGCGCAGCTTCTGCAGCATTTCTTTCATGCAAACAACTCCTCCGTTGCAAGATTTTCGTGGTTCGTTGCGTTCCTTGCCGGATCGCGGACAAAAAAAGATCCTCCCGTCCCGCATACAGGGACGAAAGGAAACTTCCGCGGTACCACCCGAATTCGGCGCGTGCGCGCCGCACTCTGTGCGCGGTAACGGGCGGACCCGCCGGGGATTGGCCGGAGCTCACGGGCGAACAAAGCACGTTTCTCGCAGGGCGCTCTCAGCCGGCGGCGTCCCTCTCTGGCGCGGAACCTTGGTACTATTTTCCCGATCCAAGCAATAAACTCAATAACAAAGCTATTTATACCACACTTTGCAGCACAAATCAATGTAAAAGGGGAAGAAAATTTGACGCGGCGCGCCGAAAACGTTATAATAATCGGAGAAAAATCACCCCTTTTCCGTCCGGGAGGCAAGCTATGCATCGCATTGCACCCTGCGCGCCGTATTTGCCGCGGCGTGCGTCCGATACCAACAAATATGACTACGGCCGTGTGCTCATCGTCGGCGGCTGCATCGGCTATACCGGCGCGCCGACGCTGTGCGCCCGGGCGGCCCTGCGCTGCGGCGCCGGGCTGGTGTCCGTCGGCGTGCCGGAGGCGATCTATGCCGTCACCGCCGTGAAAAACGACGAGGCGATGCCGTTTCCGCTGCCGTCGGCGGAGGGGAAGCTCGCGCGCGACGCCCTGCCGGTGCTGCTCGAGCGGCTGGAAAAGAGCGATGTGTGCGTGCTCGGGCCGGGCCTCGGCCGGAATGACACGCTCACGGCGCTGGTGCAGGCGGTCGTTATGCAGTCCGGCACACCGCTCGTGCTCGATGCCGACGCGCTCTTTGCCGTCGCGCAGGACGCGGCGGTGCTCGAGCGCGCCCGCGCGCCCATCGTGCTCACGCCGCACGATGGGGAGTTTGCCCGTCTGGCCGGGCCGGATAAAACCGGCAGGGCGGAGGCGGCGTCCGATTTTGCCGTCCGGCACGGCTGCACGGTCGTGCGCAAAGGGCCGGAGACGGTCTGCGCATTCCCCGACGGGGACGCGGCGGTGCTGCGCGTCGGCAACCCCGGCATGGCCAAGGGCGGCAGCGGCGATGTATTGGTGGGCATGCTCGGTGCGCTGCTGTGCCAGATGCCCGCGCGCGACGCGGTGCAGACCGCCGTCTGGCTGCACGGCCGGGCGGGCGATCTCTGCGCCGGGCGCATGGGCGAATATGCGATGAACCCGACCGATGTGATCGCGGCCCTGCCGGAGGTCACAAAACCCATCATCCGATAGGAGGCAGTATGCAGCGCAAAGCGATCGCTGCACTGATGATAAGCCTGCTGCTGTTGTCCGCTTGCGGACGCGGCGCGGGAGAACAGACGTTTGAAGCCTTTCGTGACACGCTCACGGGCAAGCTCGTCACCGTGACGGCGCAGGTGCGCGTTCAGCGCGGCGACACGGTCACGGACTACACGCTCACCTGTCAGGAGCTGCCGGACGGCTATGACCTCACGGTCACGGCGCCGGAGCAGGCGGCCGGTGTCACGGCCCATCTGCGTGACGGGGCGAGCACGCTCGCCTTTGATGACATGATCCTCCCGGCGGGCGACCTCAACGGCGCGGGTCTGACGCCGCTGACGGCGCTGCCCTATGTGGTGCAGGCCATCCGCAGCGGCTATGTCGACCTGACGTGGACGGAGGACGGGCTGCAGGTCGTGCAGCTCATCACGGACGATCATACCGCCGTGCGTCTGTATCTGGACGGCACGGTACCGCAGTGCGCGGAGCTGTCGGTCGATGACACGCTCTGTCTGCGCTGCACCATGGAAAACTGGAATCTGGAACAAGGAAGTATGAACGATGAATCGCAAGATCCGAACCTGGGTAGAGATCAGTCTCAATGATCTGGAACACAATTATCGTGAGATCAGCAGCCGCCTGCCGGACGGCTGCCAGATGCTCGGCGTCTGCAAGGCCAATGCCTACGGCCACGGCGCGGTGCGCGTGGCGCAGCGGCTGGCGCGGGGGGGGGGGCCGCAGGGGCTGCGGCGGGGGGGCTGCCAGTGGGTGGCCGTCAACTGCTATGACGAGGCCGAGGAGCTGCGCGCCGCCGGCGTGACGATGAACATCCTGCTGCTCGGCCCGCAGTCGGCGAATATCGCGGTCGATCTGGCCACGCTCGGCGTGACGCAGGCGGTCGGCAGCATCGAATATGCGCGCGAGCTCAACCGCTTTCTCGCCGGCACCGGCCTGCGGCTGGACGCGCACATGAAGCTCGAGACCGGCATGGGCCGCACGGGCTTTGACGTGCATGATGACAGCCACCTCGACGAGATGATCGAGGCGCTCTCGCTGCCGCACCTGAACTTCACGGGCGTGTTCACGCACTTTGCCGTCTCGGACGAAAACGGCGACCCGTACACGCAGCTGCAGTTTTCGCGCTTTACGCACGCGATCGAGCGCATGGAGCAGGCGACCGGCCACCATTTCGCCATCCGCCATTGCGCCAACAGCGGCGCCGTCATCAACTATCCCGAGATGCACCTCGACATGGTGCGCCCCGGCCTGCTGCTCTACGGCGTGTTCCCGGCCAAAGAGACCGCCGGGCTCGACCTGCGCCCGGCCATGTCGCTCTACAGCCGCGTGTCCGATGTGACGCATCACCACAAGGGCGACACGATCAGCTATGGCCGCACGTTCACCTGCCCGCGGGATATGCGCCTGGCCGTGCTGCCGGTCGGTTATGCCGACGGACTGCTGCGCAGCCTCTCCGGCAAGGGCGACGTGCTGCTGCACGGTCAGCGCGCGCTGCAGGTCGGCCGCATCTGCATGGATATGTGCATGGTCGACGTCACGGACATCCCCGAGGTGCAGCCCGGCGACGTGGCCACGATCTTTGGCCGTGACCTCTCGGTGGCCGAGCAGGCGGAGAAAGCCGGCACGATCCCGTATGAGCTGCTGTGCGCCATGAGTCAGCGCGTGCAGCGCGTGTACATCGACTGAAGTATAAATTTCGCTCCGATGGCGAAAATAACTGTGCCCCTACATATCGACCGGGGCAAATATTCCATCGGAGATGAAAGCTATGCATCCAGTTCGACGCGGAGATATCTATTATGCCGACCTCAGTCCGGTGGTCGGCAGCGAGCAGGGCGGTATGCGCCCCGTGCTCATCATTCAAAACGACACCGGCAACCGCCACAGCCCGACGGTGATCGCCGCCGCGATCACGTCGCAGACCGGCAAGGCCAACCTGCCCACGCACATCTCGCTCGCAGCGCGCAGCTGCGGCCTGACGCGCGACAGTGTGATTCTGCTCGAGCAGGTGCGCACGCTCGATAAGTCGCGCCTGCGCGAGCGCATGGGCCGCCTGGACGAGCCTGCGATGCATCAGGTGGACAACGCGATCGCCGTGAGCTTTGGCCTGCCGCAGTAAACACCCACGCCACCAAACGGAGGGACGGTTATGAAGAAAAAGACACTGACCACCATCATCCTCATCGTCGCGCTCGCCATGGTCGCCGCCGTGACCGTGTATGCCGTCGCAAACTACGGCACAAAGGAAGACCCGCTCGTCACATCCAGCTACCTGCAGGATGTGGTGCAGCCGCGCATGGAGGACGCCTACCGCTCCACGCTCGACGGGGAAGTCCGCGAGATGGAAGATCAGTTTGCCGACCAGGTCGCCGCTGCGGGCGGGTCGTATGTGCTCGTGACGCTCGAAAGCGGCCAGACGCTCACCGGCCGCGCCGGCACGGAGCTCCTCATGCGCACGGGCACTGCCGCTGTGACGCAGAGCGCCGCCATTGACCTCACGACCGGAGAGAGCGCCGCCGTTGGGGCAAAGCTGACGGAAAATCACCTGTACCTCGTGCAGGCCGACGGCGCCGGCATTCAGGCGACCGCCGACACCACCGTCATGGTGCGCGGCGGCTACAGCGTCGGCTGACTCTGGTTCTAAATCCATCACTCCCGCGCATAGTCTGGTGCGGGAGTGATTTTTTATGCCTGATTATCCGATCCTGCAGCAAAACAAGCCCATCGGCACGCTGAGCGTGACGCAGGCCGGGCTCTTCACGGTGTTTTCCGCGCGGGCAAAGGCGGATGCCGACCGCCTGCGGCTCCCCCCGGGCGGCGGCCCCGGGGGCGCCCGGCGCGGAGCAGGCGCGCGCGTATCTCGGCCTGATGCTGCCGGACGGGAGCGGCTGGCTCACGCTGCGCAAGCGGCTCACGCGGCTCGAGCGCGCGCGCCTGCCGGATCCGATCCTGTTTGCGGCCGACGAGACATGGGACATTCCGGACGCACCGGCCAGGGCTCCCGCTCCGCCGCAGGCACAAAAGTCCGCGCCGGACGACGGGCTTGACGTGCTCTGGTATTCCGCGCCGGACGGCGTGCTGACCACATTTGACGGCAAGCGGATGCTCATTGCCATCCCGGCGGACACGCCAAATCTGCCGCGCGGCGCCGAGACCGTGCTGCGCGAGATCGACGGCCGGCCATACCTCATTTTTCCGCGCTGAATTGCAATTCCGGCGCCGGCGTGGTATACTCATGGCAAGAAAAAACACAAAGGAGCATATCGGCGATGAGAATGAGCGATCTGATCGTGAAAAAGCGCGACGGGCAGGCCCTCACGACGGAGGAGATCCGTTATATGATCGACGGCTACAGCCGCGGTGAGATCCCGGATTATCAGATGTCCGCCATGACGATGGCCATCTATTTCCGCGGCATGGACCGGCGCGAGACGCTGGATCTGACCATGGCCATGATGCACAGCGGCGAGACGCTGGATCTATCGGGTGTGTCCGGCGTCAAGGCGGACAAACACTCGACCGGCGGCGTGGGTGACAAGACCTCGCTCGTGCTCGTGCCGATGGTGGCGAGCCTCGGCGTGAAGATGGCGAAGATGTCCGGCCGCGGCCTCGGCCACACGGGCGGCACGCTTGACAAGCTCGAGAGCATTCCGGGCTTCAACATCAACCTGCCCATGGAGCGGTTTCTGGAGAATGTGGACCGCGTCGGCATGGTCATCGCCGGTCAGACGGCGAACCTCGACCCCGCGGACAAGAAGCTCTATGCCCTGCGCGACGTGACCGGCACCGTGGCGAGCATTCCGCTCATCGTCAGCAGCATCATGTCCAAGAAGCTGGCTGCGGGCGCGGATATCATCGTGCTGGACGTCAAGTGCGGCAGCGGTTCATTTATGAAGACGCTGGACGATGCGCGCGAGCTCGCGACCGAGATGGTCGAGATCGGCAAAATGGCCGGCCGCAAGACGGTCGCCGTCATCACGGACATGGACGAGCCGCTCGGCCACGCCGTCGGCAACGCGCTTGAGGTCAAGGAGGCCATCGCGGCGCTGCGCGGGGAATACAAGAGCGAGCTGCTCGAGCTGTGCCTGACGCTCGGCAGCTGCATCCTCACGCAGGCGGGCATGGCGGCCGACGATGCGGCGGCCCGCGCCATGCTGGAGCAGACGATCACGGACGGTTCGGCGCTCAAAAAGCTGGCCGAGTTTGTCGCGGCGCAGGACGGCGATCCGGCCGCGATCTATGACCCGTCGCGCCTGCCCATGGCGCCGGTGCAGATGGAGGTGCCGTCCCCGGCGAGCGGCTATGTGCGCCACATCGCAGCGACGGACGTGGGCCTCGTGTCCATGCGCCTCGGCGGCGGCCGTGCGACGAAGGACAGCGTGATCGACCACAGCGTCGGCATTGTCCTGCGCAAGAAGGTGGACGAGCCGGTCACGGCAGGGGAGTCGCTTGCGACGATCCACGCGGCCGATGAGGCAGCCGCCCGCAGGGCGGTCGCAGAGCTCGCCGCCTGCTACACGATCACCCCGGACGCGCCCCCGGCGGAGCCGTTCATCAAGGCAATCATTCGCTGAAGACAACAAAAATCCCGGAGCTGCTGCTCCGGGATTTTTCTATACATAGGTTACGGGTAAGCGTGCGTGCGCAGATAGGCCATCCATGCCTTCATGCCCTCGGCGTTCAGGTGCATGCCGTCGCCGTCCTGATAGGACTGCGGCAGGAATCCGTCGTCCCCGACGAGGCCGCTGGCCATGTCGAGATACTTCACGCTGTTGCTCTCCGCGGCCGCGGCGATCCAGCCGTTGACCTTCTGGATGAGCTCGTTCGTGATGTCCTCGTATTGGTAGTTCGACGCGATCGGCGTCAGCGAGCAGCAGATGATCTTTGTGTCCGGGCTCTTGGCCTTGACGGCATTGATGAGCGTGGTGTAGACGGATTTGATCTGCTCCTCATTCGTCATGGAAATGTTGTCCGCGCTCGGGCAGATGACGAGATAGGCGGGCTTGTTGACCTCGCAGATCTCATCCGCGGGCACATTGTTGCCGGTCACGGGGGATTTGTACTTCGCCGTGTCGAGCGAGGAGGCGGGCAGAGAACCGGTGTCCGGTATCCAGACCTGCTTGGCGGCGTCCTTGCCGGTGAGCGTCGACTCCGACTGCAGCACCTTCAGCGACTTGTCGCCCAGGAAATAGATCTGGTCGACATAGGTGCTGCCCTTGTCCTCCGTCTGCGCGAGCGCGGCGGACGACTGGATGGGCGAGATCGGATTTGCCTGCGGCGTCGGCGTCGGCGTTTCGGTGACGGCCGGTGTGGCTT
>OGQR01000772.1_pt1 | contig 25405 bp, 21 predicted proteins | sample 1553271 | NCBI WGS metagenome assembly OGQR01 (sample SAMEA2579970, study PRJEB22360) | human gut metagenome | biome: human gut; feature: human-associated habitat; material: faeces | place: Denmark | collected 2008/2010 | reverse complement strand
GCCGCACCCATTCGGGTGCGGCCCGGCCGCTGCATGGTTGCTTATGCAGACGTGATGTAGCACTCCTCGGCTTCCTGCTGTGCATGGATCAGCAGCAGCCGCGCCTCCTCATAGTCGTGGGTGTCGATTTGCTCAACGGCGTCGCTCAGCGTGTTGAAGAGGGTGAAGTACAGCTTCTTGAAGTCCATGGTGATCTCCTTTTTGTTCTGCGTATTTGCGGTTTCCGGCGCGTCTTCCGGTCGCTGCGATGCGCAGTCTAACACAGAACGGAGCAGAAACGTGTCGAATGCTGTAGGTGCCGAAAAAACTTCATAAAATTCAATTTTTTTGTCAGGCATGGAACGATCTTTGCGCGAAGCGTCGAATCGCAAACGCCCGCGCACCATATCGGAGCGCGGGAGCGGATCGTTTATAGCAGCTTGATCAGGATCGTGACGGCGCCCAGCAGGATCAGCACACTGCCGCCGTCGGCATCGTGTCCGGCTGGGCGGCGACGGGGCTGAATCAGTCTGTGAAACAGCTTTCCGATAAATAATTTCTATTACACACCCGTTGCACACCGTATCGATAATTTGCACGCAAAAACGGAAAAAGAAAAAGTCCTGTATCCATTGAGAATACAGGACTTTTTGCTGGTCCGAGTGAGAAGATTCGAACTTCCGGCCTCTTGAACCCCATTCAAGCACGCTACCAACTGCGCTACACCCGGATATTTTATTTGCTCAAATAATATAGCACACCGCGCAAAAAAATGCAAGAGGGAAATGCGGCTTTTGGGCAGAAAGTTTTTCGTTGCATTTCTTTACGATTGTATCAGAATTTTGAATAGACAGGTTTCGAAATAATCATAAATTTTTTAAATAAATAAATTGAAATTTTTTGGGTGATTTGTTAACGTGTTCTTAACACCTATGTGGGATGATAAAGTCCCATGCATGCGGGGCATGCAAGATCCACTTGGCGAAATAGAAACAAAGGAGGAAACATCATGACAGGTAAAAAACTGCAGCGTCTGCTGGCGTGTCTGCTGGCGGTGCTGCTGCTGTCGCAGGTCGGCGCGTTCTCGCCGGCCGTGTTCGCGGCGGATGACATCGACTACACGCTGCAAAACGGTACGGCCATCATTAAGTCCACGATGACGACCGATGAAGTGAACCATGCGCTGACGCGCGCGCTGGTCAAGGATTTTGATCAGTTGAGCCCTGAGGATCAGCAAACACTTCTGGATAGTCTTCAGTGGGAGTACGAGTGCGAGGGCAAGGGCAAGGGCCTTTTTGGCTTCCCTGTCACGCGTACCGACTGGGGTTCCATTAATGGGTTTACTAGCGTAGATAAGAAAATCAATTATACCCACCCCGCGCTGGCCGCTAACAAGGATGGCGACTACAAGGTCCGCCTTGCCGGCACGACAGCGGAAGTGACGCTGACGAAGGCGGAGAAGCTCTCTTCGTCCATCACGCTCAAGCAGGACGCCAGCGTGAAGCTGCCGTATAAGGAAGACGGCACGCTGGATTTTGACGCGCTGCGTGCAGCCATTCTCCAGCAGGTCGTGGACGAGGGGACTACCCCGTCTCTGACGACGGAGAATACGGAGATCAAGTACTATGCGACGTCTTCAACGGGATGGGCTCATGAATGGGTGAAACTGGATGGCGATAAGGTCAATCTTGCAACTTACCCCGCCATTTCTGCGGGTGAGCAGCAGATCCAGATCAGCTTCAAGGGCGACAATACTTACAAGGCGTCCTCTGAAACGACGACGGTGACCTTCACCGAGCGCCCGAGCATCGAAGCGGTGACGAAGGAAAACCCGACGTTCAAGCTCGCCTTCACTGCCGACGGCGCGGCGACCTATGACAACATCCGGCAGCAGGTCTGGGATGCGGTCGTTGTGAGCACGAACCCGGCTCTGACCGTGGATGATGTGACCATCGAGTATTATGCTACGGCTGAGAGCGGCTCTTGGGGCAGCGTCGGCAAAGCATGGATGCCGCTGGAAGGCGGCACAAAAGATTTGCTGACCTATCCCGCCATCGGTGAAGGTACGCAGGAGGTGCGCATCACCTGGGGCGGCAGCAAGGACTACGCCGCCTGGCAGTGGCAAGGGAATGTGGCCGTCACCGGCCGCGCGGACGCTCCGTTCCAGCTCAAGCAGGGCGTGACCGAAGTCTCGATGGTCTACAACAAGGATCAGAGCATCAACTACGAGGCAACCGCGCAGGCTCTGCGCGAGGCGCTGCTCGTGAGCGCTGATCCGAACGTCTCCATCAACGACGTGACGGTGGAGTATAACGCCGGCACAGATCTTGCCAAGAATTTCCAGCCACTCGACTTTGACGGTTTTGGCTTCAAGTTCGGCCTGAACGAGCAGACCATCCGCTTCACCTGGCGCGGCAACGCAGACTACCAGGCTTATACGGCGGAAGTCACCGTCGAGATGAGCGACAGCCGCGAGGCCAGCACCGTCGTCCTTAAGCCGAGCATCTCTCTCATCTACAATAAGGACGCCGCTGCCATGACGCAGCAGATTTTTGAATACGTCATTGATTGGGACGATTCCACGCTGCCCGACAAGAGCACGCTGAGCGTGGACGACTTCACGATCGAGTATTACGCAACGGCTAAGGTTGTGGCCGGTGATCTTGGCGGCGACGTAGGACTCCAAAAGTGGGTTCCGATCGAAGGAGAAGATGGAATCAGTGTTGGCAAACTCCAGTATTTCTACCCCCAGATGGGTGCTGGCGAGCAGCAGATCCGCGTGACCTTCAACGGCAGCGAGACCTATCGTCCCAGCGAGGCTGAGGAAGGCTCGCTCACGGTCAAGAAGGCAAATGTCTCCGTCAAGGTGCACTCGACGAGCATCTACGCCGATGAAGTGCCGGGCGAGGGCTTCGTCACCACTGATCCCGTGGACGATTTTGACATCTTCACGGTCTATACCGGCGTGTCCAGCGTGTTCGTGCAGCTGCCCGAGCGCTACACAGACAACGCGTTTATCAAGGCTGTTGATCCTGTGCTCGAAAAAGTCGGTCTGCGGACGATCCAGGATATCATGGACAAGGGCATCACCGTCGGAGAACTCAAGCAGAATCTGGACAAGATCGCCAATGGCAGCGAGTATGCCGTAGTGCGTGAAGCGCTCAAGCTGATGGGTGTTGACGTCACTACGCTGCAGCAGATCATCAACGTGTTCAACAAGATCACCCTGCTGGACAATGTCCGCATTGCCCTGCGTACGCCGGATCAGGTGGGTATCTACACCGTTTACGCGATCACGAACAACGATAACTACAACACCGGCTTCGGTATGGGTGCACTCGTTGTGAAAAAGCACTACTCCGGTGTGAAGCTCGACTGGAATCAGAACTTCACCAATGGCAAGATCTCCGCTGCGGACGTGAAGAACTTCGACTTCGGTGCGACGCTGAGCTATAACGGGGAACAAGTCGAGGATCAGTCCTCTGTGCACTACCTGTACTCCGGCTTCACCAGCAGGTGGCGCCCGTATTCGAGCACCACGACGCCCCCGACTGAGCCCGGCCGCTATGTTGTGACGGTCGTGACTCTGGGCGGCAACTATCAGGCAGCGCCCATCACGCGCGCTTTCCAGATCACCAAGTAATTTTCTCGCGTGTGTCTCCCGGGCTTTTTTGCCCGGGAGACATTTTTGCGCCGGAGGAGACCGGCCGGAGCGGAAAATGAAAATCGCCGAAAATTTTTTCAAAAATAACTTGACAGCAGTCGAATCGTCTGGTATATTAAACAAGCGCTGAGGCGACGAGGCCGAGTAGTTCAGTCGGTTAGAACGCTAGCCTGTCACGCTAGAGGTCGAGGGTTCAAGTCCCTTCTCGGTCGCCACCCGCGGGGCGAAAGCTCCGCGGGCTTTGTATGCTGCTATAGCTCAGTCGGTAGAGCGCATCCTTGGTAAGGATGAGGTCCCCGGTCCGAATCCGGGTAGCAGCTCCAGAAAATCCTGCAACCGTTGCGGCTGCAGGATTTTTTGTTTATCAAAGACCGCGCAAAAACCACGACGCCGGACAGGGAAGCCCTGTCCGGCGTCGTTTTGCCTATGTTCGGTTTCAGCCGCCGAAGCCGATGCACGGTGTGCGGCCCTCGCCGTTTTGCGGGGGCTTACGTTTTCCTTGCCGCGGGAAATCGATATGCGAAAGCCTGCCAAAACCGTCTGTGTCAGACGCTTTTGACAGGCTGAGCGAGCGGGCCTGTAAGCCGGGTTCTGTTATCGACAGCCATCTATCTAGACGCGCCGTTGCCGGTGCGTTCCAGCCACCTCCATGGGACGGCCGGGCCGGCCATATGTCCCTCCGCGGTGTTGCTCCGGATAGAGTTTACAGCGCCGCACTGTCTCCAGCCGGCGAGTGAGCTCTTACCTCACTTTTCCACCCTTACCCGATCGCTCGGGCGGTTTGTTTCTGTTGCACTTGTCCGAGGGTCGCCCCTGGCGGGTGTTACCCGTTATCCTTGCCCTGTGGAGCCCGGACTTTCCTCACGCACAGCCTTTCGGCTCGTGCCCGCGGCTGTCCGGCCTGCTCGCCCGACTATTTTACACATCCTGCCGCACCGCGTCAAGTCCGGCAGCGATTTATTTTCTTGTAATCGGCACGAATGAGCGGTATAATCTCCACGTATGATTACCTTTTGGAAAAGGAGTGTCTGCATGACCTTTTCGGACTATATGGACTATCTGTGCGGCAAGCGCATCGGCGTCATCGGCTTCGGCGTGAGCAATCAGCCGCTCGTGCGCGTGCTGCTGCGCAACGGCTGCGACGTGACGGTGTGCGACCGGCGCGACCGCGCCCAGCTCGGCGCGACCGGCGACGAGGCCGCGGCGCAGGGCGCAAAATTTATCCTTGGTGCGGATTATCTGGAGCATCTGGACTTCGACGTCATCTTCCGCACACCGGGCGTGCTGCCCATCGTGCCGCAGCTGCGCGCGGCGGCGCAAAGCGGCGCGATCCTCACCTCCGAGATGGAGGCATTCTGCAATCTCTGCCCGTGCCGCATCATCGCCATCACCGGCAGCGACGGCAAGACCACGACATCGACCATCACGGCCGAGCTCCTGCGCGCGCAGGGCTACACCGTGCACCTCGGCGGCAACATCGGCACGCCGCTCTTTGACCGCATTCCGGAGATCCGTCCGGAGGATTTTGCCGTGCTCGAGCTCAGCAGCTTCCAGCTGCACAGCATGCACTGCGCGCCGGATGTGGCCATCATCACGAACATTTCGCCGAATCATCTGGATGTGCATCCGGATTTCGAGGACTACGTGTCGGCCAAGTGCAGCATTTACCGCGGCCAGCGGCCGGACGGCTGCCTGGTGCTCAACGCGAAGGACGCCCACACGCCGCGCTTCGCGGCCGAGGCACCGGGGCGCGTGCGCTATTTCAGCAGCATCGGCCCGGTGGAAAACGGCGTTTACTGCACGGATGGTGTGATTTACCGCGCGCACGATGGCAAGGCGGAAAAGATCCTCGACGCCGCCGAGATCCGCATTCCCGGCGCGCACAACGTGGAAAACTATATGGCGGCCTTTGCTGCGACTGACGGTCTGGTCGGCAATGCGGCGTGCGTTCAGGTCGCGCACACCTTCTCCGGCGTGCCGCACCGCATGGAGCGCATCCGCGAGCTCAACGGCATCACGTTCATCAACGATTCCATCGCCTCGAGCCCCACGCGCACGATCGCGGGCCTGCACGCGCTGCCGAAGCCGCCGGTCATCATCCTCGGCGGGCACGACAAGCACATCCCGTTTGATACGCTCGGTGACGAGGTCTGCCTGCACGCGAAGGCGGCGGTCGTCGTCGGCGAGACGGCGCAGCGCATTGCCGCCGCCATCCGCGCGTCGAAATGCTATGACCCGGGAAAGCTGCCGCTCGTTGAGGCGCCGGATTTCCGCGCAGCGGTCGAGACGGCCTACGGCCTTGCACAGCCGGGCGATATCGTGACGCTCTCGCCGGCCTGCTCATCGTTTGATTTCTTCAAAAACTTTGAAGAGCGCGGCAATACCTTCCGCGCCATTGTGGAATCTCTGCACTGAGCGCATGAATCGTCCCGCCGCTGCATAGCATGGCAGGGGGGATCTGCTATGATTTGTGCACCTCGCCGCTGGAGACCGGCTGCCCGCCGGCGCCCGCTGCGGCCGAACCGGAAGCTGGCGGCGCTGCTGCTGGTATGCATTCTGTTGGGCGGCATGGCGTATTTTACCGTGTCGGTGCTGCACCTGATCACGCAGCTGGCCGTCAACTCCGCCTGCGACCTCATGCCGCTGAAAATCAACGCCGCCGTCACGGCGGCGACGGCGCAGGGGCAGGGCGACTATTATACCTACCGCACGGACGCTGACGGGACCATCACGGCCGTGAGCATCGACACCGAGCACGTGGGGCAGGTGTCCTCGCTCGTGCTCGAGCACATGATGGACGGGGACGACGGGCAGGTCGAGCTGGACATCCCGCTCGAGACGCTCTTCGGCGTGAATTTTCTGCCGGGGCTCAAGCTGCCGCTGCCGGTGCGCATCCTCGTGCTGACGACGTCGGACGTGAGCTATCACAATGAACTCATGTCGGCCGCGATCAACCAGAGCAAATATCAACTATATCTGAACGTGAAGATGGATCTCGACATTCTGGTGCCCTGGGAGCACCAGACCGAGACCGTGGGCACGAACGTCCTGCTGGCCGAGACGGTCATCGTCGGCAAAGTGCCCCAGACGTATGTGGAAGTGGAGTAGACAACATGGATGTACGCGAAGAGATCCTGACGCTGCGCCGTCAGCTGGAACACGCAAATTTTCTCTATTACGTGAAGGACGCGCCCGAGATCAGCGACTTTGAATACGACGCGCTTATGCGCAGGCTCGAAGAGCTCGAGGCGGCGCACCCGGAGTATGCCTCGCCCGATTCGCCGACGCAGCACGTCGGCGGCTACGCGCTCAACACCTTTGCGCAGGTGCGCCATCAGGTGCCGCTCGAGAGCCTGCAGGACGTGTTCTCGTTCGACGAGCTGCGCGCGTTCGGCGCGCGCATGGACGGGGCGCTCACGCAGACGCATGATTATTCCGTCGAGCCGAAGATCGACGGCCTGTCCATGTCGCTCGAGTATGAAAACGGGGTGTTCGTCCGCGGCGCTACGCGCGGCGACGGCATCACCGGCGAAGACGTGACGGAAAACCTCCGCACGCTGCGCAACCTGCCGCTGACGCTTGAAAACGCGCCTGCAAAGCTTATCGTGCGCGGTGAGGTCTATATGTCGCACGAAGTATTCGCAGTGCTCAATGCCGAGCGCGAGCTGCTCGAACAGCCGCTGCTGGCCAATCCCCGCAACGCGGCGGCGGGCTCTGTGCGCCAGCAGGACCCGAAGGTCGCGGCGGCGCGCAAGCTCGATATCATCATCTTCAACCTCCAGTTTGACAGCGACCGCACGTTTGCCGCGCACACGGAAACGCTGGACTATCTGGCGTCGCTGGGCTTCCCGGTCGTGCCGTATCAGCGCTGTGAAACGCTCGATGCCTGCTGCGCGCGCATTGACTGGATCGGCGACAACCGCGAGACGTTCCCGTTCGACATCGACGGCGCGGTCATCAAGATCAACGATCTCGCGCAGCGGCAGTATCTCGGCAGCACGGCGAAGTTCCCGCGCTGGGCGGTGGCGTATAAATACCCGCCGGAGAAGAAGGAGAGCCGCGTGCGCGACATCGTCGTGCAGGTCGGCCGCACGGGTGTGCTCACGCCGAAGGCGGTCATTGAGCCGGTGCGTCTGGCCGGCACGACCGTCACGAACGCCACGCTGCACAATCAGGACTTCATCGACAACCTCGACCTGCGCATCGGCGACACGGTGCTCGTGCAGAAGGCGGGGGAGATCATTCCCGAGATCCTCTCCGTCGTGCGCGAGAAGCGGCCGGAGGGCACGGTGCCGTTTCATATGCCGGACACCTGCCCGGAGTGCGGCGCGCCCGTGGTGCGCGACCCGGACGGGGCGGCCCTGCGCTGCACGGGCGCGGAGTGCCCGGCGCAGCGGCTGCGCAACATTGCGCACTTTGCCTCCCGCGAGGCGATGGATATCGACGGCCTCGGCATCTCGCTGTGCCAGTCGCTGATTGAGGCGGGGCTCGTGCACTCCCCGGCGGAGCTGTATGCGCTCGAGCCGCAGTCGGTCGCGGCGCTGGACCATATGGGGAAGAAGTCGGCCGAGAATCTCATGGCCGCCATCGAAAAGAGCAAGGACGCCGGCATGGCGCGCCTGCTGTGCGCGTTCGGTATCCGGCAGGTTGGGCAGAAGGCGGCCAGGGTGCTGGCCATGCACTTCGGCACGCTGGACAAGCTCATGGCGGCGACGGAGGAAGAGCTCATGGCCATCCCGGACGTCGGCCCGACGACGGCGGCGTACCTGCGTGCGTGGTTCGATAACCCGCAGTCACAGCACCAGATCCGCCTGCTGCGCGACGCGGGCGTCAGCTTTGATTCCAGGGAGCAGGTCGTGGACCGCCGCTTTGCCGGCAAGACGTTTGTGCTCACCGGCGCGCTCGAGCACTTCAGCCGCGACGAGGCCAGTGCCATCATCGAGCGCTTCGGCGGCAAGACGAGCTCTTCCGTGTCGAAAAAAACGTCCTATCTGCTCGCCGGCGAAAACACCGGCTCGAAGTATCAGAAGGCGCTCACGCTCGGCACGCCTATCATTACGGAAGCTGAATTCCTGGACATGATCCAGGAGTAACGAAAGAAACGGAGTGGAAATCATGCGAGATTACGCAAAAGAATTTGAAAACCGCGTCGCCTTTATCCGCGACCTGCTCAAAAGCAGCGGCGCCAAGGGCGTCATCTACGGCAACAGCGGCGGCAAGGACAGCGCGCTCGTCGGCATCCTCTGCAAGGCCGCGTGCGACAATACGGTCGGCATCATGATGCCGTGCGCCTCCAAGCGCAACTTCGGCGAGGACATGACCGACGGTCTGGCTGTGGCCGAGCAGTTCAACATTGAGACGCGCACGGTCGATCTCACGGCGGAAAAGGAACTCGTCATGCAGACGGTCTCCGCCGTCACGACGCTCAACCAGATGGCGACGTCGAACATCGCCCCGCGCCTGCGCATGCTCACACTCTACACCATCGGCGCGGCCGAGGGCCGTCTCGTCGCCGGCACCGGCAACCGCAGCGAGGCATACATGGGCTATTTCACGAAGTGGGGCGACGGCGCGTATGACTTCAATCCCATCGCCGACCTGACCGTGACGGAAATTTACGAGTTCCTGACCTGGCTGCACGCGCCAGAAAACATCATCCGCAAAGCGCCGTCCGCCGGTCTCTTTGAGGGTCAGACGGATGAGCAGGAGATGGGCGTGACCTACGCCGCCATCGACAAATACATCCTCACCGGCGAGGCCAGCGAGCACGACAAGGCCATCATCGACCGCTACCATAGCCGCAGCGAGCATAAGCGCCGCCCGGCCGCGACCTATCACGCCGAATGACGCAGTATTTCGATACCCACGCGCACTACGACAGCGGAAAGTTCAACGCCGACCGCGAAGAGGTGCTGCGCGCCGCGCATGAGAGCGGCGTTGCGCTCATCGTGGATCCCGGCGACTGTGCTGCGACGTCCGCGCGCGCCGTCGCCATCGCACAGGAATATGATTTCGTCTATGCCGCCGTCGGCTGGCACCCGGAGGAAGCCGCCGGCTGGACGGACGACAGTCTGGAGCAGATCCGCGCGCGGGGGGCCCAGCCGAAAGTCTGCGCCATCGGCGAGATCGGTCTGGACTATTACTGGGACGTCTCCACGAAGGCGACGCAGGAGATCATGCTGCGCGCACAGCTGGAGCTGGCGCTGGAGCTGGATCTCCCGGTCATCATCCACGACCGGGAGGCGCACGGCGACAGCCTGCGCATTGTGTGCGATTATCCAGGCCTGCGCGGCGTGTTCCACTGCTTTTCCGGCAGCGTGGAGATGGCGCGCGAGCTGCTGCGCCGCGGCTGGTACCTCGGCTTTGACGGCCCGATCACATATAAGAATGCCGTCAAGGCGCTGGACGTGATCGCCGCCTGCCCGACGGACCGGATGCTGCTCGAAACGGATTCGCCCTATCTGTCCCCGGTGCCGAACCGCGGCAAGCGCAACGATTCGCGCAACCTGCCGTACATTGCTGCGCGTATAGCGGAGATCAAGGGCATGACCACAGAAGAAGTCGCGGAGGTGACACTGCAAAATGGAAAACAACTCTTCGGCCTCTGAGCGCTGGCTGCTGCGCGGCGCGCCGAATGCGCGCGACCTCGGCGGTCTGCCCACCATGGATGGCCGCACGATCCGGCCGGGCCTGCTGCTGCGCAGCGGCGAACTTGCCGGCATCACAGAGCCGGATGCACAGACACTCACGAAATATCCGCTGCGCACGGTCGTGGATTTCCGCACGGACCTCGAGCGGGAGCAGAAACCGGACCGTGTCCTGCCGGGCGTGCAGTATGTCCACTGCCCGATCGTGCAGCAGGCGGCGGCCGGCCTGACGCGCGAGGAGCACGCCGACCCCTATGCGGCCGTCGTCGCGCACGCGAAAGCGATGGCCGGCCGGGAGCGGGCGTTCATGTGCGAGCTGTACTGCAGTCTCGTCACGCAGGCATTCTCCATCGCGCACTACCGGCAGTTTTTTGCGCTTCTGCTCGCGCAGACGGACGGCGCGCTGCTCTACCACTGCACGGCGGGGAAAGACCGCGTCGGTGTCGGCACGATGCTGCTGCTGACGGCGCTGGGTGTGGACTGGCCGGTCATCGTGGAAAACTACCTGATCACCAACGAGCGCATGGCCGCCTCGACCGACTGTCTGCTGACGGCGGTCGTGGACTATGACCTGAGCGAGGCGGAGCGGGAGGTCATCCGCACGTTTGACCGCGCGGACGCGGCGTTCCTGACGGCTGCGCGCGATGTGGTCGCGGAGCGATACGGCAGTGTGGACACTTTTCTGACGCAGGCGCTTGGTGTTGGCGCGGCCGAGCGGGCGGCGCTGCGTGCGCGTTACCTGACAGCAGAATAAAAAGACGGCGTGCTGCCCATTTGGGCGGCACGCCGTTGTGATGCTGTGTGTTTGCTTACAGCTCCTGTTTCGGCATTTGATCGGACAGGTAGATCCGGATGGGATCTTCCTGTGCGTGACCATACGGCACCTTCGGCGCACGGAAGAGATTCGTTTCCGGCAGCACCGTGCTGAGCACGACGTGGAACGTGGTTCCGCCCCATTCGTTGCTCTCCAGGAGAATGGTGCCATCGTGCTTTTCCGCAATGCCGAGTGCGACCGTCAGGCCAAAGCTGTTGCTGCTCAGATTGGAAAAATCCACGCCGGTCACACGCAGCGGGATAAAGATCGTCCCGAGCTTTTCCGGCGGGATGCGTACACCGTCATCCCGAATGGTGATGTCGGCGTGTTCGCCCTCCTGCGTGACGGTAAAGCGGATGCGGTCGCCGTGCTTGCAGCGCTCCGTGCAGTTGGCAATGATGTTGAGCAGCATACGCTGGATGAGCGCCGTGTCGAGCGCGCAGTTGATCGGCTCGTCCGGAATGCTGACCTCCAGCACGATGCCGTTGGCGTCGGTGATCGGCTGGATGTTGTCCAGCAGCGTCCGGCATTCCTTGCCCAGGTCGCACAGCTGCGGCATGAACGCAAGCGTGCCGTCGTACAGGCCGGAGGCCGTGGAGGCGTTGAGCGTGAAGCGCAGCAGCCGGTAGTAAAACTGCGTCAATTCGGCGGCGTTGCGCCGGAAGCGCACGTCGCTGAGCTGCATGGCGTAGTCTGAAAAATACGTCGTGAGCGTGCGGAAAGCGTTGAGCGATGCCAGAAACGGTGCAAACTGCGCGCCGGCCCGCAGGGCGTTTTCATCCTGCGGCACGAACGAGAACAGCCGAAACGCACCAAACGATGTCACGGAGATGATGACGTGGCGCTTTTCGATCGTGGCAGACGTGACGAATTCCGTAGCCGTGGCCTCCGTGATGTGCGCCGGCAGCAGCTCGGTGAGTTTGTGATTTGTGCGGTTGCCGCGAAACAGTTCCTGCGCCGCCGGGTTCATAAACGCGACAAATTGCTCCTGCGCGCCGATCACGGCGGTGTTGCTCATCGAAAACAGCGTGTTGAGCGAGTCGATGATCAAAGTATTGCTCATTTTCCGATCCCCCCTAAGATGTATTAAAAAACAGTATAGCAGAATTCGTCAATAGACACAAGTTTTTACACGCAAAAATTCGGAGATTTGTTGCAAATGGCCAGCACCGCCTGCCGCACCGATAAGAATGTGGTTGCGCTTTCGGCGGAATTGTTATAGAATGTAGCTGTAAGAAATTGCGCTGCGTGCTGTGCGCAGCAGATATAACAGGAGGAATAGAGCATGATTAAAATTGGCATCAATGGCTTCGGCCGCATCGGCCGTCTGGTGTTCCGCGCCGCGATCTGCGCCGACGATATCGAGGTCGTCGCCGTCAACGCGCCGGATAAGACGCCCGAGCAGCTGGCGTATACCGTAAAGTACGATTCCGTGCACGGCCGCTTTCACGGCACGGTCGATTGCGAGGGCGGTGAGAACCCGGCCCTGATCGTCAATGGCAAGCGCGTTGCGCTGCTCAACAACCGCGACGCGAAGCTCCTGCCCTGGGGCGAGCTGGGTGTCGAGTATGTGCTCGAGTGCACCGGCGCATTCCTGACCAAGGAAAAGGCGCAGGATCATCTGGACGCCGGCGCGCAGGTCGTCGTGCTCTCCGGCCCGTCCAAGGACGACACGCCGATGTTCGTCTGCGGCGTTAACCTCGATGCGTACACCCCGGATATCAAGATCGTGTCCAACGCTTCGTGCACCACGAACTGCCTGGCGCCGCTGGCCAAGATCATCAACGATAATTTCGGCATCGTCGAGGGCCTTATGACCACCGTCCATGCCGACACGGCCACCCAGCAGGTCGTCGACGGCTTCTCCAAGAAGAACTGGCGTCTGTCCCGCGGTGTGCACGGCAACATCATCCCGACCAGCACCGGCGCTGCCAAGGCTGTCGGCAAGGTCATCCCGGCCCTGCAGGGCAAGCTGACCGGCACCTCCATGCGCATCCCGAGCGCGGACGTGTCCATCGTCGATCTGACCTGCCGCCTCGAGAAGGCTGCGACGTATGATGAGATCTGCGCTGCCGTCAAGGCTGCCGCGGAAGGCCCGATGGCCGGCGTCGTCGAGTATGTCGATGACGAGGTCGTCTCCTCCGACTTCATCACCGATCCGCACACCAGCATCTTTGATGCCAAGGCCGGCCTCGCGCTCAACGATCACTTCGTCAAGCTCATGGCGTGGTACGACAACGAGTGGGGCTTCTCGAACAAGATGCTCGACCTGACGCGCCACATCGACTCCGTGCGCAAGGCGTGATCGGAAAAACAAACCGCAAATCAGGGGAATGCGCTGCATTCCCTTGATTTTTTCTGTCCGGTAGTGTAAAGTATACCGGCACGTGAAATTTCAGCGGGGGAGGGAGTGCGGTTTGCAGGAAAGCAGCAAGCAGAACTATCTCCACGGCGCGGCCATGATGACGGCCGGCGTTGTGGTCATCAAGATCCTCGGCGCGATCTATAAGATCCCGCTCGGCAATATTCTCGGCGACGAGGGATACGGCTATTTCTCCGTTGCCTATAATATTTATTATGTCTTTCTCAACATGGCCACGGCGGGTATGCCGGTCGCGCTCTCGCGCATGATCAGCGAGGCGGACACGCTCGGCCGCCCCGTGCAGGCGCGCAAGATCTTCCGCGTGGCCTGGCTGACGTTTGCCATTTTCGGCCTGCTGCTCGGACTGGTCATGTTCCTGTTCCCGACGGAGCTGGCCGGGATGCTCAACAATGTCCGCGCGGCACAGAGCATCTGGGCGCTGTCGCCGGCGCTCGTGCTCGTGTATCTGACGAGCACGTACCGCGGCTATGCGCAGGGCATGAGCAACATGAAGCCGACGACCGTCTCCCAGATCCTCGAGGTCGTGGGCAAGGTCGCCGTCGGTCTTGTGCTCGCGTGGAGCTTTACGCGCGCGGGCAAGAGCCTGCCGGTCGCATCGGCGGGGGCGATCTTCGGCGTCACGGCGGGCGGCGCTTTTGCGCTGATCTATGTGGCGATCTATTATCACCGCCACTATCCGGAAAAACCGGTCGCGGATCCGGATGTGCCGGATTCCGCCGGACATATTCTCGTCACGCTGCTGCGTATCAGCATCCCGATCGCGCTCGGCTCCAGTGTGCTGAGCATCATCAATCTCGTGGACACGAAGCTCATCATGTACCGCCTGCAGACGGCGCTTGGCTATTCCGAGTCGTATGCAAACGTTCTCTACGGCGTTTACGGCAAGGTGCAGACACTGTATAATCTCCCGGCCGCTTTCGTGACGCCGATGACGATCAGCATCGTCCCGGCCATTGCGGCGGCGGTCGTGCAGGGAAAGTATACGCAGTCGAAGACCATTGCGGAATCCGCGCTGCGCATTTCCGCGGCGGTCGCCATGCCGATGGGCATCGGGCTTGCCGTGCTGTCTTACCCGATCGTCAACGTGCTCTATCCGCGCAGCAACGCGGCCGGCCCCACGCTGCTGATGCTGCTGGGCATTGCGTCGGTGTTCGTGTGCATTTCACTGATCACGACGGCGGTCCTGCAGGCGACCGGCCACGAGATCTACCCGGTCTATTCCATGCTGGCCGGCGGCCTGGCGAAGATCGCGGTCAACTGGTTCCTGATCGCGGTGCCTGAGCTGAATATCACCGGCGCGCCGGTCGGTACGCTCGCGTGCTATCTTGTCATCTGCACCATGAACCACATTTTCCTGTGCAAAACGCTCCGTGAGCGGCCGAATGTCGGCCGGGCGCTCGTGCGTCCGCTGCTGAGCACACTCATCATGGCTGTCGTGGCCTGGGGCATGTATGCGGGCCTGTCCGCCGCCATGGGCGGTGACCTGAGCTGGAAACGCATGGCGCTGGCCATGCTCGTGTCGATGGTCTGCGCGGTCGTGACGTATCTGGTCGCGGTCGTGAAAACGCACGCGATCACGCTGGCCGATCTGCAGCTGATCCCGAAGGGCGAAAAGCTCGCAAAAGTTCTGCACATCAGATGACATAACACCGAAAAATCCTGAATTTTCAATGGTTTTTTGAAAAAAGGGTTGCAGAAGGAGCAAAATTGTGTTAGATTTTCTCTGCAAAGAAAGCTATGACCTGCGCGACTTTGTGGCGCTCATCACGTTCCTGCGCTCGCCGGATGGCTGCCCGTGGGATCAGGTACAGACGCACGAGAGCATCCGCCGCAACTTCCTGGAGGAGACGTATGAGGTCTGCGAGGCCATCGACGCCGGTGATACGGCGCACCTGAAGGAAGAGCTGGGCGACGTGCTCATGCAGGTGCTGTTCCATACGGATATTGAGCGCGAGGCCGGGCATTTTGATATTGACGATGTGGCGGACGCTGCCTGCAAAAAGCTCGTCTACCGGCATCCGCATGTGTTCCGGCGCGACGAGCCGGATGTGCCGGACTGGGACACGATCAAGCAGCGCGAGCGCGCGCAGACGACCACCGCCGAGGCGATGGACAGTGTGGCGCGCAGTCTGCCGGCACTTTGGCGCTGTGAAAAGATCCAGGCCAAGGCGGCCAGGACCGGCTTTGAGTGGCCGGACGCGGATGCGGCGCTCGACAAGGTCGCCGAAGAGACGCAGGAACTGCGCGAGGCCGTGGCCTCCGGCGACGCGGACGCCGTGACCGAGGAACTGGGCGATCTGCTGTTTGCCGCCGTGAAGGTGGCGCGCTTTGCGGGCATCGACCCCGAGCAGGCGGCCCATGCCGCGTGCGAAAAATTCATCCGACGCTTTGCCGCCATGGAGGCCGCAGCGGCGGACAGCGGCGTGCCGCTCGAGCAGCGCACGCTCGCGCAGATGCAGCCGCTCTGGCAGCAGGCCAAGCAGACGGCCAGCGCGGACAACGAAGGAGAGAAATCTGCACGGCAGTGAGTGATCCGTGCGGAATTCTATATCATGGCATATGCCAACACAAACATGAAGTAGGAGGATTACCATCATGAATAAGGCAGAACTGATCGCAACAGTTGCCGAAAAGACCGGCCTGTCCAAGAAGGACAGCGAGAAGGCCGTCAACGCGACGTTTGACACCATCACCGCCAACCTCGAGGTCGGCGAAAAGGTGCAGCTCGTCGGCTTCGGCGTGTTCGACATCAAGGAGCGCGGCTCCCGTATCGGCCGCAACCCCAAGACCAAGGAAGAGATCGAGATCCCGGCGACGCGCGTGCCCGTCTTCAAGGCCGGCAAAGTGCTCAAGGACGCTGTTTCCAAATAAGCGATGCAAACGCTCCGGGCCTGACCCGGAGCGTTTTTCACAGGAGGATGCCTATGCGCCTGGACAAATATCTGAAAGTTTCGCGGCTCATCAAGCGCCGCACCGTGGCAAACGATGCCTGTGACGGTCAGCACATCACGGTCAACGGCCGGACGGCCAAGGCGTCGTATGACGTGAAGGTCGGCGACGTGATCGAGATCGCCTTCGGCCAGCGCACCGTGAAGGTGGAAGTGCTCGCCGTCACGGAAAACGCGAAAAAAGACGACGCTGCGGCCATGTACCGCGAGCTCGCCGAATGATGCGCGCAAAAAACCGCCGCTCCGGATGTTCGGAGCGGCGGTTTTGCCGTATGTCAGATCATATATTTTGTAATCTCGCTGCCGGTCACCGCAGGATCCATGCTCAGAGACAGGGTGAACTGAATGTGTTCCCGCTCGGAGAAATCGTTCAGCCAGGCCAGGAACTCCGCAATCTGCGGCTCAGAGACCTCAGTGAGCATTTTCGTGAAGTTGTCAACGAACACATGGGTGATATCGTAGTTGCCGGCATGCAGACCGCTGAGGAAGCCCTTGAAGAAATCGTAAGAGCCCATCGCGTACGCATAGTCGCAGGCGTAGATCAGGCGAGCCTGATAGGGAATGTCATACGTAAGTTTTTTGTCCTTTTCAATGCACACGACAGAACCGGATTCCTCGCGGACGGCCGTGGCGACCATTTCCACCAAACGCTTCGTTTTGCCGGAACCTTTGAGACCCATGATCAGTTGGACCATATGTCAATCACACTCCTTTTGAAAGTCAGGGCGATACCCTATGCCTAGATTAGCACGTTTTCGCGCCGACTGCAACGATAACTTTTCTCAGTTTGCCTCCGGCTTGCCGAGCAGAGAGAACATATTCTTCTTATATGCTTCCACGCCGGGCTGATCGAACGGATTGACGCCGGACATATAGCCCGAAATGGCACATGCCAGCTCGAAGAAGCACACGAGCCAGGCAAACCCGGCCTCGTCGCGCTTCGGCACGCGCACCTCCAGATTCGGCACGCCGCCTGCGATGTGCGCGGCCTTGACGGCTTCCTGCGCCATGCGGCTGATGTCGCTGAGCTTGCGCCCGGCAAGGTAGTTGAGTCGGTCGGGGTCGCCCATGGCGAACGGGACGGTGAACTCATTTTGCGGCTGCTCGAATGAGACGACGGTCTCCATGAGCGTGCGCGGGCCGTCCTGAATATACTGACCCATGGAGTGCAGGTCGGCGTTGTATTCCACGGAGGCGGGGAAGATGCCGATGCCGTTTTTGCCCTCGCTCTCGCCGTAGAGCTGCTTCCACCACTCGGCCATGAAACGGAACGACGGCTCGTAGCAGGCGAGAATCTCGGTCGTCTTTCCGAGCTGGTACAGGTGCTGGCGCGCGGCGGCATACTGCCAGGCGGGGTTTTCGGGCGACTGCGCGCTCATGGCGGCAAAGGCTTCGATGGCCTCGCCGATCACGGTCTGTACATCAATACCGGCGGCGGCCATTGGCAGCAGGCCGACGGCAGACAGTACGCTGTAGCGCCCGCCGACGTCGTCCGGCACGACGAAGGTCTCCCAGCCCTCTTCGTCCGCCATGTGCTTGAGCACGCCGCGGTGGGCGTCCGTCGTGGCGAAAATGTGCTTTTTGGCCTTCTCCGGACCGTACTTTGCCTCCAGCAGGCCGCGGAACATCCGGAACGCGAGCGCGGGCTCGAGCGTTGTGCCGGATTTGGAGACGACGTTCAGGTCAAAGTCCAGATCGCCCAGCTCCTCGAGCAGATGCATCAGCGCGTCCGGCGACAGGGAGTTGCCGGCAAAGAGAATTTTCGGGTCGCCGGGCTGCGGCCGCGGCCGCAGCAGCTCCAAGGCGCCCTTCGCGCCGAGATATGACCCGCCGATGCCCACGACGACCAGCGCCTGCGAGCGGCCGCGGATGCGGGATGCGGCGGCGAGGATCTGCTTGAGCTCTCCGCTTTGCATACGCTCCGGCAGATCGAGCCAGCCGGTAAAATCCGCACCGGCGCCCGTGTGCTCGAGTAGCGTGCGGTGCGCCTGTGCAGCGGCCGCGTAGTCCGGCCCTGCGGGGTCAAAAAATCCGGCCGCGCCGGAGAGATCCACTTTGATCATTGCGATGCCCTCTCTCTTAAAGAATATCACCAGTATACACGAAAATCGGGATTTCGCAACCGGAAATCTGTCGCTCACAGCGCGCGCAGCAGCTGCAGCCAGAGGTGCGCCGTCGAGATGCGTGCAGCGCCGTCCGGGACGACCAGCGGCAGGATCAGCGTGTCGCCGCTGCTGTCGGTGACGGTCACGGTGCCGACCTGCGCGCCCGGCTCCAGAGGGGCGCACAGGTCCTCGTTGAGCGCGATGTCCGTCTGCGGTGCGGCCATGCCCTTGCGCACGACGATGGCGTCCGTGCCCGAGAGCACCGGCTGCACGCTGGCCGTTTCGGCAAACCGTACGCGCACGGGCGGAATGACCGTGTTAGCTGCGACGGAATAGAGCGAATAGTTGGCGAAGGCGAAGTTGAGGAGCGTCGCTGCGTCGGCGAAGCGCGCCTTGGAGCTCTCCGCGTGCAGCACCACGGCAATGTACTCCACGCCGTCGCGCTCGGCGCTGGCCGACAGGCAGTGCATGGCCTGCTGGGTGTAGCCGGTCTTCAGGCCGGTCGCGCCGGGGTAGGCGTGGATGAGCTTGTTGGTGTTGGCGAGGCCGAAGCGGCCATCGCGCACGGTGTCCATCCAGATGGTGGTGTAGTCGCGGATGCGCGGATGGGCCAGCAGTGCGCGGGACATGCACGCGATGTCGCGCGCCGTCGTGTAGTGGCCGGGATCGTCGGTCAGCCCCGTGCAGTTGAGAAACTGCGTGTTTTCCATGCCCAGTTCTTTCGCGCGGTCGTTCATGCGCTTGGTGAACGCCTCCTCGGAACCGGAGATGTGCTCTGCCATGGCGACGGCGCAGTCATTGGCGGAGTTGACGGCGATGCACTTGAGCATCTCGTCGACGCTCATTTGCTCACCCTCCTTGAGCCAGATCTGGCTGCCGCCCATGGAGCTGGCATGGGCGCTGGCGGTCACGATGTCGCTCGTATCGAGCTGGCCGCTGTCGAGCTGCTCCATGATGAGCAGCAGCGTCATGATCTTCGTCACGCTGGCGGGGGACAGGTGCTCGTCGGCATTTTTCTCATATAACACCGTGCCGGTCGAGCGCTCCATCAGGATCGCCGACGGTGCGGATATCTTCAGCTCTTCGTCCGTTGGCTGCTCGAGCGCCATCGCGGGTGTGAGCAGCAGCAGCGCTGCCAGCAGCAGACAGATCCATCGTTTCATATGCTCAGCCCTTTCCGTTGATTTCTCCTTATCACCCTATGCCGGGGGCGCGTGGAAAAGCAGTCCGAGTCTCCACAATTTGCACAGGCTTTTGCACACCGAAGCGCTCAGAGCGTGTCAAGATACGGCGCACCGTGTCGCAAATGTACGAAAAGCCCGGTATTACCGGCTTGACGGTGCGGGCACATGATAGTAAAATAAATCCGACTGATCACAGACACTGGCGGGCGCTGCGGGCGCGATGGGGGAGACGGTTTATGAAGCGATTTGATCCGAAAAACAAATACCTCGGCTGGGGCATCACGGCGTTCGGCGTGATCGCGTGCTGCATTCTGTTTTACATGCTGCTGCAGCACGGCAAATCGATCGGCGATGCGATCAGCTCGCTGCTCGGCATCCTTAGCCCGATCATCTGGGGCCTGGTGATCGCCTATCTGCTCTGGCCGCTGACGAAGGTATTCCAGCGCAAGCTCTTTGAGCCGCTGCTCAAAAAGCTCCGCCCGAAAAAACCGGTGCGCACCTCACTTGCGCGCGGCCTGTCCGTCGCGCTCTCGATCCTGGTCGCCTTGATCATCATCGCCGCCCTCATCTGGCTCATCATCCCGCAGATCTATACGAGCGTTGAGAGCATCGTGCTCAACTATCAGGAGTACTATGACACGATCACCGGCTGGATCAACAAGTTCTTTGAAAACAATCCCGAGGTAGAGGAAGTGCTCCTCTCCGCGACCGGCGATGTGTCCGACAGTCTGCTCGACTGGGCGAAGACCGCGCTGCTGCCGTCCATGGGCAAGGTGGTCACGAGCGTGACGACCGGCATCTATGCCGTTTTGCGTGCGATCCTCGATGTGCTCATCGGCTTCGTCGTCGCCTGCTATGTGCTGTCGAATATGGAGCTGTTTCTCGCAAAGTCCAAGATGGTGCTCTACAGCATGTTTTCCGTCAAGGCGTCCAAGCGCATCCTCAAGGCCATCCGCTTCACGGACACGGCGTTCATGGGCTTTATCAGCGGCAAGGTCATTGATTCCGCCATCATCGGCGTCATCTGCTATATCTGCTGCGCGATCATGCGCATGCCGTATGTCGTGCTCGTGAGTGTGATCGTCGCCGTGACGAATATCATCCCCGTGTTCGGCCCGTTCATCGGCGCGGTGCCGACGGCGCTGATCATTCTGCTCGTCTCGCCGATGAAGTGCCTGATCTACGTCATCTTCATCATCGTCCTGCAGCAGATCGACGGCAATATCATCGGCCCGAAGATCCTTGGCAATTCCACCGGCATTAACGGTTTCTGGATCATGTTCGCCATCCTGCTCGGCGGCGGCCTGTTCGGCTTCATCGGCATGCTGCTGGGCGTGCCGGTGTTCGTCGTGATCTATGCCGGCCTGGAGCGGCTGGTCGATCACGGGCTGAAAAAACGCGGCCTCCAGACGGAGACCGCAGAATATATGGATCTGGATTACATCGACGATGCCACGATGCAGCCGGTGCGCCTACCGCAGGAGGTGCCGGACGAATCGCTCAAGGATTCAAAGGATGATTCAGTGAAGTGACGGGAAGAGGGACTGCTTTGCATCCCGCAGTGCATCGCACAGCGCGTCGATGTCTTCCCGCGTGGTGTAGCGCGAAAAGCTGATGCGCAGCGCGCCGTCGATCACGTTCGCCGGCAGCCCGATCGCCTCGAGTACATGGCTCCGCCCGCCCTTTTTGCAGGCGGAGCTTTTTGATGTGTAGATCCCGCGCGCCTCGAGGAAGTTCATCAGCACCTCGCTCCGGTAGCCGGGCAGAGAAATGCTGAGGATGTGCGGCGAGCCGCCGCCGATGACGACAAGACCGTCCACCTCGGCTGTCAGCCGGTCAATGGCGTGGGCGCGCACCTCGGCCATGGTTTTCGTGGCCTGCGCCATTTTCGCACTGCCGATCTCGGCCGCCGTACCAAAGGCGGCGATCTGCGGCGTGGCCTCCGTACCGGCGCGCATGCCGCGCTCCTGCCCGCCGCCGAGGATATAGGGCGGCAGCTTCAGTCCGCTGCGGATGTAGAGCGCGCCGATGCCTTTCGGCGCGTGGATCTTGTGACCGCTGATGGTGATCATGTCCGCGCCGAGTGTTTTGGCCGAGAACGGCACTTTCAAAAACCCCTGCACGGCGTCCGTGTGCAGCAGGGCAATGCTGTTTTCCGCTTTCAGCATCCGGGCGACGGCGGCGATGTCGTTGACGGAGCCGGTCTCGTTGTTGACCATCATGAGCGAGACGAGGATCGTGTCCGGCCGCAGCGCCGCGCGCACCGCCTCGAGCGGGATGGCGCCGGTGCCGTCCGGCTGCAGGCGCGTGATCTCGTAGCCCTCCTTTTCCAGAAAGTCCAGCGACTTGCGCACCGCGTCATGCTCCACGGCGGAGCTGATGATGTGTTTGCCGCGGCGGCGCATGTACCGCGCTCCGGAGATGAGCGCCCAGTTGTCGCCCTCGGAGCCGCAGGACGTGAAATACACCTCGTCCGGCTGGCAGCCGAGCGCTTTTGCGATCTGGCCGCGCGCCTTGTCCACGGCGGCCTTGGCCTCACGGCCGAGCTTGTAGGTCGTGCTCGGGTTGCCGAAGCACTCCGTCATCATATGTACTGCCGCCTCCGCTGCCTCCGGGCAGACACGGGTCGTTGCGGCATTGTCCAGATAAACCATGATCACTTACCTCGATTTGGAGATGTTTTTATGCACTATATTATAACCGCCCTCGGCTGCAAGGTCAACCAGTATGAAGCGCAGGCAATCGAAACGCTCCTGCACGCGCATGGCTTCACGGCCGCAGCGGACGGTGAGCCGGTCGATCTGATCGTCGTCAACACCTGCGCCGTCACGGCGGAGGGCGGGCGCAAGTCGCGCCAGATGATCCGCAAGCTGCGCGAGGAGCACCCGCAGGCGCTGTGCGCCGTGTGCGGCTGCTGGTCGCAGCTCAGTCCGGAGGACGCGGCGTCCATCGGCGCCGACGTGGTACATGGCAGCGGCAGCAAGCAGGCATTTGTGGATGACATTCTGCGTGCGTTCCGTGAGCACGCGCCCGTCACGTGCGTGGATAATCCGTTCCAGCGCTTTGACTTTGAGCCGCTGCCGGCGGGCGCGGCCTACGGCCGCACGCGCGCGATGCTGAAGATCCAGGACGGCTGCAATAATTTCTGCACCTACTGTGTCATCCCGTATACGCGCGGCCGCATCCGCAGTCTGCCGCTGGAGGAAATGGCGCGTCAGGCGGCGCATCTGGCCGCCGAGGGCTATCGGGAGCTGGTGTTCACCGGCATCGAGATCTCCTCCTGGGGCCAGGATCTCCACAACGGCACCGGCCTCATCGACCTGATGGAGGCTGTAGCGGCGGCCGCACCCCGACTGCGGCTGCGGCTGGGGGGCCTGGAGCCCCGGACCATCACCGAGGACTTCTGCCGCCGGGCGTCGAAGCTGCCCAACCTGTGCCCCCACTTCCACCTGTCCCTGCAGTCCGGCTGTGACGAGACGCTGCGCCGCATGGACCGGAAGTACGAAACGGCACGGTTTTACGAGTCCGTCACACTGCTGCGGCAGTATTTCCACCGGCCCGCCGTCACCACCGACCTGATCTGCGGCTTCCCCGACGAGACGAACCGGGAATTCGAGCAGACCATGGCCTTTATCGAAAAGTGCGCCTTCGCGGATATGCACATTTTCCCCTATTCCGTCCGTCCCGGCACCAAGGCGGCGGAGCTGGTGCAGTTCAGCGCCGCGGTAAAGGAGGAACGGACCCGCCGCGCCGTGGCCGTGGCCCGGACTATGCACCGCGCCTATCTGGAGGGCTGCGTGGGGCAGACCTACCCGGTGCTCTATGAGCAGGAGAAGGACGGCCTCTACACCGGCCACGCCCCCAACTACTGTGAGGTGTGCGTCCGCGCCGAAGATTTACATAATAAAATTATCGATACAAAAATAGTCGGTATAGATGGTGACGCACTGATAGGAGAGTTGACATAACATGAACCACTTTTTCGCCTATATCAACCGTATGCGCTTCATCCAGCGCTGGTCGCTCATGCGGAACAGCTACACGGAGAACATCCAGGAGCACAGCCACCAGACGGCGGTGCTGGCCCACGCGCTGGCGGTGCTGCGGAATGAGCGCTTCGGCGGCCAGGTGGACGTCGGCGCCGTGGCCGTGGCGGCGCTGTACCACGACGCCGGCGAGATACTCACCGGCGATATGCCCACCCCCATCAAGTATTACAATCCCGGTATCCGCGAGGCCTACAAGGCCGTGGAGCAGGTGGCGGAGGACAAGCTCCTCTCCATGCTGCCGGAGGACCTGCGTCCCGCCTACGAGGACGCCCTCCGTCCCGCCGACCCGGAGATCGAGCAGCTGGTGAGGGCGGCGGATAAGCTCTCCGCCCACATCAAGTGCATCGAGGAGCTGAAGGCCGGCAACACCGAGTTCCGTCAGGCCGCCGCCCAGACCGCCGCCGCCATGGACGCCATGGCCCTGCCGGAGCTGGACTATTTCCGCGAGCACTTCCTGCCCAGCTATTCGCTGACATTAGACGAACTGGAATGAAAACCGCGCCTCCCGCGCCAAAACAAAAAACCATCCGAAAGGAGTATATAGTTATGAAAGCGATCGTTACCGTTGTGGGCAAGGACCAGGTGGGCATCATCGCCGGTGTGTGCAACACCCTGGCGGCCAGCCGCATCAACGTCCTGGATATCAGCCAGACCATCATGGAGGGCTACTTCACCATGATGATGGTGGTGGACCTGACCGAGTGTCAGGCACCCTTCGACGCCCTGCGCGCCGATCTGAAGGCCTACGGCGAGAGCCGCGGCCTGTCCATCCGCATCCAGCGGGAGGACATCTTCGACGCCATGCACAAGCTGTAAGAGGTGGGGAATATGCTGAGTCTGCAAAATATCTTCGACACCATCGCCATGGTGGACAAGCAGCACCTGGACATCCGCACCATCACCATGGGCATCTCCCTGCTGGACTGCGCCGACGAGGACATGGACCGCTGCTGCGGCAAGATCTACGACAAGATCTGCTCCCGCGCCGAAAAGCTGGTCCAAACCGGCTGCGATATCGAGAGCGAGTTCGGCATCCCCATCGTCAACAAGCGCATCTCCGTCACGCCCATCGCCATTGCCGGTGCGGCCTGCAAAAGCGAGGACTTCGTCCCCCTGGCCCTGACGCTGGACCGCGCCGCCAAGACCTGCGGCGTCAACTTCATCGGTGGCTACTCCGCCCTGGTGCAGAAGGGCTTTACCTCCGGCGACCGGCGGCTCATCGCCTCCATTCCCGAGGCGCTGGCCCGCACGGAGCTGGTCTGCTCCAGCGTCAACGTGGGCAGCACCAAGGCCGGCATCAACATGGACGCGGTGGCCCGTATGGGCCGCATCATCAAGGAGACGGCCCATCTGACGCGAGACAAGGACGGTCTGGGCTGCGCCAAGCTGGTGGTGTTCTGCAACGCCGTGGAGGACAACCCCTTCATGGCCGGTGCCTTCCACGGCGTGGGTGAGGCGGACAGCGTCATCAACGTGGGCGTTTCCGGCCCCGGTGTGGTGTATCACGCCCTGCAGAAGTGTAAAGGAGAACCCTTTGACGTGGTGGCGGAGACCATCAAAAAGACCGCTTTTCAGATCACCCGCATGGGTCAGATGGTGGCCACTGAGGCGTCCCGCCGTCTGGACACCCCC
>OGQR01000764.1_pt1 | contig 25528 bp, 20 predicted proteins | sample 1553271 | NCBI WGS metagenome assembly OGQR01 (sample SAMEA2579970, study PRJEB22360) | human gut metagenome | biome: human gut; feature: human-associated habitat; material: faeces | place: Denmark | collected 2008/2010 | reverse complement strand
AGGGCTTATGCCGCCCGCCTGGGATACGGCGACCTGGACGTTCCCCTGCCGGACCCCCCCGCCCCCCCCCGGCCGTTTGGTTATTCGCCGCCCAGTACGGTCTGCTCCGCCACGCGGCGCAGGTAGGCCGCCGTGTCGGGATCGAGCAGGCCGTCGGAGGGCGTCGCGCCGAAGGGCGCTCCGGTCAGCGTCGTGCAGATCACGGCCGCCGCCAGGTAGGAGCCGGCGTAGGAGGGGTGCGAACCGTCGGCGGCGTAGAGCTCGATGTCGGGCCGTTCGGTGCGCACGCGGCTCCATGCGACGCCGACCGGTATGCAGCCCGCCCCGACGGCCTCGGCTTCGGCGAGGGTGTTGACGCGGATGCGCTCCTGCATCGATGCGTAGCTTCGGAGGAAGTCGTAGTCGAATTTCCGCTCGGTATAACCGTCGCGCCGTCCCCACGTCATCTCGACGTAGGGTCTGACCTTCGGGTTGTGGGTGCGGATGTGGGCGACGATCGCCTCCATGTGGCCGGCGATCCCCTGGTCGTCGGGGGTGCCGATCAGCGCCGGGTGGAGGCTCTGATCCTGCAACACGACGAAATCGTAACCGCCCCGTTCGATCAGATCGCGGCAGTCGGCCTGTTCGAGGTGGCGCTCCATCGTGCAGCCGCCGATGGTGAACATCTCGACGCGCAGGTCGCGCCCTTCGAAGGAGGCCAGTTCGCGGACGATTCCCGGCACGAGGTTGTAATACGTGTAGCTGTTGCCGATGAAGAGGACGCTCCGCGGGCGGGAGAGCGGGCGGGCGCCCAACCGGCGGATGCAGGCGCCCAGTCCGTGCGCGTTGCAGAATCCGCTGGCGCCGATGCTGTCGGAGGGGATCGGACGCCCGTCGTCGGCGCGCAGGTCGGCAGCCTGCACCCAGCGGATGCGCAGCGTGTCGCGCACCAGGGCGTCGCGCAGCCGGATCGTGCCGAAGACCTTGTAGGAGTTGCCTTTGCCCGAGGCGAAGAGGCGGTGGGTGTAGCGGATGTCCGGATCTTCCGCCGCACGCCGCAGCTGCGCGGCCGGAAGCCAGCGTCCCCGTTCGAAATATTCCAGCCGGTAGTATTTCGGGGCGGAGGCGTCGTTGCCGAAGAGGAAGTCGATGCCGATGCGTTCGCCGCGGCCGAGCGAGTCGACCGGTACGGCGAAGAGCCAGCAGTCGCCCGCCGCTCCGCCCCGCACGGCGGGGTTATGCGATTTGCCGAGCGTGCGGACGAAGCCGCCGGGGGCGTTGCCGTCGGCGCGGAGGTAGCGGAGCGTCGCTCCGGGGCGACCGTCGGCCGTCAGGTACCCTTCGTCGACGAAGGTCGCGGCGTGCGCGGCGTGACGGGCTTTGTCGAAACGCCACAGGCAGGGCAGACCGCCTGCGGGCGGATTTGCGCCGGCGACGCAGAGCGCGGTGGCGACGCAAAGCAGCAGCGTAGAAAAGAATCGGTTCATGGTTCGTCGTAGGTTAGCAGAACAAAACTACGAAATCTTCCGCGCAATCGCAACTCCTGCGGACGGGAATTCGCCGCTTTGCCGGTCGGTGAAGAGCCGGTTTCCCGCGTCCTCCTGTCGGGGGCGGATGCCGAATGCGCTCAGATCGGCTGAAACCTGCCGAAAACGGAGGGTTTCGGTCGGAAGACATGTCGAGAGATTGAATTTTTACCCCTAAAAGTTGCCCGTTTGCGAAATAAATCGTATTTTTGCTTGTTATTAATAGGGGTTCGGCAAGCCGGATCGGAGCGCGACGGGAGATGTTTTCGGAAAATCTGCGGATGCGGATTTCCGCATCCCTGCGGACCGTCCGCCGACACGGAGAACGACAGTTGAAAACGAATAGATAAGACATGCTGACTGAAGAAGAAAAGAATGCCGGTTTGGAGGGGCGTATCATCCCCGTCAACATCGAGCAGCAGATGAAATCGGCCTACATCGACTACTCGATGTCGGTCATCGTTTCGCGCGCCCTGCCTGACGCGCGCGACGGTCTGAAGCCCGTGCACCGCCGTATTTTGTACGACATGAGCGCCGAACTGGGGCTCTATTCCGATAAACCGACGCGTAAGTCGGCCCGTATCGTGGGCGACGTGCTCGGTAAGTTCCACCCCCACGGCGACTCGTCGGTCTACGATGCCATGGTGCGCATGGCGCAGGAGTGGTCGCTGCGGTATCCGCTGATTTTCGGTCAGGGCAACTTCGGTTCGATGGACGGCGACTCGCCTGCGGCGATGCGTTATACCGAGGCGCGTATGCGCAAGATCACCGACGAGGTGATGGCCGACATCGACAAGGAGACGATCGACTGGACGAACAATTTCGACGATACGATGAAGGAGCCGACGGTGCTCCCCACCAAGATTCCGCTGCTGCTCGTCAACGGCGCGAGCGGCATCGCCGTGGGCATGGCCACCAACATGGCGCCCCATAATCTGGGCGAGGTGATCGACGCCTGCTGCGCCTATGTCGACAACCACGACATCGAGTGCGAGGAGCTGCTCCAGTACGTCAAGGGCCCCGATTTCCCGACGGGAGGCATCATCTACGGCTACGAGGGCGTCCGCGAGGCGCTCATGACGGGCCGCGGACGCGTCGTGATGCGCGCCCGGACCGAGATCGAACACACGGCGTCGGGCCGCGAGTGCATCGTGGTGACGGAGATTCCCTACATGGTCAACAAGGCCGAGATGATCAAGAAGATCGCCGACATGATCAACGACAAGAAGATCGAGGGCATCTCCTACATCAACGACGAGTCGGACCGTCAGGGACTCCGCATCGTCATCATCCTCAAACAGGATGCCGTGGCGAGCGTGGTGCTCAATACGCTTTACAAGAATACGCCGTTGCAGACGTCGTTCCCCGTGAACAACATCGCGCTGGTGCACGGCCGTCCCTACCTGCTCAACCTGCGCGACATGATCCGCCACTTCATCGAGCACCGGCACGACGTGGTGGTGCGCCGCACGCGCTTCGATTTGCAAAAGGCCGAGGAGCGGCTGCACATCGTGCTGGGTCTGTTGATCGCGCAGGACAATATCGACGAGGTGATCCACACCATTCGCGCCGCCCGCACGCCCGACGAGGCCAAGACGGCGCTTATGGAGAAGTTCGGCCTGAGCGAGTTGCAGGCTTCGGCGATCATCGAGATGCGCCTGCGCGCGCTGACGGGGCTGGAACACGGCAAGCTGACGGCCGAGCGCGACGAGTTGCAGAAGCAGATCGCCTACTTCAACGAGGTGCTCCGGAGCGAACCGTTGCAGATGAAGATCATCAAGGACGAACTGCTCGAAATGAAGGAGAAATACAGCGACGAACGCCGCACGGAGATCGTCTACGCCTCGGAGGAGTTCAATCCCGAAGATTTCTACGCCGACGACGAAATGGTCATCACCATTTCGCACATGGGCTATATCAAACGCACGCCGCTGGCCGAATACCGCACGCAGAACCGCGGCGGCGTGGGCGCCAAGGGCAGTGCGACGCGCGACGAGGACTTCATCGAGCACATCTACGTGGCCACGATGCACAACACGATGCTCTTCTTCACCGAGAAGGGGCGCTGCTTCTGGTTGAAGGTCTACCAGATTCCCGAAGGAACGCGCTCGTCGAAGGGACGCGCCATCCAGAACGTCATCCAGATCGAACCGGACGACAAGGTGCGCGCCTACATCAACGTCAAGCGCCTCGACGACGAGGAGTACGTCAACAACAACTATATCGTGATGTGTACCAAGGACGGTACGATCAAGAAGACCCGTTTGGAGGCCTATTCGCGGCCGCGCAGCAACGGCGTCAATGCCATCGTCATCCGCGAGGGCGACCAGCTCATCGAGGCGAAGCTCACCAGCGGCGAGGCCGAGGTGATGATCGCGGCGCGCGAGGGCAAGGCGATCCGCTTCAACGAGCGGACGGTGCGTCCTATCGGCCGTGTGGGCGCCGGCGTGCGCGGCATCTCGCTCGAAGAGGGCGACGAAGCGGTCGGCATGATTTGTGTCGAACCCGACAGCGGGCAGGACGTGTTGGTGCTCAGCGAAAACGGATACGGCAAACGGACCGATCTGGACGAGTACCGCATCACGAACCGCGGCGGCAAGGGCGTCAAGACGATCAATATTACCGAGAAGACCGGAAAACTGATCTCGATCCAGGCCGTGACCGACGACAACGATCTGATGATTATCAACCGGTCGGGTCTCACGATCCGCACGGCGGTGTCGCAGATCCGCGTGGCGGGCCGCGCTACGCAGGGCGTGCGGATCATCAACCTGCGCGAGGGCGACGCCATCGCCTCGGTAATGGCCGTTCCGGGCAGCGAGGAGGAGGAGCTGGCGGCGGTCGAAGGCGGGGAGAATCCCGCTCCCGCAGCGACGGACGAAACGCCTGCCGCCGAGCAATAAAGAGATACATCAGGAGATAAACCAATTATTTTAGTTAAAACGAGTATGAAAAGATTCATTTTGATGGCCGCAGCCGCTGCGTTGCTGGCCATTCCGGCTGCCGAAGCGCAGAAAGTGAATAAGGAGGCGACGTTGTCCAAACTCGAGAAGAGCGATGCCGACATCGCGAATCCCAAGAAGAACGCCAAGGCCGCCACGTGGATCAATCGCGGCAGGGTCTATTACGACGCCGCAGCGGAACCGACGGCCAACCTGTTCGCTCCGATGGAGACGACGCTGCTGAAACTTTCGGTGGGCGATCCCACGAGCACCGAGGAGGTGACGCTCAACGGTTCGAAAGCCATTGCATGGAACTATCCCTATTTCATCGCCTACGAGCGCGACGGGAAGATCGTGGCATGGAAGCAGTTGCAGGAGATCAAGGAAGGTGCCCTCGATACGGCGATCGAAGCCTATAACAAGGCCTACGAGCTGGATCCCAAGCAGGCGTCGAAGATCAAGAACGGTTTGGAGCAGATCTCCAATTACGCCTCGATTCTGGGTAATGTCTCGATCGAAGCGGGCGAATACCTTACGGGCGCCGAGGCCTATCTGGCCGCCTACAAGGCGCAGCAGTGCCCCGCTTTCGGCGAGGCCGATCCGGCGCTCCTCTACTATGCCGGCTATCTGCTGACCGTCGACGGAGCGAACCATCCCGAATCGTTCGCGCGCGGTGCACAGGCGCTCAACGACGCGCTGGCCGCCGGTTATACCGACGAGGCGGGCGATGTCTACTACTATCTGTTCCACAGCTATTACGGCCAGAAAGACAAGGATGCGGCCTTCCTCATCAAGGCGAAGGACGCACTGCTGGCAGGTATCGAGAAGTTCCCGAAGAATGAGAAGATTCTCGACGGCCTGATGCAGCTCTATACCTCGGAGGAGGGCGTGGGTGATCCCGCCGACCTGGTGGGCATGATCGACAAGTCGCTCGAAAGCGATCCCGACAACGTCGACCTCTGGTTCGGCCGCGGCCGTGTCTTCTACAAATTGAAGAACTACGACGAGACGATCAATTCGTTCAAGAAGGTCGTCGAGTTGAAGCCCGACCTCTACGAGGGCAATTACTATCTGGGCCTGTTCTATACGGTCAAGGCCGACGCCATGAACACCGAGATGGGGCAGAAGAATTACCGCAGCCAGTCGGAGTACGATGCCGACCTGAAAGAGGTGAACGTCGTTTACATGGCGGCTCTGCCTTACTTCGAGAAGGCGCATCAGCTCAAACCCGACGACGTGGATACGGTCGATTACATCAAGTCGATCAGCTTCCGTCTGCGCGACGAACCGGGTATGATGGACAAGTACAATGAGTACAATGAGCTGCTCAAAAAGATGAAGGGTCTCGAATAACAGGAAACTCTTTCGTCTTCCGACAGAAGGCCGGAGAACGGGATCTCACATCCCGTCTCCGGCCTTCGCCGTATCGGTACCGGGAGCTTTCTGGCAGAGGGATGGCGGGCGACGGGCGCGGTCGGCAATCCGTCGATCCCGTTTCGAAGCTCCGGCAGCTCCTCTCCGGCTTTTCGGGGCCTTGCTTTTCCCGTACACGCTTCCATGAATGTCCGAAGCGGAGCTTTCGTATCGCACGTTTGTAATAAAATAAAAAGGTTGTTTTATAATCTAAAAAGACTTTTTTTCTGTTAATTTTATTATCTTTGTTTTGTTCAACGTTTTCGATAAGCCGAGCGCAGAGCCGAACTTGTTCAGGCTATGCCGAGGCGAGAAAACGAAGAATGAAAATCAACGTTTTCGATAAGCCGCGTGCAGAGCCGAACTTGTTCGGGCTATGCCGAGGCGAGAAAACGAAGAATGAAAATCAACGTTTTCGATAAGCCGCGTGCAAAGCCGAACTTGTTCGAGTTATGCCGAGGCGAGAAAACAAAGCGAGAAAATTCAACTTTTAACAGAAAGAAGTTATGTGCGAACATTCGTTTTCACCAGTCGTTTTCCGCGCTCGGTATACGTTGCAGGCAACCTGTACCGGAACCGGTCGGGAGCATTTGTCGTTGGCGGCGGGTTATCTGCCTCCGGAAGTACGGTCGACGGAGTGCGTCGCGGAACGCGGTTTCGCAGCGTCGTCGGAATCGGGTAACACGCCGATGGTCGAAGACCCGTGGGAGGATTTATAGGGTCGGGACGATGAGACGGTTTTATCTCGTTGCGATCCTGCTCGCATCGGTCGGTTGCGAGCGGATCGAACCGGACCAGACGCAGTCGCCGCTGCGTCCGTCGGAGGAGACACCGGCGCTTATGAAGGTACATGCCCGGGTCGACGAGACCCGGACGTCGCTGGGCGGCCCGCGCGGCACGGAGGTGCGGTGGTCGGCGGGCGATGCGATCGCGCTGTGGGGAGAAGATTCGCCGACGTGCCGCCGTTATGCGATCGACGACCGTTTTGCGGGCGGGACGTCTGCCGATTTCACCGGCGAGGCTTTCGAAAGCGCAGTCTATTACGCCTGTTATCCCTATCGTCCGGATGCTGTCGCCGAAGGTGCGGGCGTGACGACGACGCTTCCTGCGGTGCAGCCCTTCGGAGGTTCGGGGACGTTCGCTGCGGGCATCAGCCCGATGACCGCCCGAAGCACACGTGCGGACGATCTCCGCTTCACGTCGGTCTGCGGCGTGGTGCGGCTGCAACTCACCGGAACGGCGACGATCCGCTCGATCCGTCTGACGGCGCTCGACGGTGCGCCGCTTGCCGGACGAATGCGGTTCGAATGGACGGCCGCCGGCGGGTGGACGATACGTTCCGTCGATGCCGGACATCCGTCGATCCTGCTCGACTGCGGTGCCGGGGGCGCAGCGCTCTCCGGAGGCGATCCCGTCGTCTTCTGTCTGGTCGTTCCGCCGGGCAGTTACCGGGGCTGGCGTTTCACGATCACCGATACGGAGGGCGGGCAGATGGTGCGCGAGACGTCGCAGGCGGAGGTCGTGCTTGCGGCCAACCATATCAAGACCTACAATCCGATCGCTTATGCGGCTACCGAACCAGCGCCCGTGGCGCTCGATGCCTCGGCGACGGCCAACTGCTACGTCGTGGCGCGGGCGGGACGTTACGAGTTCGACGCTACGACGATGGGCAACGGTGCGGTGACGCCGCCCGATGCGGCCTACACCGCGGGTTCGACCTGCGGGAAGGCGGACGGAATCGTTCCCGAAGCGCTGCGGCCAGTGACCGCGAAGCTGCTGTGGCAGACAGCGCCGAATCTGATCGGGGAGGTTTCGCTCGGCGAGGAGGGACGCATCCGTTTTACGACGGCCGATCCCTTCGTGGAGGGCAATGCCGTCGTTGCGGCCTGCGACGCCGACGGTGCGATTCTATGGAGCTGGCATCTGTGGCTGACGTCAGCCGATCTGGAAGGGTCGCTGCATCGGTATGCGCTTCCCTATGAGGGTCTCGGCGCAGCGGCGGTCATGGATCGCAATCTGGGAGCGCTCGCTGCCGCCTGGCTGGGCGCTGACAATGCGTCGAGCTACGGCATGTTCTACCAGTGGGGCCGCAAAGACCCGTTCGTGCCGTTCCGTTCGTCGCAGGAGCGTATGGCCGTCTACGATGCGGCGGGCGCCGAACTTGCGGATGATTCGGCGGCTTCGGCGGCGTTCGATACCGCTCCGGGCTGGCACCTGGCCGACGGGGAACGGCTGGGTGCAGCCGCTACGATGGAGGCTGCGGTGCGTTATCCGATGAATTTCATCACCGAAATTCCGGAAAGCACCGGCGCATCCTATCCCAACTGGTATTACGTCGCTGCCGGCGACCGCCTGAAAGATGACCTGTGGGGTTGCACGGATGCGCTGTCCGATGTCGGGGCGAAGAGCATCTACGATCCTTGTCCGCCCGGTTACCGGGTGTCGCATCGCTTCGTCTGGACGGCCTTCGCTCCGACGGCCGATGCCCCTTTCTCCCAGTGGTACAAGCAGGGGACGAACGTCTCCGCCAAAGATGGATTGGTCTTTACGGTCGAGGGGCAGGAGATCTATTATCCGGCTGCGGGCATGTTGTTCGGAACGACAGGTGCCGCGCGCTTTACGAAGAGCGGCTGGTATGTTTGGAGCGCCTCGCCTTATGCGCCGGACAGTCCGAAGGCAGGTGCGTTCGTACTGGAAACGATTCAGAAGAAACTGCTGGGATCGGCCGCTCGCAGTTGCGGTGCGCAGGTACGCTGCATGAAGGAATAGCCCCCTCTTGTCCGGATAAGTCCGCCCCTGCGATGCACGAGCTTTCGCAGGGGCGGATTCCGTATGGGTCAGGCGGCGTCCGCCTGCCGGTAGATGTCCTTCAAACGGTGGGTCATGAAGTATTGCAATACGCCGCGCAGCAGCATGTAGAGCAGGAAGGCGCACCACAACGCGTTGTTGCCGATCAGTGGCGAGAAGGCGAAGAAGATGGCGAAGTAGATGATCGTCGACAGAATCATCGAGTCGCGCATGACCCGCGTGCGGGTCGCGCCGACCATGATGCCGTCCATCAGAAAGGGGAGCGAACTGGCGATCGGAATGGCGATGATCCAGCCGATGTAATCGCCTGCCGTTGCGATGATGTAGGCCGATGATTCGGGGCTGTTCAGGGTGAAGACGTGCAGCAGGTCGCGCCACCAGACGAGGTAGATGCCGACGAAGACCGCCGCGACGGCCAGCGACCAGAAGATCGAGTTGCGGATGCAGCGGTGCAGCGACCGCCCGTCGCGTGCGCCGATGAACCGTCCCGTGAGCGCCTCGGCCGCCTGCGCGAAACCGTCGGTCATGTAGGAGAAGAGGGTGAACAGCTGCAACAGGATGGTGTTGACGGCCAGCAGCGTCCGATCCTCCATGCGGGCCGATGCGCCGGTGAAGAAGGTGTAGACGGCTACGATGCAGAGCGTGCGGACGATGATGTCGCGGTTGACGACCAGAAAGCGCCGGATCGGCCGCATGTCGAAGACCGCCGACCAGTCGATGCGCGTGATGAACTCCCGATAGTTGGCCACGATCAGCACGGCGGCCAGCGCCACGCCGAGGTACTGGGCGACGACCGAGCCGTAACCGATGCCGGCGATGCCCATCCCGCAGCGGAAGGCGAAGAACCACGAACAGCCGACATGGACGACGTTTTGCAGAATGGCGATCCACATGGGGATGCGGGCGTTCTGCATCCCGATGAACCAGCCGTTGAGGCCGAAGAGCATGATGCCCGCCGGTACGGCCCAGATGCGGGCGTAGAAGTATTCGGCGACCAGTTCGTCGCCGTTCATGGCCCAGATCGCCGTTTGGCCGAGCGGGTATTGCAGCAGCAGGATCAGTGCGCCCAATACGGCCGCGACGAGCAGCGTGCGCGCCAGCGTGGCGGTGCATTCGCGGTGGTTCTTCGCGCCGTAGGCCTGCGCCGTCAGTCCGCTCGTGCCCATGCGCAGGAAGGAGCAGTTCCAGTAGATGAAGTTGAAGATCGAAACGCCGACGGCCAGCGATCCGATCGCGCGCGTGGTGTCGCCGCCGCCCAGATTGCCGGCGATCATCGTGCTGGCGATGCCCATGACGGGGACGGTGATGTTGGAAACGATGTTCGGAAGCGCGAGCCGCAGGATTTCCCGATTCATAAACGAGGGGTTTAACGTGTCGCAAAGATAGTGCAAGCCGCGGGCAGAACCAAATATATTTGCATGACGGTGCGATGCCGGCAGCCCGCTGCGGATTTACGGCCGGCTGTGCGGGTGGAACCCATGCGGTTCCGCGCCGTTCCGGCGGAGGACGACCGGCCTTAGGAATGCCCGCGGAGATACGCGCGAAGCATTTTTACGGACAAATGCTGATTCTTTCGCCGTGGCGGCTGATTTGGTGCGATTTGTGCGGACAATCTGCGAAAATTAGATTACCTTTGCCACGAATTAATTTGAATCGAAATGAAAGACTACAACAGCGACTCGACGGTGGTTCTCGACCGTTTCGCACGCGACAAGCGCAAGCGCACGACGACCGCCGAACGTATCGAACGTCGCCCCGGTCCCCGGCGTGATGCCGATGACACCCCGCGCGAACATGCCCCACGGCGTGCTTCGTACAATCCCCACTTCACGGAAGACAACCGACCCGTCGACGAGCGCCCGCGCCGTCCGTCCGGTGGTTCCAGATATGGCGAAGGCCGGCCTTCGGGGCCTTACCGGGGCCGTCCGGACGGGCCCCGTTCGGATCGTTCGGGCGGCTACGGCGGCGAGCGTTCCGCGGCGGAGGATCGTCCGCGTCCCTACGGGAAGAAACCCTTCGGTGCGTCGAAATACGGCGACAAGCCCGCCTACGGGCGCAAATCCGCCGGCAAGTTCGGGTTCAAGCGCCCCTACGGCGAGCAGGAGGGGGATTTCCGTCACGGCGAACGTGCGGGTGCGCCGAAACGTTACGGTCCGAAGTCCGCGGGCGGATTCAAGCGCGACGATCGCCGCGGCGAGGTGCGGCCCAAGAGCTATCCCCGCTATAATCCCAACGTGCAGACGGGCGAAATCCGCCTGAACCGTTTCATCGCCCAGTCGGGACTCTGCTCGCGCCGCGAGGCCGACGACTATATCCAGGCCGGACTGGTTTCGGTCAACGGCGTGATCGTGACCGAATTGGGATCGAAGGTGAAGCCGACCGACGAGGTGAAGTTCAACGACAGCCGCATCGAGGGGGAAAAGAAGGTCTATCTGGTGCTCAACAAGCCCAAGGGCTATGTCACTTCGCTCGAAGATCCCCACGCCGACAAGACGGTGATGGATCTGGTGAAGGGCGCCTGCGAGGAGCGCATCTATCCGGTGGGGCGGCTCGACAAGAATTCGTTGGGGCTGCTGCTCTTCACCAACGACGGCGACATGACGCGCCAGTTGACGCACCCGTCGTACCGCAAGAAGAAGATCTATCAGGTGTCGCTCGACAAGCCGCTCACGCGGGCCGACATGGATCGTATCGCGGAGGGCATCACGCTCGAGGACGGCGAGATCCACGCCGACGAGATCGCCTACGTCAAGGAGGACAAGAGCGAGATCGGCATCGAGATCCACTCGGGGCGCAACCGCATCGTGCGGCGCATCTTCGAGTCGCTGGGTTACTCGGTGCGCAAACTCGACCGCGTCTACTACGCCGGCCTTACGAAGAAGAATCTCAAACGCGGCGCATGGCGCTTCCTGACCAAGGAGGAGGTGATGCGTCTCAAAAGCGGCCAGTACGAATAGCGCGGCTACCGTGCCGGTATCGAATGGCTCCTCAGCTCACGGCTGAGGAGTTTTTCGTTGCCGCCGGTAAGCCGGTCGAGCAGTGCGTGGAAATGGGGCGAGTGGTCGTGGTGGACGGTGTGGCAGAGTTCGTGCAGCAGTACGAAGTCGCGCAGATGCGGGGGTAAGGTCATCAGGAAGAGACTCAGCGACAGGTTGTTGTCGCCCGTGCAGCAGCCCCATTTGGTGCGCGACGCACGGATCGTCACCCGTCCGTAGCGGAACCCGTGCAGCCGTGCCAGTTCTTCGACGCGCGTGGGCAGTTCGGCCTTGGCGGCGCTGCGCAATGCCTCGATGTCGCACGGGGCGGGTGCCGGATGCGCCGCAGCGCGTGCCGCGAGCCGGTCGCGCGTCCGGATCACCCAGTCGGTTTTCGATTCCAGAAAGGCCAGCGCGCGTGCGCGCGGTACGTTGCAGGGAAAACTCAGCCGCACGCCGCCTGCGCTGCGCACCGAAAGCGAGATGCGGCGTGCACGGCGGGTCTGGCAGAGGACGATTTCACCCAGCAGGGGGTGTTGTAGTTTGGTTTCCAATACGGGCTATTTCGTATAGAACTTGTCGACGTTCAGAGCGACATAACGGTGCTTCCCGCGCGATACCTCGGCCCAGCTGAACGAGATGAGCAGCGAATCGGTGCGGTAGAACAAGAGGTTGTCGGCCGTGTAGAGCGGCTCGTCGTCGGGCCAGTAGAGTAGCTGGTCGCAACGCTCCGTGAACAGTTCGTCGAACGAACGGCGGAAAAGCTCCCGTCCGTCGGGCAGGTAGAGCCGCAGCGTGTCGCCCGAGGTTGTATAACGCGAGCTTCCGTTGTTGTAGGAGAAGGAGACGGGGGCGTAGCAGTACCGGTAGCCGTCGATGCGGAGCGGTGCACGGAGTTCCGAGTTCGAGTAGGAGCTTGTGAGGGCTGCCGCTTCGGCGGTATCGAGTTCGTAGCCCCACTGGATATAGTCTCTGATCCGGTCGCTATGGAAGCAGCCGAGGAGTTCGCGGGAGCGGGCGATGCCGAAGCGGTCGGCCAGCAGCAGCGTATCGTGGTCGTCGAGGTAGTCGAGCGAGGCGTAGAGCTCGCGATAACGTTTGAGCTGCGCCGTGTCGCGTTCGTCGATGCGGGACAGATCGAGTCGGCCGGATTCGTCGAGCAGCCCCGTTTGGCCGGCCAGCCGCTCGGCGCGCGCGGTCTGCGACCGCAGCGAGAACGCCGTGGCCGAGAAGCGGGGAATGTAGGCCGTCAGGAAGAAGAGGACGAAGGCCGTTGCGGCGATGTAGTAGTAACGTCCGGTGCGGCGTGCGGCGAAGAGTGCGACGGCTGCGGTCATGATCGCGCCGCAGACGATGAGGTAGACGCGCCAGTCGGTCAGACCGTAGTCGCCGACGCGCTGCATGACGCCGGCCCAGAAGAGCACGAGCGGCGGCAGCGCGAAGATGCTGATGCGGTCGAAAAACCAGTCGTAGCGCCGCCGCACGACGAGTTCCTGCAATGCCTTGACCGTGAACAGGGCCATCGTGAAGCCGAAGACCAGATAGGCGACGCCCCCTTTGGGCAGCGACCACGTGAAGAGGATTTGCAGGCAGTAGAGGTAGAGGATCGCCGCGTAGACGAGCAGCGCCGGCGCGAGAATCCAGTTGAGCAGCGTGTCGGTCGTTTTCGTGCCCTGCGGTTCATCCGACAGGTAGCCGTCGAGTCGTGCCAATGCGGTCAGGGGCCAGAGCAGTGCCCACGAGAAGAGGACGATGTAGGAGTCGACGAGATTACGGACTTCCCATGACGCCGGGATATTGAAGATGTAGATGACCGAGTGGTAGATGGCCATCGCGGAGAGCATGGCCGTCAGCGCGAAGATCCCGCCGACGACCGCAGCGCGAATGTATCCCAACGTTTGTCGTACGAACGGTCCGTTGGGCAGGGTGCGGCGGGCCATGAGCAGTCCGAGCGGCGCGAGAACGGCCGAGGTGATGAAAAACTGGCTCGTTCCGAACCACTCCTTGCCCAGCAGCCACGAGGCGATCGTCAGCAGCAGCGGTACCAGCAGGTAGAGCGTGCGCCATGCCCGCGAGGCCCGGCCGACGAGCGTGTGTACGACGAGCGTCGCGAGCATCGTCAGCGGCAGCATCGTGAAGATGCCGTCGGGATAGGCGGCATGGAGAAGACGCGGGCGGCCCGCTGCCGCATTTCGGTGGCGGCGCCGTCGGCCGCGAGCAGCATATGGTAGTCGAAACTCCATTCGATCTGGATCGCGCCGAAGATACAGGCGTAGATGCAGAGCGCTGCCTCGACGGGATAGCGCAGGGCGACCCGCAGCAGCGAGTCGGCCGTGTCGGTCAGGAATTTTTTCAGGCGGTTCATGGTTATTGCGGATTTAGGGGTGTTTCCGGACGAGGGTTCACTCGGTCGCTGCGCCGATGCGTTGGCGGACGACTTCGAACAGCATTACGGCCGCAGCGGCCGAGACGTTGAGCGATTCGATGCGGCCGATGAGCGGAATGGCCAGTCGTTCGTCGCAGAGTTTGAGCACCTCCTTCGAGATACCGGTCTCCTCGGCGCCCATTACGAGCGCGGTCGGACGACGCAGGTCGGCGTCGTAGAGCAGTTTGCGGCTCTTTTCGGTGGCGGCGACCACCTGAAACCCTTCGGCCTGCAACGTTTTGATCGTGTTGCGGATCGAGCCGACGCGGCAGACGGGGATCGTCGTGAGCGCGCCGGCCGATGCTCGGATCGCTTCGGCGTTGACCGGCGCGGAATTTTTGAGCGGCGCGATGAGCCCGTGCGCGCCGGCGCACTCGGCCGAGCGGGCGATCGCGCCGAAGTTGCGCACGTCGGTCACGCCGTCGAAGACCACCACCAGCGGCGTCTCGTCGTCGGGGACACGTTCGAGGATATCGTCGAGCTGCACGTATGCGATCGCGGCGATCTGCGCCACGACGCCCTGGTGATTGCCGCGCACGAGCCGGTTGAGCTTCTCGACGGGCACCTCCTGCACGTGCACGCGGTGGCGCAGGCAGAGGTCGCGCAGCTCGGTCATCAGCTGCCCTTCGGCGCCTTTGCGGATGTAGAGTTTTTCAATCTCCCGTCCGGCTTCGATGGCCTCCACCACGGGGCGGATGCCGAAAATCAGGTTGTTATCCATAGCGTAATGTCATTTCGTTTTCAGGGCCCGCTCCACGAGCCGTTCGATTTTGCGCCTGGCGGCTTCGGGCAGATGACCGTCGAGCGCTTTGGTGCCTGCGATCTCGACCGAGCGGATGCGCATGCCTCCCGTCGAGAGCACTTCGCGTACGCTGCGCACGGCGCCCCGGCTCTGGCGGAAGAGCAGATTGAAGGGCCACGGCGTGGTGCAGGCGGCGATGACGACGGCCTGCCGCCCTTTGAGACGCGGCTGCGGAATTCCGCGCGGGGATTCGCCCATGAAGACCGGCACGAGCCGTTCGAAGAGCAGTTTCAGCCGCGCGGCCATCCCGCCCCAGTAGGTCGGTGTCCCGACGACGAGCAGGTCGGCGCGGCGGATCGCTTCGCCCAACTCGTGCGCCGCGTCGTGCGGCAGCGGACAGACGCTGGTCGCGCGGCAGCGCATACATCCCGTGCAGGGGGCGATCGGCGCCCGGTAGAGCTCGGCCTTGACCGTTTCCGCTCCGGCCTGCCGGGCCGTCGAGGCCGCTGCGTCGAGCGCCTGCGAGACGATCCCCGCGGGGTGGGGCGATGCATTGAGCAGCAGTACGTTCATCGGGGAGGTCAGCCGTTTTCGGTGATTTCGAGTTCGTAGGAGGCCTTCTCCCACTCGTGCATCAGGTGGTCGTAGTGCGCTTTGAGGTCGTCGTAGGCCTTGTAGTCGGCTTCGTCGTAGGCGGTCGCGGCGGCGAAGCGGGCATCGTAATCGGCGATCCGCCGTTCCGTTTCGGCCAACTCCGTCTCGATGCTTTCGACGGCACGGCGCAGTTTGCGCAGCAGCTTCTCCTGCTCCTTTTTCTGCTCGTAGGTCAGCTTCGGCGCCTCGGTTTTCGGTGCGGCGGCGGGTGCGGGCGCCTCCTTGCGCTCGACGTCGCGCAGCGAATCGAGCTTGCGCTTTTCGAGGAAGTAGTAGATGCCGCCCAGGTACTCCTTCACACCGCCGTCGCGGAACTCGTAGACCTTGTCGACGATACCGTCCAGGAACTCGCGGTCGTGCGAAACGACCACCACCGTGCCGTCGTATTTCTGCAAGGCGCGTTTGAGGATGTCCTTCGAGCGCATGTCCATGTGGTTCGTCGGCTCGTCGAGCACCAGCAGGTTATAGGGTTCGAGCATCAGGCGCGCCATGGCCAGCCGCGAGCGTTCGCCGCCCGAGAGCACCTTGACCTTCTTGTCGACCTCTTCGCCGCGGAAGAGGAAGGCGCCCAGGATGTCGCGCAGGCGGGTGCGGATGTCGCCCACGGCCACGCGGTCGAGCGTGTCGTAGACGGTGAATTCACCCTCCATCAGGTCGTCCTGATTCTGGGCGTAGTACCCGACGCGGACGTTGGCGCCCAGCCGGATCGACCCTTCGGTCGGCGCGAGCTGGCCGATGAGCATTCGCGCGAAGGTCGTCTTGCCCTCGCCGTTGCGGCCCACCAGCGCGATCTTCTGCCCGCGTTCGATGGTGAAGTCGGCGCCCGAGAAGACGTGTTTCGCCCCGAACGACATGCCGGCTTCCTTCACTTCGGCCACGATCTGTCCCGAGCGGGGCGCGGGCGGAAACTTGATGTTGAGCGTGGCGGCGTCCTCCTCGTCGACCTCGATGCGCTCGATGCGTTCGAGCTGTTTGATGCGCGACTGCACCTGGTTCGACTTGGTGGGCTTGTAGCGGAACTTCTCGATGAACTCTTCGGTCTTTTCGATCATCCGCTGCTGGTTCTCGTAGGCGGCCAGCTGCTGCGCACGCCGTTCGGCGCGCAGCACGACGTATTTCGAGTAGGGCACCTTGTAGTCGTAGATCTTGCCCAGCGACAGTTCGACGGTGCGTGTGGTGACGTTGTCCAGAAAGGCGCGGTCGTGCGAAATGACGAGCACGGCGCCGTTGTAGCTTTTCAGATACTCCTCCAACCACTGGATCGACTCGATGTCCAGATGGTTGGTCGGTTCGTCCAGCAGGAAGATCGAGGGGCGTCGCAGCAGCAGTTTGGCCAGCTCGATGCGCATGCGCCAGCCGCCAGAGAACTCGGAGGTGGCGCGGCCGAAATCCGACCGCTTGAAACCCAGTCCCAGCAGCGTCTTTTCGATGTCGGCGTCGCGCGTCTCGCCGCCGAGGATGTGGTAGTGATCCTGCGCGTCGTTCAACCGGTGCAGCAACGCTTCGTAGGCGGGCGATTCGTAGTCGGTGCGCTCGGCGATTTCGCGCGTCAGGGCGGCGATTTCGGCTTCGAGTGCCAGCACCTCTTTGAAGGCCGATGCCGTCTCCTCGACGAGCGTCGTCGTGTCGGCGACCTTCATCTGCTGCGGCAGGTAGCCCACCGTGCATTCGCCGTTTTTGGAGACCGCGCCCGACGTGGGCTGCTGCTCGCCGACGATGAGTTTGAGCAGTGTGGTTTTGCCCGCGCCGTTTTTGCCCACCAGACCGATGCGGTCTTTGGGATTGATCAGAAACGAGATATTATCGAACAGCGTCCAGCCGCCGTAACTTACCGTGAGATTATCGAGCGAAATCATGGGTGACGAACAGGGTAAAACTTGGTTGTGTCGCGCACGTGCGCGATTCCGACGACAAAGGTAACGAATTTAATCCGATATATCGGTTTGCAGCCGGATTTTTACCGTGCGGCAGGGCTGTTTCCGGAGTGCGGGCTGCGGCTCTTCGGGCTTTGGCCGAAGAGCGAATCTTTTAAAATCGTATTTTAGCGAGTTTCGGCCTGCGGGAATGCAGCGGATGAAGTGACGTCATCGGCGCGAGCGCCCGGAGCGGGTGTGCAAAACAGCGGAGTCTTTTGTGCCCGCTCAGCGAGCGCCGGTGTCGACACCCGCTACTTTTCGCTGTGCTTGATCTTTCGGTGCTTTTGGCTTGATCCAAAAGCACAAGGAAAAGAATTTTAAGAGAAGATAAACTTTCCGATCCGTTTCCTCCTCCGCTGCAATGCGGCGTTTGTTGTGCGCTCCGCGCAGCAATAGATTATTTGCTTCCCAAACTTTTTCGTATTTTCGGTTGCCTCTTAGATACTCCCGCTCGGCAAAACGCAAACGGGTTTGCTTTTGCCCTCGCTTATTCGTATCTTCGTGCCTCGAATAATTCGTCTGGAATGGAAGATCGTCTTGAAAGATATTTGCGCTTTATCCGTGAGGTCGAGCGGCTCAAATCGGTCGAGCGGACTGCCTGGACAACGAGCGGGCGGCGCGAAAGCACGGCCGAACACTCGTGGCGGCTCGCGTTGCTTGCGATGGTGCTGTGCGGCGAATATCCGCGGCTGGACCGGCTGCGGGTGCTGCAACTCGCGCTGGTACACGATTTGGGCGAGACCTACGACGGGGACATTCCGGCCGTAGCGCAGGGCGATCCCGCTGCGAAGGAGCGCGTGGAACGCGCGGCCGTGGAGCGATTGGCCGGTTGCCTGCCCGAAGGGGCGGGACGGGAGCTGCGCGGAGTGTGGGAGGAGTACGAGGCGTGCCGGACGCCCGAAGCGAAGTTGGTGAAGGCGCTGGACAAGGCCGAAACCATTCTGCAACACAATCAAGGGCAGAACCCTTCCGGTTTCGACTACGAATTCAACTTGGGGTACGGGGCGGAGTGGTTCCGTGCGGACGAGATGCTGCAACGTTTGCGCGGCCTGCTCGACGCCGACACCCTCCGGCATCTGGAAAAATGACGGTTTGCGGTCGTGAAATGCGGCGTGGCGTACGGAACACCGTGCGCCACGCCGCCGTTTCATACGTCGAGCATCCGTTCGATTTCGGCCTTGGGATCGTCGGCGCCGAAGACGGCGTTGCCCGCTACCAGTACATCGGCGCCCGTATCGAAGAGCAGGCGGGCGTTGTGCGCCGAGATGCCGCCGTCGACCTCGATCAGCGTCGACAAGCCTGCTTCGTCGATCGTGCGCCGCAACTGTGCGATCTTACCCAGTGCGCCGTCCATGAACTTTTGTCCGCCGAAGCCCGGTTCGACGCTCATCACGAGCACCAAGTCGAGCGACGGCAGCAGGTCGCGCAGTACTTCGACCGAGGTGGCCGGCTTGATCGAGATGCCGGCCCGCGCCCCTGCGGCGTGAATTTCGTCGATGCAGCGGTGTGCGGCGTTGGTGGCTTCGTAGTGAAACGTCACGATGTCGGAGCCCGCTTCGGCGAAGCGCTTGACGTAGCGTTCGGGTTCGACGATCATCAGGTGTACGTCGAGCGGTTTGGTCGTCGCCTGCCGGATGAATTTCAGGACGGGGAATCCGAACGAGATGTTGGGGACGAAGACGCCGTCCATTACGTCGATATGTATCCATTGGGCGGCACTTTTGTCGATCATCCGCGTGTCGCGGTCGAGGTGGCCGAAATCGGCCGAAAGCATGGAGGGGGCGATAATGCGTTGCATAGTCGAATTATTGGAACGAAGATCGTGCCGAGCCGTGTGCGCAAACGATTGCGGAATGCTGCCCGTCTTCGCCGGAGTTTTGTTTTTGCAAAGATACGAATAAGCGAGGGCAATGTCAAATTTATTTGGACATTGCCGAGCGGGAATATCTAAGACGAAGTCAAAGATACGAAAAGTCGAGTGCAGAAGCAAGCGCCGGCTTGATTACGCCGAGCGGGAGTGTCTGTGCCGCCGGCCGAAATAGCGGCCTCCGTACGCGAAGGCCTCGGCCCGCGCGGCGCGGAAGCGCTGCTGTGTGCAGGCGATTCCGTGTTTCTTCGTGACGGATGATGCGGATGATTCCAATTTTTAATTTCTTCGGGGGCGAACGCTTGCCGGAACGCATCCGATTTCGTACATTTGCCTTCGTATGGAGACATTGTTGATTCTGATTGCCGCGGCGGCGGTCGGCGGTTGCATTGCAGCCGTCGTGTCGTGGTTGCGGGCGAAAACGGCTGCGGCCGATGCCGCTACGGCGTGCGAGGTCGCCGAACGGCACGCCGCCGAAGCGGAAGAGCGGCTGGCCGCGTCCGAACGGGAGTCGCGCGCGGCGCGCGAGCGGGCCGAAGCCGAGATCCGCACGCTGATCGAAGCGCGCACCAAAGCCGAAGCGGCAGCCGAGGCGCTGGAACGCAAGATCAGGGAGGGCAAAGCCGAGCGGGAGCAGGCCGAGGAGTTGCTGCGCGTGCAGTTCCGCAACCTCGCCAACGATATTCTGAGCGAACAGACGCGCCATTTCAAGGAGACGAACCGCGAAGCGCTCGACCTGCTGCTGAAACCTTTCAAAGAGAATATCGCCGATTTCCGCACGCGCGTCGAGCAGATCTATTCGACCGAACGCGAGCAGCACGGCGAGTTGAAGGGCGAATTGAAGAACCTCATGGAGCTTAACCGCCGCATCACGGCCGAGACGACCAATCTGACCAACGCCCTCAAAGGGAATTCCAAGGTGCAGGGCGACTGGGGCGAGATGATTCTGTCGACGATTCTCGACAATTCGAACCTTATCCGCGGCGTGCATTACGACTGTCAGGTGACGATCAAGGACGACGAGGGCAATAACCAGCGCCCCGATGTGGTGTTGTACCTGCCCGAAGGCAAACGCATCGTCATCGACTCGAAGGTCTCGCTCACGGCCTACGTGGAGTGGGTCGGTGCCGAGGAGGAGGCTGCGCGGACGCGTTATCTGGCGGCGCACGTCGCGTCGGTGCGGCAGCATGTGAACGAACTGAGCCGCAAGGAGTACCAGCGGTTGTTGGAGTCGCCCGACTTCGTCATCATGTTCATTCCCAACGAACCGGCCTTCCTGGCGGCCATGCAGCACGACAGCGCCATCTGGAGCGACGCCTACGAGCGTAAGGTCATCATTTCGTCGCCTACGAACCTCTTCGCGCTGCTGAAACTCGTCGACGACCTGTGGCGGCGCAACGAGCAGTCGCGCAACCAGGAGCAGATCATCAAATACGGCACGACGCTCTACGAGCAGTTCGTGGCCTTCGCCGCATCGCTCGAAGGGGTGGGGCAGGCGCTCGACCTGGCGCGCGCCAAATATGACGACGCCTACAAGCGGCTCCACACGGGCAACAACAACATCGTCCGTACGGGCGAACGGTTGCGTCGGTTGGGGCTTCCGACCGCGAAACGTCCTTCGCGGCGGTTGTTGGACGAGACGGACGGACTGGATGCCGAGGAGGAGCTGCCGGCGGCAGGCGACGGCGGACATGACCGGCAGTGATACGATGGGCGGCGGAATGTACGGTTCGGATAGAGACGGGGTGCGTGCGGCGTTCGCGGGCGGTGCCGTTTCGTTCTGGGAGGCGCTCGACGCGCTGGTCGGCGGGGCGGAGATCGTCGTCGACCGTCCGCGCGGTTCGCATCATCCCGATTTCCCGGAGTTCGTCTACGAACTGGATTACGGTTATCTGAAAGGGACGACTTCGGCCGACGGCGAGGGGATCGATGTCTGGATCGGCAGCGATCCCCGTCGGCAGGTGACCGGTGCGCTCTGTACGGTCGATCTGGTGAAGCACGACGCCGAACTGAAAATTCTCGTCGGCTGTACGGCCGGCGATTGTGCCGTGATCCGGCGTTTTTACCGCACGCCGCTCTCGGCGGTGCGGATTCTGCGGCGCAAAAAGCCGTAGCGGGCTGCCCGCACTTTCGGACTGCGGGTTCTTCAGCGGGTAAATCAGAAGATTTTTTGCAGCAGCAGTTCGTCGGCCCAGCCGTCGGGCGTGCGGCGCCATTCCCGCTTGCGGCCGCACTCGACGAATCCCGCACGGCGGAAGAGGGCGAGGCTGGCGGCGTTGTCGGGCGCCACGCTGCACCACAGTTGATGCAGGCCGAGCACCTGCCGTGCATAGCGGCAGAGTACGTCCAGCGCATCCGATGCGAACCCGCGTCCACGGTCGCCGGCGCCGTGGATCAGGATGCCGATGCCGGCGCGCAGGTCGACGGGTTCGAACTCGAAGAGGTCGACCAGTCCTACGGCGCGGCCGTCGAGTGTCTCGACGACCAGCCGCAACTGCCGTGCGGCGTAGAGGTCGAAGCGCTGTTCGTCGAGGAAACGCCTGAGCGTGTGCCGCGAAAAGGGCGCGAGCGTTCCGCTGACGCCCCACACGGCTGGGTCGTTCTCCCACACGTAGAGCAGGTCGACGTCTTCGGCTTCGAGTGCGCGCAGGCGCGTGAGTTCTCCTTCGAGAGACATGGATCGATGAAAAAGCGGAGACCCGCAACGACAGAAATCGCCTTTTGCGAGTCTCCGCGGATGAATCTTATGTTCAGAGGCCGATGACCTGATTGCGGATCAGCATCGCTACGCCCCATGCATTGGCGTTCTCGTTGAGTTTCGAGAGGCGGAACTTCGTATCCTTGTAGACGAGGTTGAGCGAATACTTGTTGGTCGAGGACTTCAACGGCAGCATGATGTAGTCGCCCGCTGCGGCCATGTTGCCGCCGACGATCACCGTCTCGGGGTTGAAGATGTTGATGAGAAAGGCGACGGCCTTGCCGATCTTCTCGCCCGCCTCCTCGATCAGCTCGATCGAGAGGTTGTCGTCGTTCTTCGCTGCGGCGATGATGTCGTCGATGTGGATCGGCTCCTTGCGGTCGTACTTTTCGCGCAGGATGGTGTTGACGCCCTTCTCGATGAGCGAGCAGATTTTCTCCTCGATGGCGATACCCGACACCTCGGTTTCCAGGCAGCCTTTCTTGCCGCAGGCGCAGATCTTCTCGTTGTCGAAGAAGGGGATGTGGCCGAATTCGCCCGCGAAGCCGCTCTTGCCGTAGTAGAGTTTGCCCTCCATGACGATGCCGATGGCGATACCGCGGCCCAGATGCAGGTAGAGCATGTCGTTCTCGTCCTTCGCCTTGCCGCAGCTGTACTCCGCATAGCAGCGTGCGCGGGTATCGTTCTCGAAGAGGGTGCGGATACCGACCCGCTCTTCGATGATTTCGCGCATCGACTCTTCGCTCGAAGTGAAATATTTGTAGCTGCGGCCCGTGGTCGGATTCACGCGGCCCGTCATGCAGACGCCCAGACCGAGGATCTTGCCGCGATCCACCCCGCACGAGGAGACGAACTCCTCGATGTTGGTGCAGATGCGGTCGAGGCATTGCGGCCGGTCGAGAAGTTCGAACGTGGGGTCCATTTGTTCCAGAATGATGTTGTTTTGCAGATCGGTGACCACATAGCCCATGAAATCGCGGCCGACGTTGACGCCGACGAAGTAGATCGCGGAGTTGGCCAGGCCGTAGATGTTGGGCCGCCGTCCGCCGGGGGTCTCCACCTTGCCGTTGTCGGTGACGATGTTCTCCTCGACGAGTTCCTGTACCAGTTTGGTGATGGTCGGCACGGAGATATGCAGCTGCTTGGTCAGCTCCGAAAGCGTGCATTCGCCGTTGACGGCCATGTGGGCGATAATGTTCCGTTTGATGATGCTGTTCTTGTGCGAAATGCCTTTGAGCGCGTCATCTTCGTGTTTGTTGAAAAATTCTGTTAACGATGTCATGGGAAGAAGATGTTCCGATAGTCTTTTGCTATTTTCTGCAAATATATAAACTTTATTTTTAAAAACGGAAGAATATTTGAAATTTTTTAAGAATCCGTGGCGTTTATTTTCGATGTAAAAAAAGAACCGTTTGATATACAAACGGTTCTTTTTGTAATATGGATGCGGCGCCGGAACTCAGAGCGTCGAGCGGGACTCGGCGGCGGCTTCGGCGTAGACCTTCTTGATAAGGCCTTGGAGCACGTTGCCGGGGCCGAGTTCGGTGAACTCCGTCGCGCCGTCGGCGAGCATGTTCCGCACGATCTGGGTCCAGCGGACGGGAGCCGTGAGCTGGGCGATGAGGTTCTCGCGGATAACGGCCGGATCGGTCCGGGGTTTGGCGTCCACGTTCTGATAGATCGGGCAGACGGGCGTATGGATCGGCGCTTCGGCGATCGCCTCGGCCAGTTCGGCGCGTGCGGGCTCCATCAGCGGCGAGTGGAACGCCCCGCCGACGGGCAGGCGCAGGGCGCGGCGTGCGCCTGCGGCTTTGAGTTTCTCGCAGGCGATGTCGACCGCTTCGACGGCGCCCGAAATCACGAGCTGCCCCGGGCAGTTGTAGTTGGCGGCCACGACCACGCCGTCGGTTTCGGCACAAGCCTGTTCGACCACTTCGTCGGCAAGGCCCAGAATGGCGGCCATCGTACCCGGCTGCGCCTCGCAGGCGGCCTGCATGGCCAGGGCGCGCTTCGATACCAGGCGCAGGCCGTCCTCGAACGAGAGGGCTCCGGCTACGACCAGGGCCGAGAATTCGCCCAGCGAGTGGCCGGCTACCATGTCGGGCCCGACGCCCAGCGCCTTGGCCAGAATGACCGAGTGGAGGAAGACGGCGGGCTGCGTCACCTTGGTCTGCTTCAATTCGTCGGGCGTGCCGGCGAACATGATGTCGGTAATGCGGAAGCCGAGGATTTCGTTGGCCTGCTCGAAAAGCGCTTTGGCCTCGGGAACGTTATCGTAGAGGTCTTTGCCCATGCCGACGGCCTGAGCTCCCTGACCCGGAAAAACATACGCGTGTTTCATCGTTTTGTCTGATTTTAGCGTTAACGGGCGCAAAGATAGAATTTTTTTCCTACTTTTGCAACGCGAAGGTTCCGCAGGGAAGTCCGCCTTTCCATAGGATCAAAAGGGAATGCAGTGAAAATCTGCAACAGTCCCGCTGCTGTGAGTCCATTTTTTTCGGATGGCATGAAGCCACTGACCGCATGTCGGGAAGGCGCCGTCCGGCGACGAGTCAGAAGACCTGCCTTCGACCTCTTTCCCGAAAAGGGACGGATGCCGCCTGCGAGTGACAGACGATATTCGACCGCCGATACGTTATGAAGGGGTGTGACGCCCTTCGGTGTTCGCTGTCCGAAATCCTGTCGCGGGGCGCTTTCCGGCAGGGAGGGGAGTTGAGGACACTTTTAATCTAATTCATAAATTGAAGAGAGAAATGAAAATGATGAAACGAACGCTGCTCATGGCGGCAGCCGTGCTGGCGTTGGCCGCCTGCTCGGACGATGACGGCCCCGACGGCCCTCAGCTGGTGACCGAAACGGTGACTTTCGAAGATGCGACGCTGAATACCAGCGGAATCCTGACGGGCGAAAAGCTTGCGGAAGAGGTGACCGGCGATACCGGAACCTACAAGGAGTACTCCGGTACGTTCTATACGTCGGGGACGGCTTCGTTCCAGTGCTATTATTCCGATCAGTGGGGTTCTCCCTACACGGCCGGATTCACCGTGTCGAACAATACCAACATGGAGACGCCCGGACTCGGAAATCAGTACAGCGTCTACGCCAAGGGCGGAGCGAAGGATTCCAAGAAGTTCGCCGTGGGCTACTACGATTCGTACAATGCTTCGCAGGGAAAGGCGGGAGCCGTGCCGACGGTGACCTTCTCGAAGAAGGTCAACCCGCTGAACATCTGGATCAGCAACAGCACCTATGCTTTCCGCTGGTGGACTTTGGGTGAAGGCGATATGGCGGGAACGATCGCACCTCCCGAGAAGGTCGACGCGATCCTCTCGATGAGGGGTTACGCCGACGGTACGCTCAAAAAGGAGGTCGCGTTCAAGCTCGTCGACGAGGAGAAGGGGCTGGTCGTCGACGAGTGGACGAATGTCGACCTGACGCCGCTGGGCTGGGTGGACAAGATCGAGTTCCACTTCGTCTGCGAGAACGTAAATGCTCCGGCCTATTTCTGCATCGACGATCTGACGGTGGCCACGGAGTTGAATTATTGACGTGCGCGGTTCCCGGAATCGGAAGAGGCCTCTCC
>OGQR01000753.1_pt1 | contig 25744 bp, 19 predicted proteins | sample 1553271 | NCBI WGS metagenome assembly OGQR01 (sample SAMEA2579970, study PRJEB22360) | human gut metagenome | biome: human gut; feature: human-associated habitat; material: faeces | place: Denmark | collected 2008/2010 | reverse complement strand
AAAACCCGCCAGGGGCCGTAGCCGCGCATATCGGCCATAACGGCCGCCGGAAGCCGTGGCGCAGGTCATAACAAAGCCCAGCACCTTGATATGCAGATACTCCAGCTGGCGCAGTGTTGCCGAAAGATCCTGACGGTTGCTGTAATCCTGCCGGACGACAACGAGCATCCCCTGGATCAGATTGGCGACAACCAGGCCGTCCGAAACAGCGTTTATCGGCGGCAAGTCAAAAAAAACAAAATCAAAGCTTCGCACCAGGTTTGCCGTTACGGCGTTCATACGCTCCGAACCAAGCAGTTCGGACGGATTGGGCGGGATATCGCCGGACGTAATGACCTTGAGGCTGTCCAGCAGTCCGACATCCTGAACCACATCCTGTTCCTGACACAGACCTGCCAGCAGATTGGACAGACCCGGAGCCGGATCGATCGCCAGACGGCGCGCCAGATTGGGACGCCGCATGTCCGCCTCGATCAGCAGGACCTTCTTGCCTGTTTCGGCGAGCGTATAGGCAAGGTTGATGGACGTCGTGCTCTTGCCCTCGCCGCGCATAGCGCTTGTAACACCGACGACCCGGCACTTTTTCTCATCCGGCAGGGCAAAAGTCAGATTTGTGCGCAGCAGCTTATACGCCTCGGAGGCGGCAAAGCTGAGCCGGTCCCCCTGCATGGCACGCTGTTCCCTTAAAGAGACAGCTTCCTCCGGAATAGGCTGTTCCTTCCTGAAGATCATTGGTGGGATCCCTCCTTCTGCCTGTACCCGTAGTCATGGCCATTGCTTTGCTGCAAAAGCTCAGGGATAACCGCCAAAACCGGGATCTGGGGATACGCCTGAAGCAATTGATCTTCGCTGCGGATCTGATTGTCAAAAAGCTCCCGCAGGATAAAGAACGCGCAACTGAGAATAAGACCGGTCAGCATACCCAGCAGCGTATAGCACGGAATGCTGGGGCTTGCCTTTGAGGTGGGAAGCTGCGCATAATCCACTACCCGCACAGAGCTGCCCTCCACTACGTCGGCAATGCGGGCCGGAAGCACCTGAGTGACCGTGTTGGCAATATTCCTGGCCTCCTGCGGATCGGTGCTGGCAACAGTGATCTCGAAAACTTCAGTTCCGTTGACCGCCTGCGCACGGATCATTTTGGTGAGCTGTTTGTCCGTATAGGTCAGCTTCGCGGCTGAACGGATCTGATCCAGGGTGGTGCGGCTGCTGAGGATGACCATATAGGTGTCTACAAGGCTCTGCGCCGCGGAAAGCTCGGAATTGCTGATCGGCTTGCCGGGATCCTGTGTGTTATTGACGTACATCAGGGCGCTGGCTTCATAAGTGGGGGTAATCAGAAAGCGTGCCCAGGCAAAGCAGATCGCGCCAAGTACCACCGAGATCAGGGCGATGATCCACGCGCGGCGCCATAGGGCACTCATCAGCGTGATCATGTCTACCTCGCGGCATGCATCACTCTTGTTCATGAATATCTTTCCTTTCCGTTTTTAGTGGAGCATCCAGTAAATCGTGAAATAATGATAATATTGTAGCATAACACTTTCCGGATTTCAACGTTTTTATTCTTCACATTTACTTATATTGAGTCCTGTATGTGAATCATAGCAAACGCAGCAATAGGGCCCTTCTTCTATCGGGATCGTCTTTGTGACCACAGCGTATTTTTCATCACGCAAAGCATTGGCTTCGTAATTTAAAGTTGCTGCGTATTTTCAAAGTTGATATCGGCCCAAGAGGAGAAAATTAGGATGGAGTACTCAGTTTTAAAGTCTGTGTATACAAAAGAAGAACCTGCATATCTTGATACAGCCATTCAAAGCATGCTGGATCAAACCGTCAGAACGGACGACTTTGTAATTGTATGCGATGGGCCGCTGACAGCAGAGCTGGATGCGGTTTTGGAACGGCATCTTGCGCAAAATCCTGCCGTACTTCATCTTGTCCGCCTTCCGCAGAATATTGGCACCGGGGCAGCATTGAATATCGGCCTTACTCATTGCAAAAATGAATTGATCGCAAAAATGGACTCGGATGATATCTCCGTCTTGGACCGGTGCGAACGGCAGCTGAAGGAGTTTGCTGAAGATGACAGGCTGACGGTAGTCGGCGGAAACATTCTTGAATTCACGGAGGACCCGGCAAAGCCTGTCAGCCGGAGACTTGTTCCCTGCGATAATGAAGGAATACAAAAATACGCAAGGAGACGGCAGCCGTTTAATAATATGACGGTCATGTACAAGAGGAGCGCTGTTCTGAAAGTCGGTGGCTATAAGGCGATGACCCGCAGCGAAGACTATGATCTGTATGTCAGGATCCTGCACGAGGGCTACTACTGCAAAAATATCAACGACGACTTGGTGTTTGCAAGGATCAAGGAAAACGCGGCAGACAGAAGGACTTCACATGCAACCTACCGGGGATTTATAAAAACAAGATGGAGCGCGCTTCGATCAGGCTTCTCGTCACCGTGGGATTTCCTGGTTGCCTGCGGCGCACAGACGGTCGTTTTCTTATCTCCGGCATTCCTTCAGAAGTTGATTTACAGGAAAATCCTGCACAAGCCCGTCGGAGACTCTGTCGAGACACGTATATTGCAGCAGGCGGAAATGAAACAGCATGCTACAGGAGGCTGACAGCAATATACTTTTGGGGAGATGCCTCGATCCAAATATATATAAACCAGATTCACACAATCATCAACGAACACCGCTTGCGCGGCGGCATGACCGAAGGCGCAGCGGATTTTCTGAGCCACGGCGGAGAGGAGATCAATGGCAGTTCAACTTGAGAAGATGACTGTGCACCAGGAACTTCTGCTTGTAATGCTGAAGGATTTCGATGCAGTATGCAGAAGGCATCATATTTCATATCAGCTATTTGCGGGAACTGCTTTGGGCGCTGTACGCCACCACGGGTTTATTCCGTGGGACGACGATATTGATGTTATTTTGATCCGCAGTGAGTATCAGCGCTTTTTTGACGAGGCCGCTGGTGACTTTGACCCGGAAATTTATTATGTACAGCAGGAGCACGGCGCGCATTGGCCGATGCCCTTTTCCAAGCTACGGCGGAACAACACCACCTGTATAGAAAAATATCACTCGCGGGATCCGCAAATGCATCAGGGCGTTTACATAGATATTTTTCCCTGCGATAATCTGTCCGGTCACCCGGCCGCAGGATGGCTGCAGTTTGCCGCATCAAGGGCGATCTTCGCGAAGGCGCTCTATGCGCGGGGCTATGAGACGGACAGTATTGCGAAAAAGCTGTTCATGCAGTTCTGCCGGTTGCTTCCCAGAGGCCCTCTTGAAGAATTCTGCGTGTGCAGAAGCGGCTCCGGATCGGGTATGGTACAGGCCTTTCTGGCTGGCGGCAGAAAATATAAAAAGAACATTTTCCCTCGTGCCTGGATCGAAGATACGGTCTATATGCGCTTTGAGGACGCCGATTTCCCCATATCGTCGCACTACGATGCACTCCTGACGCAGCTATATGGTGATTGGCATACGCCTTCTCCGCCGGCTGAGCGTAAGTGCAAAGAACATGTCGCTATTCTCGATCTGGAGCGTCCCCATACGGAGTATCTGGAGATACAGCAAACCATGCGGATCGAAGATCATACGAGAAGTATTCGCTGATATAAAATCAGGGTACATAGCTGGGGTTCGCGGTCCATTTCCTGCCGTCCGGTGAACTTCAGCGCGCTCTGTTTGAACAAGTGTATGCTTGCAGTCTGCAATGAGCATATAAATCACACAAAAAGGAAGGGAAAACATGCAACACAGGAAACGAACCAAAGTGACTGCAGCGCTGCTGGCGCTCTGCATGCTGGTATCGCTGCTCCCAGTGACGGCTTTCGGCCTGGATCCGCAGAGCGCGGAGCTTGGCAAGGGAAGCACCATTGACGGCACGGGATATCATGTCACGTCGGTAAAAAACTACTCCATTGCACCCGACATTTCCGAGCGAGTTATTATCACCAATAACGATGCGGGTAATTCCCAGACGGTTGCAAACGTCATGGAGGTCAACACCTCCGGCGGCCGGGCCAAGATCGTGGCCGGTTACGGCAACCGCAACCCCAAGGAGCAGGGCTGGACCCTGAAAACCACCACGGACCAGGCCCATGTCTATGAAAAAGAGTCCGGTCTGAACGTGGTGGGCGGCGTCAACGCCTCCTGGTTCAACATCAACACCGGCGAGCCCTCCGGCTATCTGGTGATGAACGGTGTTGTGCACCACGACAATTCCAGCCGTGCGTTTATCGCCGCCTTTGACGACGGCTCCGTGAACGTGTTCCGGGAGGGCACCACCTTGGCCCAGGCCGAGGCGGATCAGAGCGCCAAGCAGGGCAAGACCGTGAAGATCCTGGAGGCCGTGGACGCCCTGGTGGCCATGGTTTGGGACGGTAAGGTGGTCATCACCGAGTCCGGCAACAGCGGCTACTATCCCCGCACCTGCGTGGGCATCAAGGCCGACGGCACCGTGGTGCTGTTCCAGGCCGACGGCACCATGGCCCCCCGTTCCGTGGGCTATACCGCAGCCGAGGAGGCCCAAATGATGGTGGCCCTGGGCTGTGTGGCGGCCATCCAGCTGGACGAGGGCGGCTCCTCCACCTACATCTCCCAGCGGGAGGGTGAGCAGGATGTGACCATGCGCAACACCCCGGCAGGCGGCAGCGAGCGCGTGGGGTCCGGCACCATCCTGGTGGTGTCCACCGTGGCGGCCTCCGGCGAGTTTGACCACGCCGCCGTCACCCCCGACGACGAGTACTATACCCCCGGCTCCTCCGTCACCCTGACGGCGGAGGCCATGGACTATTCCGGCGCTGCCGCCAAGGCCCTGCCGGAGGACGCGGTTTTCACCGTCAGTGACGCGTCCATGGGCACGGTGACCGCCACCGACCTGTCCGGCAGCAGCGCCAGCGCTGTGTTCACCTCCTCCGGCAAGACCGGGGATGTGACGGTGAACCTGGTCAGCGGCGGTCAGACGGTGGGCTCCGCCGTGCTGCATGTGCAGAACCCCGACCGGCTGGCCTTTGCCTCTGACGAGGTGAACCTGAACTATAAGGACGTCAGCGATCTGGGCTTCAAGGCCACCTATCAGACGGAGACGGTCCATCTGCAGGATAACGATATCCAGTGGAGCATCTCCGACCCCGGCGCCGGAAGCTTCAGCGGCAACCTGTTCACCGTTACCGACAATGTGAAGTATTCCGGCAGTCCCACCGTCACCGCCGTGCGGGGCGACCTGACGGCCTCCGTCACCGTGAACATCGGCATGGAGCCCACCATGATCATTGACGGCGGCGACGCGGATCCCTGGGATTACTCCACCATCGGCACCACCGTGGATGAGACATTCAGCGGCATAGCGTCCAACGCTGTGGCCGTTGGCCATTATGCACTTGTCGGACGCGGCGGCGTGGTAAAGGGCTCCGTGGTGTCCGACACCGACGAGGCCTATGCTGATATCGTCCGCTTCGGCCACAAAGCCGTGAAGCTGGAGTATGACTGGACGAATATCAACGGAACCGACGGCGCCTGCCTGGGCCTGGGCGACAATCTGGCCATCGACGGCAGCCCCACCGCTCTGGGCGTGTGGGTCTACATCCCCGAGGGCGTTCCCGTCCCCTGGCTCCGGGCCCAGATTGCCACCAGTACTGATGGCGGCAACAGCTGGACCAACGCCTATATCAACTTCAGCAACGGCAGCGCCGGCGCCGGTGAGGGGCTGAAGTCCGGCTGGCAGTATCTGGAGGCTGACCTGACCTCCTATGCCGGCGCAAAGATCCGGGTCAACAGCGGCATGCTGTTCCGGGCCATGGTCACCACCGGCGGCATCGGCTGGTATACCACCGACGGCACGAAGCTGGACAAGAGCGACCTGAAGGGCTATATCCTGCTGGATAACCTGTGCGTGGTGTACGGCGCCAACAACCAGGATGTCACCGCTCCCGTGGTGAACTCCATCCAGCTGGTCAACGACGACGGCACCAAGACCGAGCTGGAAAACGGCGCGACCCTCAGCTCCGGCAACCTTCGCTTCTTCGTTACCTACGACGACGGCGAGGAGACGGATCCCTACGCCACCGGCGTGGAGTCCGCCTACTTCTACTTCGACGGCACCTACCGGGGAAGGTATGACCGGGACAACCTGGGCAGCACCTCCGGCCTGATGCACTTCGGCAACGGTCTGCACTCCATCACCTTCTACCTGAAGGACGGCTACGGCAACGTCACCCGCGAGACCCGGTATTTCACCGTGGCCGCGGAGGAAACGGACGTGCCCGGTGTGTCTCTGGACCTGCGGGGTGAGCCCACTGTGGGCAAGACCTGGCAGCTGGCGCTGACCGCCACCGACCCGGCGTCCATCACCTCCCTCAGCGCCAATGTCTCCGTTTCCCGCAGCTATCCCGTCACCGGCGTCACCTTCCCGGAGGGCGTTACCGGTACGTATGACTATGACGCCGCCAAGGGCGTTGTGTCCGTGAGCATCGCGGCCATCGACCACGCGGTATACACCGCCGGTGCCCTGGCTGTTATCGCCGTGGACATCCCCACCTCCGTTGCCGAGGGCAGCAGCGTCAACGTGCAGGTCACCAAGGGATCTTACGGCTGCAAGCAGACGGAGGGCCTGGACATCAGCGACGTGAACCAGTACGCCACCGGCTTCACCACCCCCGTGACGAACCGGCCCATTGAGGCCATGTACCGCATCCAGGCGGATACCGCCGTGGTGGGCAGCGCAGCCGCCGCCTCCGTCACCGTGATCCGGGACGGCAAAGCCGCCGCCGGCGTCAGCGTGTACGCCAACGATGTGCTGCTGGGCGTTACCGATGAAAACGGCCGGATCGACATCTCCAGCCTGACGGCCGCCCAGGGCAGCGTGAACCTGCGGGCTGCCGATGAAGCGGGCAACTGCTCCTATCAGATCACCCTGTTCAGCTATGACGCCGTGGGCGACGAAACCGGCGCTCCCTATAACGTCATCTACAACCTGGCCCCGTCCGCTGACGGCAAGACCATCACCTGGATGAGCAACCCCGCGCACAGCGGTGATCGGGCTGTGGCCCGGCTTTCCGCCAACGCCGACATGACCGGCGCTGTGGAGGTGGAGGGTACCAGCCGCCTGATCTCCTACTCCTCCAGCAAGCAGATCAACCGCGTCAACGGCGTGTCCCTGACGGGCCTTACCGCCGGAAGCACCTACTATTACCGGGTGGGCGACGGCTCCGTCTGGTCCGACGTGCGCAGCTTCACGGTGCCTGCTGCCGAGAAGCAGACCCGGTTCTTCCTGCTGGCGGATATCCAGGAGGAGGCCGCTCTGGAGGGCATGGGCCGCATCGCCGGCTGCCTGGCCGGGCAGTATCCCTTCGGCGTCCAGCTGGGCGACGCGGTGGACAACGTCCGCTACTATAACCAGTGGGAGGACGCCCTGTCCCTGTTCACTCTGGACGGCATCCGCAACACGGATATGATCCACGTGATCGGCAACCACGAGGCTGATGACGGCGGCAATAACGCCATCGCCGCCAAGAGCGTGTTCGGCGTGCCCGCCGCCTGGTACTCCGTGGAGCGCGGCGATGTGTATATTGCCGTGCTGAATCACACCTCCGACAAGGATACCCTTCAGCAGTTCACCCAGTGGCTGGTGGAGGATGCGGCCAAAACCACCTGCACCTGGAAGGTGCTGGTGACCCACGTGCCCGCCTACTACACCAATCCCACCGGCGGCGGCGAAACCTATGTGCAGTATCTGCCCGCTGCCTGCGATGCAGCCGGCATCGACTTCTACTTCTCCGGCAATGACCACAGCTATGCCCGCACCGCCCCCATGACCGGCGGTCAGGTGGACGAAAACGGCACGGTGTACTACATCTGCGGCTCCACCGGCGGCAAGTCCTATTCCATCGTGAACAATCCCGACTTCCACTTTGACGTGGCCACCCTGGACTTCGACAGCGTCTATGTGGACGTCACCGCCGACCGCTTCCAGGCCACCGTCACCGCCTATAACGTGGCCGCCGACGGCACCCGGACGGTGCTGGATCAGTTCACCAAGCGCACGGCTCCCGTCTGTGCAGACGACGAGCACTCTTATGTGTATGACCGGACCACCGGCGAATTGGAATGCTCCGTCTGCGGCCACACGGAGAATGCAGCTCAGCTGCAGTATAACGGATGGGCCACTGATAAGGACAGCGGCCGGAAGATGTTCTTCTCCGCCGGGCAGCCGGTTACGGGTTATGTGAAGCTTTCCGATCAGTTCTATCTGTTTGATGAGACCGGCCTGGCCTATGAGGGCAATTATGACCTCTGCGGTGAATCCTGCTTCTTTGAGTCCGGCAAGTACGTCAGCAGCTCCAACGCCGATGTGCTCAATGCGGGCAAGCTTGGCGATGACATTGCTTATGTCATCTATAAGGATGGCAGGATGGTCCTTGATGGCACGGGCAGGACCTATGACTTCCAAAGCAATGGTATGCGTCCCTACATCCACCATATTCAGCAGATCAGGTCCATTCGGATCGGGAGCGGCATCCAATACGTCGGTACATATTTGTTTGCATTTACAAATGTGACCTCCGTTGAGTTTGCTCCTGACGGAGCACTGAGCTACATTGGCCCCGCCGCTTTTTATCAGTGCTATTACCTCCAATCCATCGAGATCCCCAGCAGCGTGAGGCACATCGGCAACAATACGTTTGCCGGCTGCCCGGTCCTGAGCAAGGTCGTTATCCCCAGCGAGACAACCGCCATGCACTACAATACTTTCCGCAACAGTGCGAAGGCAACGCTCTATGTAGTGGAGGGCAGTTACGCACAAAACTATGCCATCAATTACAATATTCCCTATGTGCTGACCAGCACACCGATCAGCGGCGGAATCGTAACTGTAAATGGTGTCCTGTACTACTACAAGGGAGGCCATCCCTACTATGCGGGTCTGTTCCAGCTTGACGGCAACTACTATTACGCCCGCTCCAACGGTCAGCTGGTGGTTGACCGCATCTATTGGATCACCAAGACCAACGACCTTCTGCCTGCCGCAAACTATCAGTTTGATGCCAGCGGTAAAATGGTCGGCAGATAACGCATATCCAAAATAAATTTCGGGCTGGCTGGGAATCTTTTTCCCGGCCAGCCCGAAAATGAAAGAGAACATTACGATGAATGTTGAAACACTGGTTGTAACGACTGGCCAAAGTGATAACCACCTCCCCCAGCAGATGTATATTCAGACAGATGCCCTCATCGGGAATCAATGCGGCAAAGACAGTCTGTCAGAGCATGTCTATCTCGGCCACAAAATCCGCTATATCAACACCTCTACCCATGGTGTCGGGATCAATCGAAACGAAGTCTTAATGCGCGCTACAGGGGACATCTGTGTTTTAGCAGATGATGACATGGTTTTTCTGGACGGATACGAGAAAACGATCTGTACCTGGTTCCAGAAGCTCCCCCAGGCAGACATCCTGCTTCTGAATCTGGAGGGCGGTAAGGCTCGGCACCGCAACACAAAGGTGACGCGGATCACCACTATGAATTACGGAAAATACGGTGCCGCCCGTATAGCATTCCGCCGCGAGGCGGTGCACTTCAGCGGCGTGATGTTCCATACCATGTTCGGCGGCGGCTGCCGATACAGCCGCGGCGAAGATAACCTTTTTCTGCGGGACTGTCTGCGTAAAGGTCTCCGTATCTATGGCATTCCGGCATCGATCGCGCAGATTGATGACAGCAGTTCATCTTGGTTTCAAGGCTATTCCGACAAATATTTTCAGGATAAAGGGATTCTCTATTATGCGCTGGATGGTAAATGGGGACGTCTGCACGCGTGGATCCATTGCTTCCGTCACCGGCACAGGTATCATGAGTATGGTTGGAAAAACGCTGTTAAGCAAATGGTGAAAGGAATGGGTACGGTCAAGTGATACACAAACCTGTTTTTTCGATCATCGTTCCGGTTTATAATGTGGAAAATTATCTGAACGCTTGCGTTCAGTCTCTTATAAATCAAACTTTTTCTGATATTGAGATCATATTAGTTGATGATGGCAGCCCGGATAACTGCCCCGCTATGTGTGATACATATGCCGCCGCAGATTCCCGCGTGCATGTCGTTCATCAGCCGAACAGCGGACTATCTGTCGCGCGAAATACGGGGCTCGCACATGCTGCCGGGTCCTATGTTCTCTTTGTTGACTCAGACGACATTATCGACCTCGACACATGTCAGCGCCTGCTCCCCTTCGTCGATAAAAGCGCAGATATCATCATCGGCGACGGGATCAGCGTTGGTACCAGGAAAAAGCTCTCCCATGGATATACCGCAGCCTGTGTCCGCGGGGATATGTACCTGAAGCTGGCGCTGCATGAAGGCTCTATGCCTATGGCGGCGGTACTGTATATTTACGGGCGTGAATTTCTGCAGGAGAACCGGCTTGTTTTCAAGCCGGGAATTCTCCATGAAGACGAACAGTTTACGCCCCGTGCATTTCTATCTGCCGAAAGGGTAATTGAAAGTGGTATTTGCTTTTACCACTATATCACCAGAGATGACTCCATCACCACGCAGCAGGACTTGCGCAAAAATGCCGCCGATTTGTATGACAGCATTTTGGAGCTAACCGATTTGTATAAACAACTTGCAGATCAAAAGCTGAAAAATCGCCTGCTGGATTCGCTTGTAACAAAATACCTGAGCCTGTTTCAGGCCGGCAGACTCCAGCAATATGGGAAAGCTTATATTCACAAGCGCTTCGTACTATGCAATGCCAGGCGTCCAAAGACCGTTTGCAAAGCGTTGTTATTTGCCATAAGCCCCCCATTATACTGGCACGTGAATAACTGGGTAAAACAAAGGAGGGCGTAGTATGGAAGTGCCGCATCAAATTCCTAAAATCATCCATTATTGTTGGTTTGGTAAGACTTCCTTGCCGGAGGATGCGCAGCGCTGCATTGCCAGTTGGAAAAAGTTTTGCCCTGATTATGAGATTGCGGAATGGAATGAAACGAAGATCAATCTTTCCGCCCTGCCTCTCTATGTCCAACAGGCATATGCAGCACAAAAGTGGGCATTTGTTGCAGACTATGTACGCCTTTATGCTCTGATCAGGTATGGCGGAGTCTATATGGATACGGATGTAGAGCTTGTTGCCCCTCTGGATCGTTTTATGAACCAGGCAGCTTTTGCAGGGCTTGAGGATGCCTCGCATGTTGCAACATGTGTCATGGCCTGTGAGCCGGAATTCCCTCTTTTTAAAGAATTTCTGCTGCAGTACAGCAATATGCAGTTTTTGAATCCGGACGGAACGTTGAACACGACCACGAATGTATCTCGCCTGACAGATATCTGTCTCGAACGGGGGATGCTCCAGAATGGTCAATGTCAGTCTGTTGCAGGACTTACGATTTACCCTGCGGATTACTTTTGCCCTTTGGCATTGGATACCGGCCTTTTAAAACAGACAGAAAACACGGTCGCCATTCATTGGTTCGCAGGAAGCTGGTGGAGCAGCGAGGAAAAATACGCATGGAAAATCACCCGTCGCCTGCATCGCATCCTTCCTGTAAAAACGGCCAAACGGCTGGGCAAAGCGATCGCAATTGCACGATATCGCGGATGGAGTTCTCTTGCAGAAACTTTTTCCGATTTTTGCAGAAAGCAGAGGAAGCATGAATAATAAACTCGAAAAAAGCAAGAAACTGATCCAAAACGTCTTTCTCTTTTTTTTAGCAAGCTTTATCCCAAAAACCATCTCATTTTTCATGGTTCCGCTGTATACAGAGTGCCTGTCCACCCTGGAATACGGAACGATAGATCTGATCACGACAACCGTTCAGCTACTTCTTCCTATATTGACTCTGCAAGTTCAGGATGCCATTCTGCGTTTTTCCGTTGCCGGACAAGATGATCCCCGCAAAGTCTTTTCCATTGGCCTGCGTATTGTATCAGCTGGCTTTGTTTTTTTGGCGTCTGCAACATTTTTGCTGACCATGCTGGGAGTTGTGGACCTGAACGGAGCTTACATTGCTTTTTTTCTTGCAAGCTATCTCACCGGTGCGCTGGGCAATGTTGTGAACTATTTTTTGAGAGCCCTGGACAAGGTCAAAGAAATCACGATCGCCTCAGTTATTACTTGTCTGATAACTGTGTCATGCAATCTTTTGTTTCTGCTGATCTTCCGTTGGGGTGTAAACGGATATTTACTGGCGAATATTCTCGGGCATGTATTGAGTCTGCTGTATCTGATGCTCGCAGCTCGTCTGGGACGATACATCTCTTTCCGGATAAATGATCCGGAGTTGACCCGCCGGATCATTGTCTTCAGCCTGCCGATGATCGTCAGCGCACTTTCCTGGTGGATCAATAATTCGCTGGATAAGTATATTCTTTCCTTTTTCTGCGGCGTCTCTGCAACCGGGCTTTTGGCTGTGGCCTATAAGGTTCCGACTATTATCTCCACCCTTGGCGCAACCATTTCCAAAGCGTATTCCGTTTCGGTGCTGCAAAATTTCGATCCAACAGATAAGGATGGATTCTTGGGGCAAAGCTATGCGGTCATCAGCTTTTCTATGGTGCTGTGTTCCTCCGCCCTGATGCTGATAAACATTCCGTTATCGCGGCTGCTATTTGCCAAAGAATTCCATGCGGCCTGGCAATTCGTACCTCCTCTGCTTTTATCGGCATTATTTAACTACATGTCGCTTTCCTGTGAAAACATGTGCCTTGCATTGAACCGCACGAGACTGATATCTTCAACGGCGCTGATAGGGGCGGGCATTAATACATTTCTGAACCTCTGCATGATCCCCCTTTTGGGAAGCTATGGCGCAGCGGTCGCCACGGCTATAGGCTTCTTCTGCGTATGGATGATGCGTTATATATGGATCCTGCGGCATATTCAATTGAAGAACGCACGCATAAAGGAACCCCTCAGCTACGGGCTGCTTTGGGGACAGATGTTCGCCGCATACTGGGGAAATCGTCTTTTGCTGCTGCAGATCTGCATTTTCGTCGTACTTATTTTCTTATATTGGCGCGAGTTTAGTCAAATGCTGCACGTCATTCTGAAAAGAATATCTTCACTACATTGTAAGGGGACACTGTGATGCTGCTATCCTATATTGTTTATTTCGGCTTACTGATAGAGTGCTGGATATTCTCTTATTTTGCCGAGAAGCGAAACCGCAAGCTTCTCATATGGGTAATCATTCTATCCCTTACCATGGCTGCCGGTCTGCGAGCCTATTCGGTAGGTCTTGATACCCCGAGCTATGTTGAGAAGTTTTCGTACATATACAAGGGGATGTTTTCCTATGCCTACGGTCTGGAGGAGTCCTTCAAATACATCTGCTATGGTATTTTGCACGTGATCCCGAATGCATCGTTTTTGCTTGGGCTATTGGCGCTGATTACGCACGCCTGCATTATTTTACGATTTTGGGAGCTGCGCGGGATCGCGTCCTTTCCATGCATGGTCGTATTCTATTATATGTCTTTCTACTTCATGTCCCTCAACGGGATAAGGCAATTTGTCGCTGTGGCAATCGTTTTTTGGGGAACGCGCTATTTGGGGCAGAAAAAGTTCCTGCGCTTTATTTTGTGCATTTGTATCGCCGCATTGTTCCACCAGACTGCAATCGTAGGCTTCCTTCTTCTGCTGCTGAATGCATTTCAGTGGAAGGAATTGCAGCAGAAGCAAAAGCTCCTGTACATTCTTTTCATTCTTTGCGTTCCGTTAATCATTGTCCTGCTTTCAAATAAGATGGCCCAATATAGCCGCTATTTTTCTGATCTTTCCATTAACATAGGGCTGATCGTGCCGGTAAAGCTTGCACTATGGATGTTGTGTATGCTGTTAATGGCGCACAGTGCAATGTATCAGGAATTCCTGTCATCCATCCATGCTTCCGAAAAATTCGACGTGCGCATATCGTACATAATTTATCTTTTTGGGCTTTTGCTCGTCTCATTGGGATACTTCTTCCCGACTTTTATCGAACGCATCAGTTGGTACTTTTATGTTTATGAAGGGGTATTTTATGGGGCCCTATTGAAAAATACGGAACGGGGCACAAAAATTCCAATTTCCTGTGGGATATTTCTCCTTATCGCCTATGGGTTCTGGTACAGTCTATCGCATGATTCTCAAGGAGTGATGCCATATCTGTTTATAATCTAAGCATATATTGACTTTTATATTCTGATATTTGTGTAGAACAAGAGCATGTCTCGCCGGTATTTACCGGTGAGACATGCTCTTGTTTATGTATTCGCCTCCGACAACGAGTTTCAAACCGTCTAGTCCACGACCTTTGAGTAACTGAAAGTGTCAGACTTACCCGATTTCCTCATTTACCGTAATGATCGAATGCGAATCGATCCAGTAGCATCCGAATCGCGCAAAGGCCACTGTCTTGCCGGAATAGGCCGGAACCGTGAGGCTGGCAAGATACCCGCCCGACATGGTATTCGTTCCCGTATCCTTCCAATACGGGGCTGCGATTACCGCCTTGTTCGCATCATAAAATGCGATGCGTTGTTCGTTGATAGCGGCCGACCCTTCCTTCAGGTTCATCCCCTCAAATCGTACCTTGTCCCCGGAATGGACCGGGATGAATCCGGTAATGTATGTCGATGCTTGCGGGGACGGGTTGCCAGAGCTGCTCAGCCGGTATCCCTGCTGGTATCCGACGCCGTTGAATACCGCCCCGCCGGCGTCCGTCGAAATGGGGATCTGATTTGTATACGCCGCAGTCGCCACAGCCGTGATAACGACGTTCCCGGTCACGCTTGCAATATGGACGGTGCTGCCGGACACCGCCGTGGCCGTGATATCTGTGCCGCCCATGGTGACCGAGATGCTGCCGAGTTTCTTCCCGGCATTGGGGGTAATCGTGACGCTGAGCGCCGCGCCTTCGCTGATTTCCGTCCCCGCAGCATTGCTTGTGCAGTCCGTCAGATGCTGCGTCAGAGTATACTGCGTAACGTAGTCGGAGGCATTCAGCGCGGCGGGCGTTCCGTTTATGGCTGCTGAACGGTATGCGTTCAGCTCGTCGATCGTCAATCCGGCTTTCAATGCCCACTTCACGACATTATCCCGGAGGGAGGACTTTCCGAATGACGCGAAATAATTGGCCAGGCCGGTGTAGTTGGCCGAGGTCCGCTTCTGCGGCGTTCCGGCATCCGAGAGAGAGGAAAAGCCCGAAAGCTCATAGTCCATGTCCACGTGCTTTCTGGAAACGCCAAGCAGCGCAAGCAGGATGAACGACAGGGTCCCCGTTCTGTCCCGCCCCAGTGAGCAGTGATAGATCACCCCGTTCCCGTGGATGACCACATCGAACACCGCCCGCAGAAGTGCGGCCATCTCTGCGTAATGGGATTTCGTCAGGTCAACGAGGTCGCTGTAATAGGCCGACAGGGGATACCGCTTGTAATACACCTCGCTCCCAAACGGGGAGCTTTCCAGAGACGCGTTATCCCGCAGATCAAAGTGGTAGCGGATATTTGCATTTTGGGCGATATTGGCGTCTGCGGATTCCGCTGCACCCGGTGCGGCGCAACGATACATCCGCCCATACCTGACGGTGCCTCCGTCACATGCCCATCCACCGAGGTCCCGGCAGTTTTTCACATAGCCGATAAACTTCATCATGCGAACTGTTCCGGTCGGCTTCACGCGCCCGCTGTCGATTACATCCCCTCCGCTGCCTTTCACGATGTAGCGGAGGACGTGCCCGGGGACTGCGTTGTAGATCACGGATTCTCCTCCCAGGATATTGTTGAGCTTTCCCCCGATGCCGGTGGTCTCATCCTGCTGGTAACGCGTTCCCCCCTGCATCGTGAGCGCTTTGCCCAGCGGAGCATCCTTGATTCCGCTGGCCCCCGTGTAGCTGTCCAGCACGCTTACGCTGCCGCCGTTGGCGTCCGTATAAGCGGCCTCCGCCGCAGTCAGATAGGCCGCAACCGTGGTGCTCATTTGCGGGTACTCCTCCACGTCAGGCTGTAGCGGGGCGATCGCCAAAACGGCATCGGCCATTTGGGCGACCTTATAGGTGGCCGTACTGCCGTTTTTGGCCCGGATGGCATTTGCGATGGCCTGGACGCTTGCCTCCTCATAGAGCTTCTTTGCCATCAGTAGCTCACCTCCGTTCCATCCGGCAGGGCCGCCAGCACATCAGCGACTATCTCCGCCTTGTCCGCTGCCGTCCAGTAGTCCGCCCCCTTCACCGGGGTGTGACCGGCGGTGCCCCTGGGGCCGGTGTCGCCGGTGTCGCCTTTGGGGCCCTGCGGGCCGGTGCCGCCGGTGTCGCCTTTGGGACCTTGCGGACCGGTATCGCCGGTGTCGCCTTTGGGGCCTTGCGGGCCGGTATTACCGTCTTTTCCGTCAAACTCTCCGCTGGCCTTGGCCTGTGCCAGCGCCGCCTCCGTGGCCGCCTGCAGCGTGTCCGCCGACAACGCCCCCACCTCTGCCGCCGTGTAGGTCGGTTTGCTGTCCTCTTTGGCCCACGCCGGTACGGTGGGGTCCGCCTCCTTCACCGGATGCTCGGTCAGGTATCCTGCCACCGCCTTGGCGATGTCCTCCTCAGACGCACCGCCCATGCCACGGATCAGCTCCATCAGCTGATCGTACACGCTTTCGGGCGGGTCCGCCGGAGCGCCGCCGGGCGTGGTGACGGACGGCAGCACCCGCAGGTCCGCCGCCCGGCTGGTGTGCAGGTCCCCGGCGTACAGGCCCACGGACGCCCACCCCGGTGTGCTGAGCACCGGCAGAGCCGCCGTACTACCGGTGAACACCACGTCCTGATAGCTCCCGTCCGCCAGGTTTACCCGCATGGTTTTGGTGCCATAGGGGGTCCACTCGTCGTCCAGGTCCCACACCACCGTGTAGTCGCTGTTGCCGCAGATCACGGTCCCTGTGCCTCCGGCCCGCTTGTCCCGAATTTTGATCTTGATTTCAGGCATTTGCATCATCTCCCTTCGGATACGCCCCCACGCGGCGGAAAAGTTGCCCCCGCTGTTGCCGTCTCCGTTTTCGCTGACAGTTGACAGCATGGCCCAGCGATGCCATAGTTGTATCAGCTTATGGAGATTATTTCAAGCGATCTGATTTACGCATAACAAGCTATCGGAAAGGCTGCTGTCAAACGACGGCGGCTTTTCTTTTTCGGGAAGTATTCAAGAAGTCATAAAGTTCCGTGAGTAATGGAAGAAGGCAGCGTTTACGAAAATGTCACAATTCAACGCAGAAAAACCTCAAATATTTTAGATAGCCCCACCATCAGAACGGATTGACAATTCGACAAAATGTGATATAATCCCACTGTCTGGAAAAATATAAAGTTGTAGCACAGAGGTGTCTGCTCAAAAGCAGATGAGAAGGGAATCCGGTGGGAATCCGGAGCGATGCAGTCACTGTGTACGGGAGCGGCCTTGCAATCCACTGGGAAACTGGGAAGGGCAATGCCGTGACGAACGAAGTCAGGAGACCTGCCTCTGTGTGGAATCTCAAACCTGCTGCCAACAGGTTGGTTTTCCTACGAACTTATGATCCGTCGCGGAGCGCCGCACGGGTGTATATGTAGTAAGAAGCACCGAGGGCGGCTGTATGAGACACAGCCGCTTTTATATTTCTTTCAGAACAAATATTTGGAAAGAGGTAGATCAACCATGAAGAAAGCACTTGCCTTTCTGATGGCGGCTGTGATGCTGATGAGCATGCTGACCGCCTGCGGCAACAAGGACAATGCCGACAACAAGGACAACAACGACGTGAGCACCGAGGAGACCGACAAGGCCGCCGCCGACAAGGTCGCCGCCCTCATCGACGCCATCTACGTGCAGGAGCGCACCGAGGAGACCGACGCCCAGTGCGAGGCCGCCAAGGCCGCTTGGGATGCGCTGACCGACGCCCAGAAGGCGCTGGTAGAGGGTGAGGAGGCCAGCCCCGATTACTTCGGTCTGGACACCGGCGACGCCTCCAAGGACGATCCCCGCAACCAGGACGAGATCGGCGAGAAGGAGCTGCTGGTGGTATCCTTCGGTACCTCCTTCAACGACAGCCGCGTAGCCGACATCAAGAGCATTGAGGATGCCCTGCAGGAGGCCAACCCCGATTGGTCCGTGCGCCGCGCCTTCACCGCTCAGATCATCATCAACCACATCCAGGCCCGTGACGGCGAGAAGATCGACAACATGGAGCAGGCTCTGGAGCGTGCTGTCGCCAACGGCGTGAAGCAGCTGGTGGTGCAGCCCACCCATCTGATGCACGGTGCTGAGTACGACGAGATGTGCGCCGCCATTGACAAGGTTCGTGACAAGTTCGAGTCCGTTGAGATCGCCGAGCCCATGCTGGGTGAGGTGGGAAGCGACGCCACCGTCATCAACACCGATAAGGAAGCCGTTGCCAAGGCCGTCGTCGCCGCTGCTCTGAGCGAGAGCGGTTACGAGTCCACCGCCGCCGCCAAGGAGGCCGGTGTGGCTTACGTGCTGATGGGTCACGGTACGGCTCATGTGGCGAAGGTCACTTACAGCCAGATGGCCGCCCAGATGGACAAGCTGGGCTATGAGAACGTGTTCATCGGCACCGTGGAGGGCGAGCCTGAGAATACCTCCTGCGAGGCCGTGATCGCAGCTGTCAAGGAAGCCGGTTACACCACCGTGGTGCTGCGTCCCCTGATGGTCGTGGCGGGCGACCACGCCAACAACGACATGGCCGGTGCGGACGAGGATTCCTGGAAGACCATGTTTGAGGCCGCCGGTCTCACCGTGAACTGCCAGATCTCCGGCCTGGGCCGTATCGATGCCATCCACGCGCTGTATGTCGCCCACACCAAGGCGGCTATCGACGCCATTGCGTAACAAGGACTGAACGGGCTCCGGGGCGGTATACCATCGCCTCGGAGCCTTTTTCAAAGCAAGGAGGACTTTACCATGAAAAAAATTCTTTCGTTTCTGCTGGCCACTCTGATGATGACAGCGCTGCTGGTGGGCTGCGGGCAGCAGCAGACCGATGCCCCCGGCAACGAGGAGCCCGACCAGCCCGCTCTGGCGGACGGCGTATACACCGCCGACTTCAACACCGACAGCAGTATGTTCCACGCCAACGAGACCTGCGATGGCAAGGGCGTGCTGACCGTGAAGGACGGGCAGATGACCATTCACGTCAGCCTCGCCTCCACCAGCATCGTCAACCTGTTCCCCGGTCTGAAGGAGGATGCCCAGAAGGACGGCGCCGTGCTGCTGCAGCCCACCAAGGACACCGTCACCTATCCCGATGGTCTGACCGAGACAGTCAATGGCTTTGATATCCCCGTGCCCGCACTGGACGAGGAGTTCGACGTGGCCCTCATCGGCAAGAAGGGCGTGTGGTATGACCATAAGGTCTCCGTCTCCAACCCTGTTCTGAAGGAGGATGACGGCGTGGACGCTGCCGCCATCGCATTGGCGGACGGTACCTACACCATTGAGGTAGGCTTTGAGGGCGGCTCCGGTAAGTCCCATGTGCTGACTCCCTGCACCCTGAAGGTGGAGAACGGCGCTGCCACCGCCACTATCGTGTGGAGCAGTGAGAAGTATGACTATATGCTGGTGGACGGCCAGCGCTTTGATGTCCTCACCACCGAGGGCGGCTCCACCTTCGAGATCCCCGTGCGGGCGCTGGATACCCCGCTGACGGTGATCGGCGACACCACCGCCATGAGCACCCCCCACGAGATCGAGTACACCCTGACCTTTGATTCCACCACGGTGGTGGAGGCAGCCCAGTGAAACGGCTGACCGCCGCGGTACTGGCGCTGCTGCTGATGCTGTCCCTCTGTGGCTGCGGCACGGCAGACGCCCCTGCCAAAACCGATGGACAAACTGTCTCCGTATCGTGGGATGAGTTGGTCTTTGACCGTACCATGCCCCTGCGCTATGCCCAGCAGTTTACCGTAGAGTATGCCGGAGAGAGCTACAAGCGCATTACCATCAACAACGACCGGGTGTACCTGCTGGTAGCGGAGGGCGCGGCGGTACCGGAGGGCGTACCCGCCGGCGTCACCGTTTTGCACCAGCCGCTGGATCAGATCTATCTGGTGGCGGCCGCCGCCATGGACTACTTCGACAAGCTGGACGCCGTCGGGTGCATCACCCTCAGCGGCAAAAAGCAGTCGGACTGGTATATCCAACGTGCCAAGGACGCCATGGACAGCGGAGCGTTGGTATACGCCGGCAAGTACTCCGAGCCGGATTATGAGCTGATCTTGTCACAGGGTTGCGATCTGGCGGTGGAAAACACCATGATCTATCACTCTCCGGCGGTGCTGGAGCAACTGGAGCGGCTGGGCATCCCCGTGCTGGTGGAGACATCCAGCTACGAGACCCAGCCCATGGGCCGGATGGAGTGGATCAAGCTGTACGCGGCGCTGCTGGACAAGGAGGACGAGGCCGAGGCGCTGTTTAATGAGAAGATGGACAGCGTGGCGGACGTACTGGAGCAGCAGCCCACCGGCAAGACTGTGGCGTTTTTCTACATCACCAGCAGCGGCGCTGTAAACGTCCGCAAGTCCACGGACTATGTGGCGAAGTGCGTTGCCATCGCAGGCGGAGACTATGTCTCCTTCGATGAATCGGCGGAGGACAACGCCCAGTCCACCGTCAACATTCAGATGGAATCCTTCTACCACGGTGCAGTGGACGCCGATGTGCTGATCTACAACAGCATCATCGATGGCGAGCTGCACACGCTGGACGAATTGGTGGCACTGGATCCACTGATGGCCGACTTCAAGGCCGTCAAGAGCGGTAATGTGTGGTGCCTGACCAAAAACTTCTATCAGGAGTCGCTGGAGCTGAGCGATCTCATTCTGGACGTGAACCATGCGTTGAACGACGCGCCGGATACGGCTTTTCACTTTCTGACACGGATGAAGTGAGCATTTTTTACATCATAAGGAGGAGCGGCATGAAGAGAAACCGAACACTTCGCATCTGGGGAGGCTTCTTGCTGCTCCTCCTGCTTTTATTCACTTTTTCGATTTGGAATATCTTCGCGGGAAGCGTTTCTCTTTCCGCGTCTGAGATATGGCGGATCCTGCTGGGGGGCGATGTTGGCTTTACCCAGAGCCAGATCATCGTAAAGATCCGTCTGCCCCGGCTCCTGTCGGCGCTGATCCTGGGCGGGGCGCTGTCCCTGTCCGGCTATCTGCTGCAAACCTTCTTCCACAACCCCATCGCAGGCCCCTTCGTGCTGGGCATCTCCTCCGGCGCAAAGATGACGGTGTGCGTGGCCATGCTGGTGCTGCTGAGCCGTGGCAAGACCACCTCCTCCGCCATTCTCATCGCAGCGGCCTTCGTGGGAGCTATGGTATCCATGGGCTTCGTGCTGCTGATCTCCCAGCGGGTCAAGCGCATGAGCCTGCTGGTGGTCTGCGGCGTGATGATCGGCTATATCTGCTCGGCACTGACGGATTTTCTCGTGACCTTTGCCGACGATTCCAGCATCGTGAATCTGCACAACTGGTCTCTCGGCTCCTTCTCCGGCATGAGCTGGGACAACGTAAAGACTATGGCCGTTGTCTGCGGCATCACGCTGCTGCTGACCTTCCTGCTTTCCAAGCCCATCCGGGCGTACCAGTTGGGCGAGGTCTATGCCCAGAATATGGGCGTCCCCCTGCGGGCCTTCCGGACGGCGCTGATCCTGTTGTCCAGTGTGCTGTCCGCCTGCGTCACGGCCTTTGCCGGCCCCATCTCCTTTGTTGGCATCGCAGTGCCGCACCTGATGAAGTCCCTGTTCAAATCGGCGGAGCCGCTGTGTATGATCCCAGCCTGCTTCCTGGGCGGCGGCGTGTTCTGCCTGTTCTGCGACCTCATCGCCCGCACCGCCTTTGCCCCCACAGAGGTGAGCATCAGCTCCGTCACGGCGGTATTCGGCGCACCCATCGTCATCTACATGATGATCCACAGAAAGGCGGCGTGAGTATGGCAGCATATCTGGAAACCAAGGCGCTTGCCGTGGGCTACCACGGCAAGCCGCTGATTGAAGATGTCGCCCTCCATGTGCAGCGGGGCAAGATCGTCACGCTCATCGGCCCCAACGGGTCGGGAAAATCCACCATCTTAAAAACCATTATCGGCCAGCTCTCCAAGGTGTCCGGCACAGTGTTTCTGGACGGCAAGGCCATGGAGGAGCGCAGCCGCAATGAGATTGCCCGGCGCATGGCCATTTTGATGACGGCCCGCATGGAGCCGGAGCTGATGACCTGCCGGGACGTGGTGAGCAGCGGCCGCTATCCCTACACAGGCAAACTGGGAATCCTCACATCGGAGGACCGAGCCATTGTGGAGCGCTCCTTGGCGCAGGTAGGCGGGCTGGACTTTGCCGACCGGCCCTTTGCCAACATCAGCGATGGGCAGCGCCAGCGGATCCTGCTGGCCCGGGCGCTGTGTCAGGAACCGGAGATCATCGTGCTGGACGAGCCCACCAGCTTTCTGGACATCCGCTATAAGCTGGAGCTGCTGACGGTGCTCAAGCGCATGGTGCGGGAGAACGATCTGGCGGTGCTGCTGTCCCTCCATGAGTTGGAGCTGGCGGAGCGCATTTCGGACACGGTGGTGTGTGTGGCGGGCGACCGCATCGACCGCATCGGCACCCCGGAGGAGATTTTCACCCGCGAGTATATCGCAAAGCTGTACCGGATGGAGCACGGGAAGTACGACCCCTGCTTCGACAGTCTGGAATTTGTGCCGTAAGGAGTAGCGACATGGAAAAACAGGGTGTTTTTTACGCCGTCAGCGTAGGCCCCGGCGACCCGGAGCTGCTGACCCGGCAGGCGTGCCGGGTCTTGACGGAGTGCGGCGTGGTGGCCGCTCCCCGGATGAAGTCCGGGCGGATGCTGGCGCTGGACATCGCAAAAGGTGCGGTGGATCTGAGCGGCAAGACCATCCTGCCGCTGCGCTTCGCCATGAGCCTTGACCCGGCGGTGCAGAAAGCCGCCCACATCGAGGCGGCCCGGGCCGTGAAAGAATATCTCGACGCCGGGCAGGATGTCGCCATGCTCAACCTCGGCGACGTGTCCGTCTACGCCACCTTCGGCTACCTGCAGGAGATCTTGGAGGCCGAGGGCTGCAAGACCGTGATGCTCCCCGGCGTGACGAGCTTCTGCGCCGCTGCGGCCCGGCTGGGCCAGTCCCTGACGGGCGGCATGGAGCAACCGCTGACCATCGCCCCGGGGCGCTGCGCCGCTGAGGTGCTGGCCGCACCGGGCGCAAAAGTGCTGATGAAATCGGGCCGTCAGCTGCCCGAGACGCTGGCCGCGCTGGCCGACGCCGGGCTTCTGAGCCGGAGCGCGATGGTCTGTAACTGCGGTCTGCCGAACGAGGAGGTCTGGCCCGACCTGGCCGATTATGACCCGGCCCGGCCGGCGGACTATTTCGCAACGATTTTGGTGAAGGAGGGGTAAGATATGGTCCATTTTGTAGGAGCCGGGCCGGGCGCGCCCGACCTCATCACCCGGCGGGGTGCAGCCCTGCTGGCCGATGCCGACTGCATCATCTACGCGGGCAGTCTCGTCAACCCGGCCCTGCTGGGGCTGGCGAAGTCCGGCTGTGCCATCTATAACAGCGCCGAGATGACGCTGGAACAGGTGCTGGACACCATCCGTGCCGCCGAAAAGGCCGGCGGAACCACGGTCCGCCTCCACACCGGCGACCCCTGCCTCTACGGGGCCATCCGGGAGCAGATGGACGCACTGGACGCCGACGGCATCCCCTATGACGACACCCCGGGCGTGTCCAGCTTCTGCGGCGCGGCGGCAGCACTCTGTGCCGAGTACACCCTGCCCAATGTGAGCCAGACCGTCATCATCACCCGGATGGAGGGCCGCACTCCTGTCCCTGAGGCCGAGCAGCTGGAAAAGCTGGCCGCTCACGGGGCTACCATGGTCATCTTCCTCTCCATCGGGCTGGTGGACAAAGTCCAGCAGGCCCTTCTCGAGAGCGGCGGCTACCGCCCCGATACCCCTGCCGCCGTGGTCTATAAGGCCACCTGGCCCGAGCAGAAGGTGGTGCGCTGCACCGTCTCCACACTGGCCGAGGAGACCCGCAAAAACGGCATCACCAAGACCGCCCTCATCGTCGTAGGCGACTTTCTGGGCGAAAATTACGAGCGCAGCAAGCTCTATGACCCCGCCTTTACCACCGAGTTCAGGCAGGGGACGGAGGCCGGGCAGTGAGCCGGGCATATCTGGCCTTTACGGCAAAGGGCGAAGCGCTGGCCCATCGGCTGGCGGAAGCTCTGCCCGGCAGCGTGAGCCGCTGCGGCGGAGACGTGACCCTGAAAGGCTGGACGGCGGAGCATTTTGCACAGGATGAGGCCCTGATTTTTGTAGGAGCTGTGGGCATCGCGGTACGGGCCATCGCGCCCCACTGCAAGAGCAAGGCCGCCGACCCGGCGGTCGTGGTCGTGGACGAGGGCGGGAACTTCGCCGTGCCGCTCCTGTCGGGCCATCTGGGCGGTGCCAACGCGCTGGCCCGGGCGCTGGCAAAAGCGTGCGGCGCGGTGCCGGTCATCACGACGGCCACCGACGTCAACGGCCTCTTCGCCGTGGACCTCTGGGCCAAGGCCCAGAACTGCGCTGTCCTTGAGCCGGAGCGCATCAAGCGCGTCAGCGGCGCCCTGCTGGCCGGGCAGACTGTCCGGTACTGGTCGCCGTGGCCGGTGGCGGGGGAGGCCCCCGCCGGAGTGAAAAAGACTGACGCGCCCGAAGCCGCTGACTTCGCCCTGACCCTCACGCCGCAGGGCGAGGCGCTCCACCTCGTCCCCCGCATCGGGGTGCTGGGGGTGGGGTGCCGCCGCGGCACGACGGCCCAGCAGCTGGAAGAAGCCTTCGCGGCGTTCTGTGCCGCGTCCGGTCTCAGCCCGGCGGCGGTCTGCGCAGCTGCCAGCATCGAACTGAAAAAAGATGAGCCGGGGCTTGCAGAGTTCTGCAAAGCCCACGGCTGGCCCATCACGTTCTATTCGGCCGACGAGCTGAGGGCCGTGCCGGGACAGTTCACCCCGTCGGCCTTTGTGGCAAGTGTCACCGGCGTGGACAACGTCTGTGAGCGCTCGGCGGTAAAAGCCTCGGGCGGGACGCTCCTTCTGCCCAAAACGGCAGGCGGCGGCGTGACGCTGGCGCTGGCCGTCCGCCCCTTTGCACCCGATTGGAGGACAGAGCAATGAGTGAGAGTAAAAAGACCGTGTTCGTCGTGGGGCTTGGCCCCGGCGGCGGACAGTTTCTGACCGTGCAGGCGCAGAGCGCCTTGCAGCAGGCCGAGGTGTTGTGCGGCTATACGGTCTACATCGACCTTGTGCGCCCCCTCTACCCGGAAAAAGAGTGCTACACCACCGGCATGACCCGGGAGATCGACCGCTGCCGCTGGGCGCTGGACACCGCCCGGGCGGGTCGGGACGTGGCGCTGGTCTGCTCCGGCGACGCCGGGGTCTACGGCATGGCCAGCCCGCTGCTGGAGCTGGCCGAAGAGTACCCGGATGTCAATGTGGAGGTCGTCCCCGGCCTGACCGCCGCCCTCAGCGGCGGCGCGGTGCTGGGTGCGCCGCTGGCCCACGATTTCTGCGTCATCTCGCTGTCGGACCGCCTCACGCCGTGGGAGGTCATCGAAAAGCGGCTGGTCTGCGCCGCCCAGGGCGATTTCGCACTGGCGCTGTACAATCCCCCGTCCAAGGGCCGCCCCGCCAACGACGACG
>OGQR01000729.1_pt1 | contig 26322 bp, 21 predicted proteins | sample 1553271 | NCBI WGS metagenome assembly OGQR01 (sample SAMEA2579970, study PRJEB22360) | human gut metagenome | biome: human gut; feature: human-associated habitat; material: faeces | place: Denmark | collected 2008/2010 | reverse complement strand
GCGCAGGCAGTGGCGGGGCGGGGCCCGCGCGGCCCCCCCCGCCGCCACATCCTGCTGGTCGATGACGTGATGACTACGGGCTCCACGCTGCTCGCCTGTGCCTCGGAGATTCTGCGTGCCGTGCCCGGATGCCGCATCAGCCTCGCCGCACTCGCCGTCTCGCGCCGCGAGTTGGGCGTCAGGGAGTGATCCCTGCCGGATCGCCTGTCGGTCAGCGCCTTTCGGCCGGGACGGCAAAAAACTCTGCCTGCTCTGTTTTGATATGTCGGCACGAATCGCTACTTTTGACCTCTGAAAGATTCCGATACGATGGCGAAAGATTTTAGACCCTCCTCCCGCAATCGGGAGGCCTATGATGCTTTGACCGAAACGAACGGCAACGTCCCCCCTCAAGCAGTCGAACTGGAGGAGGCGGTGCTGGGTGCCCTGATGCTCGAGAAGGACAGCATCATCACAGTCCAGGAGTTCGTCACCCCCGAAGCGTTCTATACCGAGGAGCACCGTCTGATCTACAAGGCCATCGAGGAACTGTCGATGGAGCTCAAGCCCATCGACCTCTACACGGTGACCGAGCGGCTGAAGGCCAAGAAGGAGCTGAAGAAGGTGGGCGGCGCGGCCTATCTGGCGCAGCTCACGCAGAAGGTCGGCTCGGCGGCCAACGTGGAGTTCCATGCCAAGATCATTGCCCAGAAATACGTGCAGCGCGAGCTGATCCGTTCGGCCACGGAGATCCAGCGCCGCTCGTACGACGAATCGACCGACGTCACGGACCTGATCGGCTTCGCCGAGGGGGAGATCTTCAAGGTGGCCGAGGGGCACGTCAAGCGGTCGGTGCAGTCGTCGAAGGAGATCCTGGCCCGGGCGCTGATGCAGATCGAGGAGGCCTCGAAGAACACGAGTGCCTTCAACGGCGTGCCGTCGGGCTTCATGGCCCTCGACCGCGTGACGCTCGGCTGGCAGTTGTCGGACCTGATCATCGTTGCGGCGCGTCCCTCGATGGGTAAGACCGCCTTCGTGCTTACGATGGCCCGCAACATGGCCGTGGACCACGAGCAGGGCGTGGCCTTCTTTTCGCTTGAAATGTCGGCCGTGCAGCTGATGATGCGTCTGATCGTGGCCGAGACGGGCCTCCCGGGCAACGACATCAAGTCAGGCCGCCTGACGCCCGAGCAGTGGCGCCACCTCGAGTCGGCCACCAAGCCGCTGGGCTCGGCTCCGCTCTACATCGACGATACGCCGGCGCTGTCGGTCTTCGAGTTCCGCTCGAAGGCCCGGCGTCTGAAGATACACAACGACATCAAGATCATCATCATCGACTACCTCCAGCTGATGACCGGCAACCAGGATACGAAGGGCAACCGCGAGCAGGAGGTGGCCTTCATCTCGCGGACGCTCAAGGCCATTGCCAAGGAACTGAACGTCCCGGTGATCGCCCTTTCGCAGCTGAGCCGCGCCACCGAGATGCGCGGCGGTTCGAAGCGGCCCCAGCTCTCGGACCTCCGCGAGTCGGGCGCCATCGAGCAGGATGCCGACATCGTGGCCTTCATCCACCGTCCCGAGTACTACGGCATCAACCAGGACGAGAACGGCATGCCCACGGCGGGCATGGCCGAGATCATTCTGGCCAAGCACCGTAACGGTGCCGTGTGCGACGTGAACCTGCGTTTCCTCAAGGAGCAGGCGCGCTTCGCCGACATGGACGATTCGATGCTGCCTCCCGGACAGGCCTCCGAGAGCCAGCAGGCCTACGACGACTACGCCAGCGGCTCGAACGGCATGTCTTCGGGCGGTGTCACCCCGGGCGGCTTCCCGGGTGGTCTGGGTTCGGCGACGGGCAGTTCGGAGTTCGACCTGAAGCCGCGTGCGCTCGATGACGAGGCGCCGTTCTGACGCGCGCCGAAGACGATGGACAGCAGGCGGCCGGAGCTGCCTCCGTCGGGACGTCCGACGGGGCCCCGGTGCGCAAGAATAGATAAGAAGAAACCGTTATGTTCGTCCGCACATATGCCGGAGCGGTTGTCGGGATCGACGCCGTCAAGGTGACCGTCGAGGTCAATATCACGGGTGGCGGCCTGGGTCTCTACCTGGTGGGGCTGCCCGACAATGCCGTGAAGGAGAGCGAACAGCGGATCCGTTCCGCCTTCGACAACATCGGGGAGCGGATGTCGGGCCGCAAGACCGTCGTGAGCCTGGCTCCGGCGGATCTCCGCAAGGAGGGCGCGGGCTTCGACCTGCCGATCGCCGTGGGGATCCTCGCGGCGATGGAGCGTGTCCCGGCTGAAGCGGTCGATGGAACGCTGTTTGTGGGCGAACTGTCGCTCGACGGGTCGCTGAAGCCCGTGCGCGGCGTGCTTCCGATCGCCGTCTGCGCCCGCGATGCGGGACTGCGGAGGCTGGTTGTCCCGGCAGACAATGCGGCCGAGGCGGCTGTCGTCGAGGGGATCGAGGTTCTCGGTGTCGGGTCGCTCGGGCAGTTGCTCGGGACACTGCGCGGCGAGACGACGCTCGAGGCGGCACGTCCCGCCGCGGAGGATTCGTCCGATGCGGCAGCGGAGCGTTATGCCGAGGACTTTGCCGACGTCAAGGGCCAGACGTTCGCGAAACGGGCCCTGGAGATTGCTGCGGCCGGCGGGCACAACGTGATCATGATCGGCTCCCCGGGCTCGGGCGAGACGCTGCCTGGCCGGAACTCGGGCGGCGGTTGCCGACGATCCTGCCGCCCCTGACGCGCGAGGAGGCGCTCGAGACGACCAAGATCCATTCCGTGGCCGGCAAGGGCCATGCGGGCGGGTTGATGACGCAGCGCCCCTTCCGGGCCCCGCACCACCTCACCTCGCAGGTGGCCCTGATCGGCGGCGGGCAGTCGCCGCAGCCGGGCGAGGTGTCGCTGGCCCATAACGGGGTGCTTTTCCTCGACGAACTGCCCGAGTTCGGACGCAGCGTGCTGGAGGTGCTCCGCCAACCGCTCGAGGAGAAACGGATCGTCGTCTCGCGCGCACGCTACAGCGTGGCCTATCCGGCCAATTTCATGCTCGTGGCGGCGATGAACCCCTGCCCGTGCGGCTACTACAACCACCCGACGCGCGAGTGCGTCTGCTCGCCGGGGGCGGTCCACCGCTACATGAGCCGCATCTCGGGGCCGCTCATGGACCGTATCGACCTGCATGTGGAGGTGACTCCCGTGCTGCCGAACGAGCTCTCGGACCGGACGCCGGGCGAACCGAGCGCCGTGATCCGCGAACGGGTCGTCCGCGCCCGGGTGGTGCAGGAGGAGCGGTTCCGCGGGGTGGCGGGCGTGCATACGAATGCGATGATGAACAGCGCCCTGCTGAACGAATACTGCCGGCTCGATGCCGCGGCCGCATCCTTGCTGGAGCGGGCCATGGAGCGGCTCTCCCTTTCGGCCCGGGCCTATGACCGCATCCGCAAGGTAGCCCGTACGATCGCCGACCTGGCCGGCCGTGCGGAGGTTGCGGCCCAGGATATTGCCGAGGCGATCAACTACCGGTCGCTCGACCGCGGCAACTGGGGGCGTTGAGTGTGGCCCGTGCCGGGACGGTATATAGGGAAATAGATGGAAATGAATGGTGCGGGCCGGAAACGGGATGCGGCGGTGAACCTTCCCGGTCCGGCCGGAACCGGTAAAATGAAGATACGTGGAATGAAACGCATAATACTTTCGGGCGGCGGTACGGGAGGCCATATCTACCCGGCCGTAGCGGTTGCCGAGGCGCTCAAACGGCGTCTGGGCGATGAGGTCGAGCTCCTCTTCGTGGGGGCCGAGGGAAAGATGGAGATGGAGAAGGTCCCGGCATTGGGCTACCGGATCGTGGGCTTGCCGATTGCGGGACTGCAACGCCGCCTGGACTGGCACAACCTGGCCGTGCCGTTCAAGGTGCTGCGCTCGTTGCGCCTGGCGCGGCGGACGATCCGCGACTTCCGGGCTGATGCGGTGGTGGGCTTCGGCGGATATGCCAGCGCCCCGGTGTTGTGGGCGGCCCAGCGTATGGGCGTGCCGACCGTCATCCAGGAGCAGAACTCCTATGCGGGGGTCACGAACAAGATCCTTTCGCGCCGCGCCCGCTGCATCTGCACGGCCTACGAGGGGATGGAACGCTTCTTTCCGGCCGACCGGATCGTGCTGACGGGCAATCCGCTGCGCGGACGTTTCTCGAAACAGGGCGCCGACCGCGCCGAGGCGCTGGCCTGTTACGGGTTCACGCCCGACCTCCCGGTGGTGCTCGTGGTGGGCGGGTCGCTCGGCACGCGCTCGCTCAACGAGATGATGAAGGCGTGGATTCTCCGCACGGAGGGCAAGACCCCCGTGCAGGTGATCTGGCAGACGGGCAAGTACTACGAGCGGGAGATGCAGGCCTTCCTGGCGGCGCACCCCGCGGCGCATGTCTGGCAGGGGGCCTTCATCGACCGCATGGATTACGCCTATGCCGCGGCCGACGTGGTCGTGTCGCGCAGCGGCGCCGGAACGGTCTCGGAGCTCTGTCTGGTAGCCAAACCGGTGGTTTTCGTCCCCTCGCCCAACGTCGCGGAGGACCACCAGACGAAGAATGCCCGGGCGCTCGAGGCGAAGGGGGCAGCCGTGGTGGTGCCCGATGCGGAATGTCGCGAGCGGGCGATGGACCGTGCCGTGGCGCTCCTGCAGGATCGTGAGCAGCTGGCGGCGATGAGCCGCAACCTCGAGGCTCTGGCGCGGCCCGACGCCGCGGAGCGCATCGTGGACGAGATTTTGAAGGTGATGGACCGGTAGCGGCCGGTTGTCGAAACAATACGGATTTATGGAGTTCGAAAATATCTATTTCCTCGGGATCGGTGGCATCGGGATGAGCGCGCTGGCCCGCTATTTCCTCCACGAGGGCAAACGGGTCGCGGGCTATGACCGCACCCCCTCGCACCTGACCGGCGAACTCGAAGCCGAAGGGGCGGAGATCCACTACGAGGACGACGTGCGGCTCATCCCCGCACCGTTCCTCGATCCGAAGAGCACGATGGTGGTCTATACGCCGGCCGTGCCGCACGACCACGGCGAACTGTGCTACTTCCGCGACCGCGGCTTCACGGTCGAGAAGCGTTCGCAGATGCTCGGCCACCTGGCTGCCGGCAAATACGTGATGGCCGTGGCCGGCACGCACGGCAAGACCACGACCTCTACGCTGGTCGCATGGCTCAACCGGGCCCTGACCGGAGGCGGTTCGGCTTTTCTGGGGGGCATCTCGAAGAATTTCGGGGGCAACCTCGTGCTGGGCGACGGACCGAGGCTGGCGGTAGAGGCCGACGAGTTCGACCGTTCGTTCCTGCGTCTCTATCCCGATGTGGCGGTGGTGACGTCGGCCGATGCCGATCACCTCGACATCTACGGCACGCACGAGGCTGTCCGGGAGGCCTTTTCGCAGTTCATCGGGCAGATCCGGCCGGGCGGCGCGCTGATCATCAAACAGGGGCTCGACCTGAAGATCGACAATCCCGGAATCACGGTCTACCGCTACTCGTACGACGAGCCGTGCGACTTCTACGCTCGTCGTGCGACGCTCATCGGCGGCGGTCACTATCGCTACGACCTGGTGACGCCGTCGGGTGTCATCGAGGGGTGCACGCTCGGGGTTCCCGGGTGGGTGAACATCGAGAATGCCGTGGCGGCCGTCGCCTCGGCGTGGTGCGCGGCAAAGGTCGAGGGAAGCGAACTCGACGCCGGCCGTGTGCGCGAGGCGCTGGCCTCGTTCTCGGGTGTGAAGCGCCGGTTCGACTTCTATGTCAATACCCCGAAGCAGGTCTATATGGACGACTATGCGCACCACCCGCGCGAACTGGCCGCCACGCTCACCTCCGTGCGGCGCATGTTCCCCGGACGGCGGATCACGGCGCTCTTCCAGCCGCACCTCTATACACGGACGCGCGATCTCTACCGGGAGTTCGCCGAGGCGCTGTCGCACGCCGACGAGGTGGTGCTGTTGCCGATCTATCCGGCCCGCGAGGAGCCGATCGAAGGGGTGACCTCCTCGCTGATCGCCGGCCTGGTTACCGTGCCCTGCCGGATCGTCGATCGCGAAGATCTGGCCGAAACCGTCGCCGGGATGGATACCGACGTGGTGATCTCGTTCGGAGCCGGAAACATCGATGCCTGCTGTGATGCGCTGGCCGAACGGCTGCGCGCCAAAAGCTGAAAGGGAGCCATGCGCTGAAAAGGACAGGATGCCGTGAACCGCACGCTCAAATATACGCTGCTGTCGCTCCTCTGGGGTGCCGTTGCCGTCTACATCATCTGGGCGGCGGCTTCGGCGCGCCGTGCCCGGTCGGAACGCAAGGTCGGGCGGGTCGATATCGAGGTGGTGGACAGTACCGCGCAGGGGCATCTGGTTTCGGTCGGAATGGTGCGCCGCTGGATCTCCCAGAGCGGAATCTCCACGGTCGGCACGGCTGTTGATGCGGTCGATCTGGCGGGTATCGAACGGCTGATCGCCCGCAACGGGTTTGTGGACCGGGCCGTGGTCTACGTCTCCTACGACGGGACACTCCACATCTCCATCAGCCAGCGCAAGCCGCTTGTGCGCCTGCTGACCGACGGGTTGAACGCCTATGCCACGGCCGAGGGGGTGGTTTTCGCCGCACCGCGCGCCTCGTCGCTCTACGTGCCCGTGGTCACCGGCTCCTACCGGCCGCCCTTCCCGGCCTCCTATTCGGGCGACGTGCGGGAGTGGATCGACGAACGGAAACGGGAGATCGACGGGCGGATTGCCGAGCTCGAGCGTGAGAAGTACCCCTTCTACAGCCGCGAACTGCAGAATGACCGCGATCTGGCAGCTCTGCGGCGGATGCGGATCAAACGCCGCTGGTGGAAGATGGAGAGTTCGTCCGATTTCGACGCCCGGGTCGAGGAGCTGCGTGAAAAAAAGGCCGGTCTGCGCCGCCTTTACCGCTATCGGGCACGGGTCATCGAACAGGAGATCGAGCGGATCGCCCGCCAGCAGGAGAAGGAGCGCGAGCGGCAAAAAAAATTGGAAAAAAGCTACGAAGATTTCATGAAACTCCTTACCTTTGTACAACTTGTCGAGGAGGATGATTTCTGGAGGTCGGAGGTGGTGCAGATCACCGCGCGTACAGCCTCGAGCGGTGCTCTGGAACTGGAACTTACACCCCGCAGCGGCCGCTTTGCGATCCTCTTCGGACGTCCGGAGGATGCCGAGCGCAAGTTCGACAAACTGCTGCGGTTTTACCGCAGCGGACTTTCGTCGGTCGGGTGGGACGCCTACCGCACCGTGGATGTCAGATACAGGAATCAGGTGGTTTGCAAGAAATAAAAGGATTGTATCGTGGAAAGAAAAAATTATACCGTTGCCATTGACCTTGGCTCTTCGTCAGTCGTCGTCGCCGTCGGTGAGAAGACGGCGGAGGGGTTGCTCGATGTCGTATGTGCCGTTTCGAAACCCGTCGAGGGGGTTCATGCCGGCAAGATCGAGAACATCGAGCTGGTGAGCCGTGCGGTCAGCGATGCCGTCGCCGAGGCAGAGGAGCAGTGCGGCATCCACATCACGGAGGCCTATGCAGGTATCTCCGGCGACTTCGTCCGCTGCGCCCGGCATACGGATCATGTCTTCGTCTACGATCCGCAGAACGGCGTCAATCGCAAGGATGTCGATGCGCTCTTCGACCGCATGCGCAACGTGCAGGCTCCCGACGACGAGTCGATCATGGAGCGCGTGCCCCAGAACTACGTCGTGGACGACAACCAGGAGGTGCAGAACCCCGTGGGGTCGTTCGGCAAGAAACTCTCCTCGACGTTCAACTTCATTCTCTGCCTCAAGACCCCGATGCAGCGGCTTGAAATGGCTCTCAAGCGACTCGGTATCAAGATGCTGGGCGTCGTGCCCGATGCCCTGGCGGCTCCCGAGTCGGTGCTGACGCCCGACGAGAAGGAGGAGGGTGTGGCCGTGGTGGACCTCGGCGGCGGCGTGACGGACGTGGCGGTCTACTACCGCAACGTGGTACGCTACATCGCCTCGATCCCGATAGGCGCCTCGGCTATCAACCGCGACATCCGGACGATGAGCGTTCCTGAAAAGCACGTCGAGAGCCTCAAGCAGAAATACGGTTCGGCCGTGGCCGAACTGGCTTCGGACGACAAACTCATCCGCGTCAATGGCCGCACGGCCCGCGAGGCGAAGGACATCTTGTTGCGCAACCTCGCCACGGTGATCGAGGCGCGGGCCACGGATATCGTGGAGTTCGTGCAGCAGGAGATCCGCGATTCGGGATTCTCGGGCAAACTCGCCTACGGCATCGTTCTGACGGGCGGGTCGGCCAAACTGAAGGACCTCGATGAACTGTTCCGCCGCCTGACGGGCATGGACGTGCGGGTAGCCCTGCCCGAGGCCGGGCTCACCGAGGTGTCGAAGGCCCGGGTGGCCGATCCGGCTTATGCGACCGTCGTCGGCATCTTGCTCAAGGGCGCCGAGCAGGGCGGCTGCTCCTTCGTGGAGCGCCCGGCAGCTCCCGTGACCACCACGACGGTGCCCCATTCGGCGCCGGCCGCCGAGCTGCACCGTCCGGGTGCTGCCGTGCCCCGGCAGCCGGGAACGCCGACTGCACCGCGCTTCGGCGCTCCCTCCATGCCGCATCCCGTGCCGCCGCATCCCGTGCCGCCGCGTCCGGTGCACGAGCCGACGCCTGTCGAGCCTGCGCCGCAGCCGGCCGACGAGGAGCCGTCCGAGGAGCCGAAACCCGCAACTCCTGTGGCGGAACCCCGCCGCAAGCGTGACTGGGGCTCGATCTTCCAGAAGGCGATCGACAAGATCAACGGCAGTTTCACACACGCCGAGGACGAGGAAATTTAGCCGACAGCCGGCGATCTGTAGCCGTGCCCCGTTCAGGCGGGATCGGCTTGCGGAGCGTCGGAACGGCCGCGGAGAGGCAACCGCCATACGACGGACCGGAGTTCCGGTATGCCGCTGGAGTCCGATAGGTGCGGTTGGCACGAGAGAAAAATAACAGAGAAAAAAGAAGACAAGCGATATGACAGACGATTTGATATCGGAGATCAAGGCCCCGCGGGCAGAGGGTTCGATCATCATGGTGGTGGGTGTCGGCGGTGCCGGCGGTAATGCCGTAAACCACATGTGGAACCTCGGAATCCGAGGCGTTACGTTCATGGTCTGCAACACCGACCAGCAGGCGCTGGACAAGAGCCCCGTCGAGCAGAAGATCCGCCTCGGCGCCGAGGGCCTCGGTGCGGGCAACGATCCCGAGAACGGCCGCCGTGCTGCCGTGGAGACGCTTCCCGAAATCCGGCAGCGCCTCGAGGAGGCCGGTACGAAGATGATCTTCATCACGGCCGGTATGGGCGGCGGTACGGGAACGGGCGCCTCGCCCGTGATCGCGAAGCTGGCCAAGGAGATGGGACTGCTGACCGTGGCTATCGTTACCTCGCCGCTCGCCGTCGAGGGCAAGATCCGCTATGAGCAGGCCTACCGCGGCATCGAGGAGTTGCGGCAGAATGTCGATTCGCTGCTGATCATCAACAACGAGAACATCCTCGAGATCTACGGCCGCCTCTCGCTCAAGCAGGCCTTCGGCAAGGCCGACGACATCCTGGCCTCGGCCGCCAAGGGCATCGCCGAGATCATCACCGTCGAGAGCGATCTGGTGAACGTCGATTTCGCCGATGTCTCGAAGGTGATGCACGACAGCGGCCGCGCCCACATGGCCGTTGCTACGGCCGAGGGGGACAACCGTGCCGAAGCCGTGGCCGAGGCGTCGCTGCGTTCTCCGCTGCTCGACCATAACCTCATCTCCGGAGCGAAGAACATCCTGCTGAACATCTCCGTGTCGGACGCCGATTCGCTCATGTACGAGGAGGTTGTGCGCATCCTGGAGTACATCCAGACACATGCCAGCGTGCAGGATGACCGGGGGGTGGTGCACAACGCCAACATCATCTGGGGTACGAGCGAGAAGCCGCAGTTGGGCAACGCCATCGAGCTGGTGGTGGTGGCTACCGGCTTCGAGGGCGACGAGGAGGAGCACGGCATGCACCCGCTGGTCCCGCCCGTGCGGCAGCCGGATCCCGCTCCGCAGGAGCCGGCCACTCCGGTGCTCGAACCGATCAAGCCCGTGCAGCCCCGTCCCGCACAGCGCCCCGTCGAGCAGGTGATGCTCGGGGCCAAATCCACGCGTTACAGCAACATCGAGGCCCTGCTGGCCAAACCGGCCTACCAGACCCGCAACTCGAAGTTCATCGTTCAGGCTACGGGTGGGCGCAAAGAGGTGCTGCGCGACGATGCCGGCAGCGGCTCGCAGCATCAGAAGGACGAGCCGAAGGGCGGCTCGCTGTTCGACTAACCAATACTTTGCAGTTTGGAAGATACCGCTTCGTGGATCGTTTTCAACGGCTTTGAGCCGCGTCTTGCTGTGCTGTGCGCGGTGACCCTCTGCCTGTTGTGTGTTTCGGCGCTCGTGTCGGGGGCCGAAACCTCGTTTTTCTCCCTTTCACACAACGATGTCAATCGGCTCAAGAGCAGACGGAGCGCTTCGGCCGCCGCCGTGCTGCGCCTGCTGGGGGACGTGGATCTGTTGCTGGCTACCATTCTGGTCATCAACAACCTCGTGAACATCTGCATCGTCATCCTCACGGCCCACATCATCGATTCGGTCTTCACGTTCCTCCGTTTCGAATTCCTCTTCAAGACCGTGCTGGTGACCTTCCTGCTTCTTCTCTTCGGCGAGATCCTTCCGAAGGTGCTCGCTCAGACCATGCCGATGCGTTTCGCTTCGATGGTGGCACAGCCGCTGCTGGTCCTGCGCTGGATCTTCTACCCGCTCTCCTATCTGCTGGTCCACGCCACCAGCCGCATCAGCGAGAAGGCCGTGCACAAGAGCGAAATATCGCTCGACGAGTTGGCCGATGCCGTAGACATGACGCAGAGCTCGAGCCCCGAGGAGCATGTGATGCTGTCGGGCATCGTCAATTTCGTCAATACCGAGGTGCAGGAGATCATGAAGCCCCGTGTGGACATGACGGCACTCGACGCTACGGCAGATTACGAGACGGTCAAGCGGACGATCATCGGGTCGGGTTTCTCGCGGATCCCCGTCTACGAGGAGGATATGGACCACATCCGCGGCACGCTTTATGTCAAGGATCTGCTGCCCTACATCAACAACGGCGCCGACTTCGCCTGGCAGCAGTTGGTCCGCAAGCCCTATTTCGTTCCCGAGCACAAGAAGATCAACGACCTGCTGGCCGACTTCCAGTCAAACAAGATACACATGGCGATCGTCGTCGATGAGTACGGCTCGACGCTCGGACTCGTCTCGCTCGAGGACATCATCGAGGAGATCGTCGGCGAGATCTCGGACGAGAGCGATAACGACGAATCCTTCTATACGCGTCTTGATGCCAAGAGCTATCTTTTCGACGGTAAGACCCACCTGGGCGATTTCGAGCGGGTTCTCGAGCTCGACGAGGATACCTTTGCCGATGTCAGGGGCGAGGCCGAGACGCTCGCGGGGCTGATGCTCGAACTCAAGCGCGACTTCCCGCGCAAGGGCGACACCTTCACGTCGCACGATATCCGTTTCACGGTGCAGGAGGTCGAAGGCCACCGGATCGACAAGATCCGGGTTGATGTGCCATGAAACGCCTGCTGACCGGACCGCTCCTCGATGCCGGGGAGACCGGGCCGTGGGTGACAGCCGCCGAACGGGCCGCCGCCGCTGCTTTCGGCTCGGCGCGCCGCCGGGCCGAGTACCTCACCTGGCGGACGATGGTCCGGCGGGAACTGGGACGCTGCGTGGAGATCACCTATGACGCTGCAGGCGCTCCCTGCCTGGCGGACGGTTCCGCCTTTCTCTCCGTTTCACACTGTCCGCAGCGGGTTGCCGTCTGCATCTCCGACGCTCCGTGTGCCGTCGATGTCGAGTCCGAGGAGCGCGACTTCGGGCGTGTCGCTGACCGTTACATGACCTCTTCCGAGCGGGCGCTCTCTGCCGAACCCTGGTGGCCTGCGGCCGCGTGGTGTGCCAAGGAGACCCTTTACAAATATGCCCGGCGGCGCGAACTGGACCTCCTGCGCGACCTGCGCGTCCTGTCGCTGGATGCGGAGGCGGGGCGGATCGTGGGCTCGATTGCGGGCGGGGCACCGCTCAGTCTTTCGATGCGCCGCGAGGAGGGTTGCATGCTGGTCTGTATCTTATGAATCCCGAGATCAAAATCGCCGAACCGCAGCTTTCCGGTGCGGCCTTGCCGGTAGAGACGCCCGATCTTCTTGCCCGCGAAGAGGAGGTCTTTGGCCGTGCCTTCCGGGGTGGTGACATCTCGGGACTTGCCTGCGACCATCTTGCCGTCACGGGTTGCAGTTTCACCGGATGTCGCCTCTCCGGGGTGGTGTGGCGGCATGCCCATCTGGCCGATGTCGTTTTCCGCAACTGCGACCTCTCGGTGGCCGATCTTACCGGTGCCGGCCTTTTTCGTGTCCGTTTCATCGACTGCCGTCTCTCGGGAGCTTTGCTCTCCGAGGCGTCGCTGCAGCATGTTGCGGCGGAGCGCTGCCGTGCGGAGTATGCCGGTTTTGCGCAGTCGCGCATGCGGCACGTGCGCTTCGCCGGCTGCGACCTCTCCGGCGGAGCCTTTGCGGAGTGTCGTTTCGAGCAGGTCGCCTTTTCCGAATGCCGCCTTGCCGGAGCGGAGTTCTTCGGAACCCGACTGCGTGGTATCTCTTTGGCCGATTCGGATATTCGCGGCATCCGAATCCGAGAGATTTCATCTGTAGAGCTGAATGGGTTGAAGGTTAATGCTTTGCAGGCCTGTGATCTGGTCCGTCTTCTGGGAATTGAGATCGAAGATCAATGAGATACTCAAAAAATTTACATATTTACTAAATTTTCTGAATAATATATTTGGAGAATTCCTTACGCCATTCTATCTTTGCACCCGTCTTAGATGATAAGATTTTTTAATAACTATTTAAAAGGTTCAATTGAGATGAAAGCAAAGATCAACGAGTGGGTACGCACCGCTCTGATTATGTTGGGTGAGAGCATTAAGCTGAGCGAGATGTAATTCTCCCCTTTATTCCGAAAACGAATACCGAAACTTCATATCAAATGAAAAGCCCGCTCCATGCATGGAGCGGGCTTTTCGTTTCGTTGCCTCGGAACTTATTTCAGTCCGAGCTTCTTGGCGATCTCCTTCGGAATGGCATTCTTGTTTACCATGAGCGACGTGGTCTTGTAGGCCACGAAAGGTTTCGAGAAGTACCAGAATCCGTCGTAGGGCGCTACCGTGTTCCACGAGTTCTGCACCTTGTAGTAGGGGGTCCCGTTCTGATCCTTGGCTACGCCCATGATCAACATGCCGTGGTCGTCGGTCGTCTCCCAGTTGTCGAACGAAGTCTGGCGCATCTCCTGCGTGATCGTGCGCTCCTTGCCCGGTTTGTCGAACTTGTAGAGAGCAGCCTCCTTCTCCTGTTCGGTGAGCTTGCCCCAGCGCTCGGCCTCCGTGCCGCTCATGCCTTCGAGGTCGGCTTCGGGAATGACGCCGATACCCTTGGTGCGGCTGAAGCCCTTCTCGCTCACGTCCGTGCCCCAGGCCACCGTGTAGCCGTTTTCGAGGGCGTTGTCCACGATCTGCATCATCTCCTCGAGAGGTACGTTGTATACCTCGGCCCACATCCAGTTGTCGGGCACTTCGATGATGAAGCGTGAGTAGAAGGGGTGGTGCGTGAACGACGAGACGTCCACGTAGTTGTCCATCGAGATCGGCAGCGAGGCGGCGAAACTCTCGGGGGTATACTCCTTGCCCTCGTAGGTAAAGGTCTCGGGCAGAACACCGAAATACTCGTCAAGAATGGCGTTGAAGCCGCGCTTCCAGGCCGTCGAGAGAGGCTTGTTGCCCGCTGCGCGGATCACGGCGTCGAGGTACGATTTCAGCACCTCCGAGATCTCGTGGAAGTCGGGTTTTGCGGTTCCGTAGTTCAGACCCGGGTAAACCTCGAACGGCACGATGCCGTGCTCGCGGATCCCTTCGGTCACGTCGTGGGCGGCACCGCCCTCGGCGAAGTTCAGCGTTCCGTGCATGCGCACGTATTTTTCGGCCTTGTCCATGAACGAGTGGCGCACGATCCACATCTCCGAGAGGTGCATCGGCTCACCTCCGGCCTTGATGATCTCGCTCTCGAGGAACGAGAGGGTCGAGAAGCACCAGCAGGTGCCGCTGCGGCTCTGGTCCTTGACCGGTGTGGTCTCGATCACCTTCACGTCGGTGAACTGGTAGCCCGGTGCGGAGTCGTTGTTGGTGTCGGTCTGTGCCGCTGCCGTGAGAGCGAGGCAGAACGCGACGGCGGAAAGCATCAGTCTTTTCATAGGCGTTGATCGTTTGGTGGGTTAGTGTTTATTTTTTCGAATTCGATACGATTTTCATACACTCTTCGAGCGTCAGCTCCTCGGGCTTCGTACCGCGCGGGATGCGGTAGTTTTTGCCCTTGTAGGCGATGTAGGCGCCGTAGCGGCCGTTTTTGACGAGCATGTCGGGATCCTCTTCGAAGCTCCGCAGCGGGGTGTTGGCCGCAGCCGCAGCCGCCTTGTGGGCCTCGATCAGTTCCACGGCGCGTTCGTAGGTGATCGTGTAGGGGTCGTCGCTCTTGGCCAGCGAGGCGAACGATTTGCCGTAGCGCACGTAGGGGCCGTACTTGCCGATGCCGACGCTGAGCGTCTCGCCGTCGAGTTTGCCCAGGTCGCGCGGCAGGGCGAAGAGTTCGAGCGCCTCGTCGAGCGTGATCGACTCGATGAGCTGTCCCTTCTTGAGCGAGGCGAAGCGGCTCTTCTCGCCCGGGTTGCCCTCGATCTCGACCATCGGGCCGTAGCGGCCGATGCGAGCCTTGACGACATGTCCCGTTGCGGGATCGTTGCCCAGGATGCGTACTTCGCGCGTCTTGGCCGGCTGCGTGGCAATAGCCGAATCGACCATCTTGTGGAACGGGCCGTAGAAGTCGTCGATCATCTTTTCCCAGGTGATGTCCCCCTCGGCGATGCGGTCGAACTCCTTCTCGACATTGGCCGTGAAGTTGTAGTCGATGATCGGTCCGAACTGGGCCTCGAGGTAGTCGTTCACTACCATGCCGATGTCGGTGGGCGAGAGCCGGTTCTTCTCCTTGCCGCTGTTTTCCGTGAGGGTCTTGTCCGCAATCCGGTCGCCCGAGAGTGTCAGCTGCAGGTAGGAGCGCTTCTGTCCCTCCTTGCTCTGCTTGACCACGTAGCCGCGGTTGATGATCGTCGTGATGGTCGGGGCGTAGGTCGAAGGACGGCCGATGCCGAGTTCCTCGAGCCGCTTGACGAGCGAAGCCTCGTTGTAACGGGCCGGCGGGGTCGTAAAGCGCTCCGTGGCCGTGATCTGCGCCGCAAGCACGCGGTCGCCGGCCGTGAGCTTGGGCAGCAGCCCCTCGCCGCTCTCGGCGCTCTGGTCGTCGTCGGTCGATTCGGAGTAGAGGCGCAGGAATCCGTCGAAGCGGATCACCTCGCCCTGGGCCACGAACTGATGTTCCGAGCCGCTCATGTCGATGGTGATCGTCGTGCGGTCCAGTTCGGCGCAGACCATCTGCGAGGCGACCGTCCGTTTCCAGATCAGGTCGTAGAGTTTCTTCTCGGCCGGGGTGCCCTCGATCGACTGGCGGTCGATGTACGAGGGACGAATGGCTTCGTGGGCCTCCTGTGCGCCTTTGGTCTTGGTCTTGTAGTTGTGCCACGACGAATACTTCTCGCCGTAGAGCTTGATGATCTCCTCCTTGCACTGCGCAAGGGCCTGCTGCGAGAGGTTCACCGAGTCGGTACGCATGTAGGTGATCAATCCCTGTTCGTAGAGGTGCTGGGCCACGGACATCGTCTGCGATACGGACATGCCCAGTTTGCGACCTGCCTCCTGCTGGAGCGTCGAGGTGGTGAACGGCGGTGCGGGGTAGCGCTGGGCCGGCTTCTCCTCGGACTTGACGACCGTGAAGGTGGTGCCGATGCACTGTGCGAGGAATTCGCGGGCCTGCTGCTCGGTCTCGAAGCGTGTCGGCAGCTCGGCCTTGAAGAGCGTCTTCTCCGCATCACCGGCGGCATGGAACTGTGCAACGACCCGGAAGTAGGGCGCCGAGCGGAAGGCGATGATCTCACGCTCGCGCTCGACAATCAGCCGCACGGCGACCGACTGCACACGCCCGGCCGAGAGTGCGGGCCGGACCTTTTTCCACAGCACGGGCGAGAGTTCGAAGCCGACCAGACGGTCGAGGATGCGGCGCGCCTGCTGGGCGTTCACGAGGTTCATGTTCACCGTACGGGGGTTCTCGATTGCCTCGAGGATCGCACGCTTGGTGATTTCGTGGAAGACGATGCGTTTCGTCTGATCGACCGGGAGACCCAACACTTCGGTCAGGTGCCATGCGATGGCCTCTCCTTCGCGGTCTTCATCGGATGCGAGCCATACGGTTTTCGTCTTCGCGAGTTTGGTGAGTTCATCGACGACCTTCTTCTTGTCTCCCGGAATCTCGTAGACGGGCTTGAACCCTTCGTTGATGTTGATTCCGAGGTCTTTTTTCGAGAGGTCGCGGATGTGTCCGAAACTCGATTTGACGATATAATCCGAGCCGAGGAACTTTTCGATGGTCTTGGCCTTGGCAGGGGACTCGACGATGACTAAATTTTCCTGCATTGCTTTTTTTGATGGCTTTTTCAGAAATGCGAAAACCTAAGTATCTGCACACTTAGGTTCCGCACAAGGGTTTATCGTTTGCTTATTTGATCATGTTGTATGAGATCGTAAAGCGGATCGGGGCATTGTTCTCCGGTGAGAGTGTCCCGCCCGAATCGCTTGTCGGCATGCCTTGAACCTCACCGAACGAGTTCGTATAGAGGCTGTAGGCCTCCGGGCCGAGGTAGACCGTACGGTTCTTGACGTTGTCCATGTCGATCTCGCGTCCCTCGGCCTTCGCGGCGTCGCGCTCTTCGACATAGCTGTTCCAGAGACTCTGCATGTAGGCCGTGATATTCATCACGTAGCATCCGCGGCTGCGGTTGATCTTGCCGTAATAGTCCAGTTCGGTCTCGTACTGCTGCTCGTAGGTATAGTAGTAGTCGGCGATCGGGGTGAGCTTCTTGTAGTCCGTATACATGCCCAACCGTTCGGGAGCTGCCGACATCTGCTCGACCAGACGGCTGAGGTTGCCGCTGCCCGATCCGATGTTCTCCCAGTCGTACTCGCTGTCGTTGAAGTAGAGCGACATGGTGACCTGACTGAAAGCCAGCGTACGGAAATCCTTGTTGTTGCGTTCGTTCTCGGCCTCGATCTCGGCGTCGAGCGTCTCGAAGAACTCCCGGGTGAAGGTCATCTCGCTGATGACACCGCCCAGACCCTCGACATGGATCCGCGAATGGAGCGGACGGTTCTCGTTCGTCTCGCGGGCATCGTCGATGTTGATCTTCGTGGCTGTCGTGGCCTCTTCGTAGTTGTGCGTGACCGTATTGACCGAAACGTTTCCGAATCCGTTGTTGCTGGTCGTTTCATAGAAGTAGTAGACCATTCCGACCGTATCCTGGATCAGCGAGGGATCCTCCTTAACGCGGGTTCGGCCGTAGATGGCCAGTCCCGACGTCTCGAGTTTCGTCCCGAAGACCGTGCCTTTGCCGTACTCCGAGATCATCAGATCGGGATCCGGGGCTATGTAGAGGCCGCGGAACTGCTCGACCCACTGCTCGACGCTGTCCACGCTGTAGATCGAGTAGTCGTTCTCATAAGGGAAGTCGTCGCCGTCGAATGCCTTCTGGAGCATCAGGTGGCGGACATACTGCTTGCCCTCCTCGGTCGGGGTGAGCGTCACGTAGGTGGCTGCCGGTCCTTCGCCCTCCTTCTCGCCGCCGAGCGTGAAGCGGAAGAGCGGTTTCTGCGGATCATAGACACCCGCCTTCACGGGGTCGAATCCGATGTAGAAGGTCGTATCCTCCTCGGCCTCCTTCAGGTAGTCGTTGCTCAGGATCTCGTAGACGGCGAAGTGCTGCGTGGTGAGCGTGTCCACTCCGTATTTCTCGACCGTGAGCAACAGCAGCGCCGAGTCGAAGATCGGGTTTTCGCCGAAGTAGCCCTCGGGCACCGAGTAGTAGTTGATCATCTGCGAGAGGAACCCTGCCGTGCGGCGTCCGATCGTGTCGTTGAGCTGCTGGCCGAAGTATCCGTAGGAGATGTTCGACGAGATGATCGAATCGGTCTGGTAGAGGCGTGTTTCGACGTACTGTTTCGGGTTGAGCTCGTCGATCCGGGGGATCGTGACGTATCCTGCGTACATCTGCTGGTTGTCCGGAACGAGGTTCGACCCCAGCGTGTCATCGACGGACGTGCAGCCCGGGAGCATCGACGTGCCGACGACGGCGAGCGTCGCGGCGGAGAGCAACAGCCGGCGAATGTTATTGAATCGCTTCATAGAATCGGTTGTAATTATCGAAAAAGTCCTCCGCGTCGGGCGACTGGTATTCGAGCATCGGTTTCCCGCTTTCACGGACGATCTCCAGCACCCGGGGATCCACCTCCGCGGATGCCGCAACCACGCCGTCGGCATACTCCATAACGAAGCGGCAGAGATTTTCGTATGACGGGTCTGCGATTATTCCGAGATTTTTGTCCTTGACCCCCTCGCCGGCGATCTTGTCGGCGAATCCGGGGTCGAGCGATCCGGGGAATCCGTCGCCGTAGAGCGAGACGACGATCTTCACGTCGCGGAAGATCGGGTCGTCGGCGAAGACGTGTTTCAGGTAGACCGGCACCACGGACGAGAACCACCCGTGGCAGTGTACGATCGACGGGGTCCAGCGCAGCTTCTTGACCGTCTCCAGCACGCCGCGGGCGAAGAAGATCGACCGTTCGTCGTTGTCGGCGAAGTAGTTCCCTTCGGCATCGGTCAGCACGGCCTTGCGCGAGAAGTAGTCGTCGTTGTCGATGAAGTAGATCTGTACGCGGGCCGAGGGGATCGAGGCCACCTTGATGATAAGCTGGTGGTCGTTGTCGTCGATGATGAGGTTCATGCCCGAGAGGCGGATCACTTCGTGCAGTTGGTGCCTGCGCTCGTTGATGCAGCCGTAGCGCGGCATGAAGGTCCGGATCTCGTTGCCGCGCTCCTGCATCGCCTGCGTCAGCGCACGGCACAGCCGGGAGTTCTCCGTTTCGGGCAGATAGGGAGTGATCTCCTGGCAAACGTACAGAATCTTGCTGGCCATGTTTCGTCTATTTTTTTAAGCGCTTATTTTGCAAAGATACGAAAAATTTCTTAAAGAATGAGCATTGCGTCGCCGTAAGTGCCGAAGCGGTACTTCTCTTCGCGGGCGATCTTGTAGGCGTTCATCACCGTCTCGTAGCCGCCGAATGCCGCCACCATCATCAGTTGCGTGGAGTAAGGCAGGTGGAAGTTGGTAACCATGGCGTCGGCGACCGTGAAGTCGTAGGGGGCGAAGATGAACTTGTTGGTCCACCCCTCCATGGGCTTGATCATGCCGTTGGTCGATACGGCCGTCTCGAGTGTGCGCATCACCGTGGTGCCGATGGCCGCCACCTTGCGGCCCTCGCGTTTGGCCCGGTTTACCGCCTCGGCGGCCTCGTCCGTAACGAAGAACTGCTCGGAGTCCATCTTGTGCTTCGAGAGATCCTCGACATCGACCGTACGGAAGTTACCCAGTCCGACATGCAGCGTGATGAAGGCCGAGTCGATGCCCTTGATCTCCATGCGCTTCATCAGGTGCTTCGAGAAGTGCATGCCGGCCGTCGGGGCGGCCACGGCGCCCTCGTGGCGGGCGAAGATGGTTTGGTAACGTTCGGCGTCCTCGGGCTCCACCTTTTCGCGTACCCATTTGGGCAGGGGGGTCTCGCCGAGGCTGAAGAGCGCCTGTTTGAACTCCTCGTAGGAGCCGTCGAAGAGGAAGCGGAGCGTACGTCCGCGCGAAGTGGTGTTGTCGATCACCTCGGCCACGAGCAGGTCGTCGTCGCCGAAGTAGAGCTTGTTGCCGATGCGGATCTTGCGGGCGGGGTCCACCAATACGTCCCACAGGCGCAGCTCGCGGTTGAGCTCGCGCAGCAGGAAGATCTCGATCTCGGCCCCGGTCTTCTCCTTGTTGCCGTACAGACGTGCGGGGAAGACCTTGGTATCGTTGAATACGAAGAGGTCCTTTTCGTCGAAGTACTCGATGATGTCCTTGAAGATGCGGTGCTCGATGGTGCCCTTGGCCCGATTGATCACCATCAGACGCGATTCATCGCGGTTCTCGGCCGGATACCGGGCCAGCATGTCGGGCGAGAACTCGTAGCCGTATTGCGATAATTTCATAGTTTGACGCTCTTTTTACGTTCTGAAAATGAGACAGATTATTTTCTATACGCAAAAAAAGCTATTTTGTTTCAGAATTTTGCAGATTTTTGAGAAAATCCTCCAGATCCCAGGCATTGGCCAGCGTGAAACCGCCGCTGCGGGTCCTGCGCAACGAGGTGAGGTGGGCGCCGCTGTCGAGCGCCTCGCCGATCTCGCGGGCCAGCGAACGGATGTAGGTCCCCTTGCTGCACCGCACGCGGATCCGGATCTGGGGCAGGTCGCATTCGAGCAGTTCCATCTCGTAGATCGTGATCCGGGCCTTGCGCAGTTCGACCTCTTCGCCCGCGCGGGCCAGTTCGTAGGCGCGCGTTCCTTCGATTTTCTTGGCCGAGTAAACGGGCGGCTCCTGCAACCGTTCGCCGGTGAGCGACCGGAGGGCCTCCTCGACGGCCTCGCGCGTGATGTGCTCCCAGGGATAGGTGGCGTCGATCTCGTGTTCGAGGTCGTAACTTGGGGTCGTGGCGCCGAGCATCACGTCGGCCACATACTCCTTCTCCTCGGCCTGCAGCGCGTCGGCCATCTTCGTGGCGCGGCCGATACAGACGAGCAGGATGCCCGTCGCCAGCGGATCGAGTGTTCCGGCATGTCCCACCTTGATGCGGCGGTATCCGAGTTTGCGGAGGGTGAACTTGACCTTGCGGACCACGTCGGCCGAGGTCCAGCGCAGGGGCTTGTCCACCACGGCGATGTACCCCTCCTCGAAGTTGATGCCGTGCAGGTCGTGTGCGTCGGATGTCAGCATATGTAGCTCAGAATGGAGATGATGCCGGCCAGGGCGCAGTAGACGGCGAACCAGATCAGGCGGCCCCGTTTGACGATTTCGATCATGAAGCGGCAGGCCAGGCATCCCGTGATGAACGAGGCGAGGAATCCGGCTACGAGCGGCCCGGTGGCGACGCTGGCCGTCAGCTCGCCGCCGGCGGCCTCGAGCAGCGTCTCGCCGAGGATCGGTGCGAGGACCATGAGGAACGAGAACTGGGCTACGGCCGTCTTCTTGTTGCCGAGCAGCAGTCCGGTGGCGATGGTCGAACCCGAACGCGAGAGTCCGGGCATGGCGGCACACGCCTGCGCCAGTCCGATGATGAAGGCGTCGCGGTAGGAGATCGTCTCCCGCTGCCGCGGCCTGGCATAGTAGGCGAAGGCCAGCAGGGCGGCCGTCAGCAGCAGCATGGCGCCTACGAAGGCGAGGATCCAGGGGGCGTCGAGCAGGGCGTTGATCTGCTCCTTGAACAGAAAACCGACGATGCCGATCGGGATCATCGAGACGACGATCTTGAGGATGTAGGCCTGCTCCTCGTTGAAACGGCGCGAGAAGAGCCCCTTGAGCAGGCGCCACACCTCGTGCCAGAGCACAACGATCGTACTCAGCACGGTGGCGGCATGCAGGATGACGTCGAACGTGAGGTTCTCTTCGATCTCCACGCCCAGCAGCTCCTTGGCGATCTGAAGGTGCCCGCTGCTCGAGACGGGGAGGAATTCGGTGATGCCCTGCACGATGCCGAGCAGGATGGCTTGCAATGTATCCACGGGTCAGTTGTTTTCTTGTGCGGGGTGTCAGTAGCGTTTCAGGATGGCATAGATCTCCAGGACGAAGCCGCCGACCACGAGGATCGGGGCCAGCGTGATCCTCCGCCACGAGAACATGGCGTAGTTGAATTCGTCGGGCGAATCGCTGCCGCCTCCCGTCATCAGCACGAAGCCGAGGAGGATGACGGCAAAACCGATGGCCAGCAGGATGTAGTTGCGGCGCGTGAGGGGCATGCGGGGATCCTCCTGTGCGGGTTCCGTTTTCTTGGACTGCTCTTTTTTCATTTAATTTAATAAAGGTATATCTTGTTCGACTTCATATTGACGAATTTGTTCAGGGCGGCCAGCGTGAAGAGCCCCGATATCACTACGCCGCCTGCAATCATCGCGCCGAGAATGATGGCGATCTTGCCGGCCTCGGCGATCGTCGTCAGTTCGGGGATGGTCTCGTTGAGTCCGTAGACGGCCAGTGCGAAGAGGGCTGCGGCGCCCAGTCCGGCCAGTATGCCCTGCGTGATGCTGCTGCCCAGGAACGGCCGCATGATGAACCACTTGGTTGCGCCGACCAGTTTCATCGTGTTGATCAGGTAACGTTTCGAGAAGATCGCCAGCCGGATCGTGTTGCTCACCAGGATGAGCGAGATGACGAGCAGCGCCCCGCCGAAGAGCAGCAGCACCAGGCGGATCTTGCCCACCGTGGCGTGGAGCCGTTCGGCCATGCGGGCCGGATAGGAGACGCGGTCCACGCCCTCGATGCGTTCGACGGCGGCGATGAACCCGTCGAGCAGCTCCTTGTCGGCCGATGCCGACGTGAGGGTCAGTTCGAACGAGTCGAGCAGCGGATTCTCCTCGAGCACCTCCTCGAACGTGCTGCCGAACATCTTGCGGAACTCCTGGTCTTCGATCTTCTGTTCCTTGGCGAGGAAGGAGATCGTCGAGACGAGCGCCTCCTCGGAGAGCTTCTGCTCGATTTCGGCGCGCTGTTCTTCACTCAGCCCGTTTTTCAGCTCGACGCTGACGGCGATGCTCGACTGGAGTGTATCGGCCACCTTCATCGCCGCAACCATCAGGTAACCCACCGACCCGAGCAGGAAGAGCACCAGTGCGATGCTCACCGTCGAGACGATGTAGGAGTTGCGGACCTTGCGTTTGAGCCGTTTGTCATCCTTCATGGCTTGTCTCTTTTTTCTTGCGGAAACAATGTATCAGCGCCGCGGCAGCTCCCAGCAGGATCAGCAGCGAGCAGGCGAGCGTCACCCCTTCGACCGCCTCCCAGCGGGGGGCGCGGAACCTCCATTCGACGGTGTGCCGGCCGGCCGGCAGGCGCATGGCGCGCAGCACGTAGTCGGCGCGGAAGGCGGGTGCCTGCTCGCCGTCCACCCAGGCCGTCCAGCCCCGGTCGTAGTAGATCTCCGAGAAGACCGCAACGGCCTCTTCGGGTGACGAATATTCGTATTTGAGGTAGTTGGGGCGGTATTCCGTGAGGGCGATCGTCCGCATGGCGGCCGAGTCGCCTTCCGCCCGTGCGGGCAGCGTCTTTTCGGCCTCACCCCTGTCCCGGGAGCCGACCACGGCCGTAGTTTTCAGGTCGGTCTCGCCCAGCAGGTCGATCTCCTGCTGCGGGGTGTCGCCCGCGACGATCCGATCGACGAACCAGGCGGCCCCGTTGGGCGAGGGGCGGCGCACCGCTTCGGGCTGCCCGTCGTCGCCCGGTACGATCAGGTAGCGCGTGTTGAGCATGTCGAGTACGCCGTCGTCCAGGTCGTTCAGATAGCGGTCGATCAGATCCTGATAGCGGGCGAGCTTGGCCCCGTGGTATCCGCCCACCGAGCGGTGGAAGTAGGAGGTCGTGGCGTCGTTGAAGGGGCTGACCGTGAGGTTCAGCACCCGGTATCCCGGCTCCTTGTCCTCCATGATGGCCCGGTCGGCGGCCGAGGGGGTTACCTGCTGCCGGCGGGGTGACACGAAGTTCTCTCCCGAGAGGAAGCGCAGGTCCACCGGTACGAGGTCCAGCAGCATGATGGCCGCCAGCGTTCCCGCAAGGGCGAATTTCCCGATCCTGCGCAGGACGAAGAGCCCCACGCATCCGGCCGCCAGCAGGATCATCAGCAGCGAACGCCAGGCGTCGTGCCGCATCATCGCGGCCCGGTCGGCGGCCATCGCGTCGGCCGTTGCGGCGCCCCATTCGATATCCATGCCGCGGTCGATGTACTGCTGCATGTCGTTGGCCTGGAAGATGTGGTGGAACTGTTCGGTCATCATTTCGGCGCTTGCCTCGCGGCCGAAGTCGAAGAGGGCCGATCCGGCCACGGCGAAGAGCAGGCAGAGTCCGCCGGTGATCCCGGCGCTCCAGGCCAGGGCGCGCCATACCCGCTCGCGCGGGATCTCATCGCGCCACAGGCGCATAAGCGCCGCGGCGCCCAGCAGCGGTACGGCCCACTGCACGACGACGAGTGTCATCGAGACCGTGCGGAACTTGTCGTATCCGGGGAGCAGCTTGAAGGCCAGTTCGGTGAATCCCATTAGGTTGCGGCCCCATGAGAGCAGGATCATCAGCACGCAGACCGCCGCGATCCACCACTTGCTGCGGCCGGGCAACAGGATGAGCCCCAGTACGGCGAGGAAGATCGCCGCGGCGCCCAGATAGGTCGGGCCTCCCGTGTAGGGCTGCGTACCCCAGTAGGTCGGGAGTTGTTGTGCCGCACCGCGCAACCCGTAGTCGTTCAGCACGGCAGCCGTCTCTCCGTCGGCCGGGAAGGTTGTGGCCGACTGGCGTCCCATGAAGTCGGGGATGAGCAGGTTGAAGGTCTCCGTGCGGCCGTAGCTCCACGCCGTGGCGTAGTCGAGGTCGAGCCCGCCCCGGGCACTCTCCGACGGGGAGGCCGTTGCGGCCAGCTCCGAGCCGCCGCGGATGGTCTCCTTCGTGTGCTGGGCCGTGTACCACAGCGGCGCGAAGTTCGATCCGACGGCCAGAATGCCCGCTCCGGCCAGTGCCGCGGTACGCAGGGCGAAGTCGCGCATCCGCTTTCCGCGCAGGGCGAAAATCCCCTCGCTGATCCACAGCGCGGCCATCGCCACGAGGAAATAGTAGGTAATCTGCGGGTGGTTGGCGCCGATTTCGAGCGAGGTGGCCAGCGCCGTCAGTGCGGCGCCGTACCAGAGGTTGCCGCGCAGGGTCATCCATGCGCCGCCCATCATCAGCGGGGCGTAGACCAGCGCCCACATCTTGGTGATGTGGCCCGCGCCGATGATCAGCAGGAAGTAGGTCGAGAGTCCGTAGGCCAGTGCGGCGACGATGCCGATCCAGGGGTTGATGCCGAAGATGAGCAGCATGCACCACATGGCGGCCATCGAGAAGAAGAGGAATGCGGCCGGGGTGTCGATCAGTTTGACCACCTGCCCGACGGTACGCTTGACCGCCTGTGCCGGGTAGGCCACGTTGATCAGGTAGGCGGGCATGCCGCCGAACATGCCGCCGGTCCATTGGGGGTCTTCATCCCGTTCGGCGCGCATCTGGGTGATGTCCCGGGCCATTCCCTCGTATTGCAGCACGTCGTGCTGGGGCAGCACCTCGCCCCGGAACTGGGGGGCGAAATAGGCGGCGCTCACGATGAAGAAGAGGACAAGCGCCACGACTGCAGGGAGTATTTTCGCTGCGGAACCTTTCGAAAAATTCATTCTGTCGAGTCTTAACCGTTTGCCAAAGGTACGAAAAAACATCGAGAGTCACTCCTTTCCTTACGAAAAATGACTATCTTTGCACATATGATTACACTCGAAGACATCCGCAAACCCGTTACGGCGGAGCTGGAGGCATTCGACGCATTCGTCGAGAGCCAGTTCACTGCCGAGGGTGAATTGCTTTCCGATATGTTGCGGTATGCGCTCTCGTCGCGCGGCAAGGGCATCCGGCCGCTCCTCGTCATGCTTTCGGCCGCGTTGAACGCTCCCGTGAAGGCCGCCGCCGGTGGCCGGCGCGCCTGTCTGGCCGCCATGCTCGTGGAGATGATCCATGTGGCGTCGCTCATCCACGACGACGTGATCGACGAGGCCGACACGCGGCGCGGCAAACCATCGGTCAATGCCCGCTGGCAGTCGCACAAGGCGGTGATCCTGGGCGACTACATCCTGGCCAAGAACATGAACATCGGTCTGCTGAGCGGCCAGTTCGATCTGGTGACGCACGTCTGCGGCGCAATGGCCGCCCTGTGCGAGGGCGAGGTGCTGCAGGACGAATGTGCCGCGGCGCACCGCATGACCCGTCAGACCTACCTGGACATCATCTACAAAAAGACTGCCAGCCTGCTCGGGGTGAGCGCTTCGGCCGGCGCCCTGGCTGTGCGTGCTACGCGTGACAAGGTCGCCACGATGCGCCGTTTCGGCGAGGCCGTGGGCATGGCCTTCCAGA
>OGQR01000707.1_pt1 | contig 26805 bp, 16 predicted proteins | sample 1553271 | NCBI WGS metagenome assembly OGQR01 (sample SAMEA2579970, study PRJEB22360) | human gut metagenome | biome: human gut; feature: human-associated habitat; material: faeces | place: Denmark | collected 2008/2010 | reverse complement strand
GCGTAGGCTTGCGCGCGGGCCGCCGGGGGGGTCGCCGCCACGCTGCTGGCCCTGCGGGGCTGGATCGCACCGGCGACGGCACGCTGGGTGCTGCTGGCACTGCTGGGGTGGTACTGGGTCCGCTTCATCGTCCTGCCCGTCGACGTCATCAAGCGCACGAAGGTGCTCAACGCCTTCGCCGTGACGTGGTGGGTCAACAGCTTCCCGATCCTGCCGGCCGTGACCGGCGCCGTCCTGCTCTGGTACGGCGCACCGTTCGAACGGCGGGTGTGGGGATCGCTGCTGCTCTTCATCGTCGTCTCGGCGCTGGCGGGATACCTGACAATCATCCGTTACAATCATAAACTTAAAAAATCACAGCAATGAGAAAGAAGATCGTAGCAGGCAACTGGAAAATGAATACCCTGCCTGCCGAAGGCGTAGAACTGGCCAAGCAGGTCGCAGCAGGCAAGCACACCGTATGCGACTGCGTGTCGTTCATCGTATGTCCTCCCTTCACGCACCTGTCGGAGGTGAGCAAGACGCTCGAAGGGACGGGAATCGCCGTCGGCGCCCAGAACTGCGCCGCCGAGGCCAAAGGGGCCTACACGGGCGAAGTAGCCGCGTCGATGATCGCGGCGCTGGGCTGTAAGTACGTGATCCTGGGCCACTCGGAGCGCCGCCAGTACTACGGCGAGACCTCCGAGACGCTCAACCGCAAGATGGAGCAGGCCTATGCCAACGACCTCGTTCCGATCTACTGCGTAGGCGAGAACCTCGACGAACGCGAGGCCGGCAAACATTTCGACGTGGTGAAGGCGCAGATCGAAGAGGTGGTTTACAACCTCACACCGGAACAGTTCGGCAAGCTGGTCATCGCCTACGAACCCGTATGGGCCATCGGCACGGGCAAGACCGCGACGGCCGAGCAGGCGCAGGAGATCCACGCCTACATCCGCAAGGTGCTGGCCGCCAAGTTCGGCGCAGCGGCCGAGGAGTGCCCGATCCTCTACGGCGGGTCGTGCAAACCGTCCAACGCAGCCGAGATCTTCGCCAAAGAGGACGTCGACGGCGGTCTGATCGGCGGCGCAGCGCTCAAAGCCGAAGATTTTCTGGCCATCGGCAAGGGCTTCGCGAAGTAGTTCCGAGCCCCGAATACGCAAAAACAGGGGAGTATCCGCGTTGCGGATACTCCCCTGTTTCATGAATCCCACCGGAGACGAATATCCTTGAATTTCTTTCTTCCATTTCTCGCCTCGCCATAGCCCGAACTGCGTTCGGCTCTGCACTCGGCTTAACGAAATGGTTCCAACGATTCGCCCCTGTCCGCGACCCGCCGCCGGCCGGAGCCGCCGTACACGTCTCGAAGAGATGCGTTCCGCCGTACACGGCGATGAACCGCCGCCCTGCGGAAAGGGGACGAAAAGGCGGAAATCGCAGAGAGACCTTTCTCATTCCCATTCGAAACGATCCGGAATCCGGATCGTTTCGAATTTTTTCTTATCTTTGCAAAGAACAACCCATAACTACTATGCCATGAAAAAACTTCTCTTCTTCTGCGCTGCCCTGACGGCGACGTTCACCGCGACCGGACAACACTACTACACCGACTCCGCCAATCCCGACATCACGCGCCACTCGCTGCGCATCGCCCCGCAGCGCGTCGAGTTCGTACTGCCCGAAGTGGGCGGCTACACCGTCTACAAGGCCGACCTGCACACCCATTCGATCTACTCGGACGGCGACTGCACGCCCGAATTCCGCGTCCGCGAAGCGTGGTACGACGGTCTGGACGTGCTGGCCATCACCGAACACGTGGAGTACCGCCGCCACGAGGGCAAGATGCTCAACTTCCTCAAAGGTTACGTTCCGGAAGGCACCGAACCTGTCAATTACAACATCATCGCCAAACCGGCCGACGAGCAGGGAATCCGGTCCGACCTGAACTTCCCGGTAAAGCTGGCGCAGGAGACGGCCGCGAAGTACGGCATCACGATCATTCCGGGCGCGGAAATCACCCGCGAACCGATTGCCTACGGTCACTACAACGCGCTTTTCACCACCGACAACAATGCGATCTACGCCGCCGACGCCCTGCAATCGTTGCGCAACGCCAAGGCGCAGGGAGCGCTGGTGATGCACAACCACCCGGGCTGGCGCCGCAAAAGCCTCGAACACCCCGAATTCGAGGTCGCGGCCTACGGCGAAGGGCTGATCGACGGCATCGAAATCATGAACGGCGGCGAGTTCTACCCCAAGGCCATTTCGCGGGCGCACACCAAAAACCTCTTCGTCTCGGCCAACACCGACATCCACGACTCGGCGACCGAAACCTATCGCGCACAGGGACACCGCCGCAACATGACGCTGATCTTCGCCAAGGAGAACACGCTCGAAGCGCTGCGCGAAGCCATCGAGGCGCGCCGCACGCTGGCCTACTCGTTCGGTACGATCGCCGGTGACGAACAACTGCTGAAAGACCTCTTCACGGCATCGGTGCGCACGAGCGTGCTCCACACCGATGCGAAGGGACGCCGCACGGTGAGCCTGACGAACAACAGCTCGGTGCAGTACGTTCTGCGGCTTCCGGGCCAGAATCCGTTTATCCTCAACCCCTTCTCGACCGTCACGACCACCGTTGCGCAGAACAGGCCGCTGCGCCTGACCGTCGAGAACATGTGGTACTCCGAACAAGACCATCCGCAGATCGAGCTGATGCTATAACGCCATCCGACCGACGGCGGCAAAGCGGGCGGCGCGGCGACACCTCGCCGCCCGTGTTCTTTCCGGCTGCACGCAACCCTGATTTCATTATTCATTTTTCCGCATTTCCCGCCACGGCTCGTGCCGCTCCGGACGAATTCCGTTTCCGATCGAAACCAAATACCCGACTCCGAAAAAGATAGAAAATGATCTTTTTCTTTCGATAAGTGTTGCAACAAACAAATTCTTTATTTATTTTTGTTAACATTAACAACGTTTTCGTTAAGCCGAACGCAAAACCAAGTGAAATTCGGGCTATGCCGAGGCGGAAAAACGGCCGTAGACAACCAAACCTAAAACTTTCAAAAAAAACGAAACCCGACGAATGAACCACCGCATGAATCTCTGATCCGAGGGTCGGGCAGCCCGGCCGGATCGCTTCTCGACCCACTTGTTCGAACGACAACCCAACGTTTTCGCTAAGCCAAATGGGCAGAGCCGCGCTTGCGCGAGCTTTGCCATGGAGAGAAAACGACTGTTGAAAACGAACCATTTCGTTAAGCCGAGTGCAATCGAGCCTGCTCGAATTGCCGAGGCGAGAAATGGACGAAAGAAATTCAACGTTTTCGCTAAGCCAAATGAGCAGAGCCGCGCTTGCGCGAGCCGTGCCATGGCGAGAAACGGACGAAAGAAATCCAACTTAAACACTTACCATTTAACCTTACACCAATGAAAAAACTGCTACACCCGTTAACGAGACTGCTGCTGGCAGTCGGTCTCTCTGCATTCAGTGTAGTCGCATTCGCCCAAAAGACCGCCGTGAACGGAATCGTCACCGATGCGGAAGGGGCGCCGCTGGTCGGAGCGACCGTAATCGTCATGCAGAATGCCCGGCCCGAGGGGGGGGGAACTACGACCAACACCGAAGGTAAATTTACCGTAAACGCCTCCCAAGGCCAACAACTGGCGGTTTCCTACATCGGGTATCGGGAAGCGACCGTAGAGGTCACCTCGAAAACCTTTTACGAGATCGCTCTTCAAAGCGACAGCGAACAGATCGACGATGTCGTCGTCGTCGGTTACGGCACCCAGAAAAAAGTCAACGTCACGGGTTCGGTATCGACGATCGATGCCTCGACCTTCGAAAAGCGTCCGGTCGTTTCGGCATCGGTCGCCTTGCAGGGTATGGCTCCGGGCGTGACCGTCACCACGCCGTCGGGCGCCCCGGGTGCCGACGGTGGTGCCATCCGCATCCGCGGTATCAATTCGTTCGGCGGCAGCTCGACCGCCCCGCTGGTGCTCATCGACGGGATCGAGGGCAGTCTGGACAGCGTCGATCCCGTACTCATCGAATCCATCTCCATCCTCAAAGACGCAGCGTCGTCGTCGATCTACGGTTCGCGCGCGGCCAACGGCGTCATTCTGGTGACGACCAAACGCAGCTCGACCGAACGCTTCACCGTCACCTACAAGGGAACCGTCGGCTGGCAGTCGCCTACCGACCTGCCCGAAACGGTCAACGCACTCGAATACCGCGAGCTGACCAACGCCATGAACCTGCAAGACGGCAACGCCCCGACCTACGACGACGAGTCGATGGCGCTTTACCGCAAGAACATGGGCAAGGATCCCGACCTCTATCCCAATACCGACTGGCAGGATGCCGTCCTCACCGGCTCGGGCCTCTCGCACAGCCACACCGTTTCGCTCGGCATCGGCAGCGAACGCGTGCGGATGCTCACCACGCTGGGCTATGTCGATCAGAACGGTATCATCGAGACTACCGATTTCCAGCGCTACACGTTCCGCAACAACGCCGACGTCAAGTTCAACGACAAGCTGTCGATGAAACTCGATCTCTCGTTCTCGAACGGCGACCGCCGCTCGTCGCCCTACCAGGGAACGATCTTCAACTACATGAACACCCGTTCGGCCGACATCCCCAACCAGTTCTCGACGGGACTCTACAACGGCCTGGGCCTGCAAGGCAACAACCCCGTAGCGCTGATGCTCGAAGGCGGCCAGAACAAGAACAATACACTGCGTCTGTCGGGGGCGATCACGCTGACCTACGAACCGGTCGAATGGCTCTCGCTGCAAGGAATGCTGGCACCGCGCTACGCGACCACCAACAAACACAACTGGAAGAAGCCCGTCACGACCTATCAGGACATGGAGGGTACGGCCACGCTCACCTCCACTCCCTACGCCACGCTCACCGAATCGGGATCGCGCGCCTTCTACGGCAACTACAACTTCCTGATGACCTTCAAGAAGAATTTCAGCGGCCATGACCTGAAACTCATCCTCGGCGCCGAACGCAACACCTACGACTACAAGTACCTTTCGGCCTACCGCCAGGTCTTCAACTACCCCGACTACGATCAGATCGACGTGGGCGAGATCGAGAACATGGACAACAGCGGCCACCGCTACGAATGGGCCATCCAATCCTACTTCGGCCGTCTGAACTACAACTTCAAGGAGCGTTACCTGCTCGAAGCCAACCTGCGTATCGACGGTTCGTCGCGTTTCAGCAAATCCAACCGCTGGGGCTACTTCCCGTCGGTATCGGGCGCCTGGCGCATCTCGGAGGAGCCGTTCATGGAGAACGCCAAGCACATCCTCGACGGGCTGAAAATCCGTGCATCCTACGGAACGCTGGGTAACCAGAACCTCGCCGGCGGCGATGCGGCCAGCTACTATCCCACCACGCCGAACCTCGCGCTGGGGCATATTTCGATGAACGGCACGCCGGCGTCGCTCGTAACGCTCAACACGCTGGCCAACCCCGACATCAAGTGGGAGACCACGACGATGCTCGACGTGGGCGTCGACGTCACGCTCTTCTCGAAACTCAACATCACGGCCGACTGGTACCGCAAGAACACCGACGACATCCTGATGAAACTCGACATTCCGGCCGGCGTGGGTCTGAACGCCCCCTACCAGAACGCCGGCAAGGTGCGCAACACCGGCTGGGAACTCAGCATCGGGTACAACAACCGCTGGCGCGACTTCACCTTCGGCGTACAGGCCAACGTCTCGGACGTCAAGAACGAGATCGTCGACATGCGCGGCAAAACCTCGACCAGCGGCGTACTGCGCAATCAGGAGGGCTATTCGATCGGCAGCATCTACGCCCTCGAAAGCCTCGGTATCATCCGCACGCAGGAGGAGGCCGACTGGGTTAACGCCAACTGCCCGCAATTCAAGGAGACGGTTCAGATCGGCGACATCCGTTATGCCGACATCGACGGCAGCAACACGATCGACGAAAACGACAAGACCATCGTCGGCAGCACGATCCCCCGCTACACGTACAGTCTCAATCTCGACTTCGGCTGGAAGGGGCTTCGCCTGAGCATGCTGTTCCAGGGCGTCGGCAAGACGGACGGTTATCTGAACACCTACTACGTCATGCCGAGCAACCAGGGCGGTACGTTCCGCAAGGAGCACATCGACTTCGCCTGCGCCGCGAATCCCGGCGGCGTGACGCCCCGTCTGACGAGCGCCAACAAGAACAACTGGTACGACTCGTCGTTCTGGATGAAGAGCGCCGCCTACCTGCGTCTGAAAAACATCCAGCTCGGCTACGACCTGCCCAAAAGCTGGATGCGCAAGATCGGACTCAAATCGGCCTACGTCTACGTCAACGCGCAGAACCTCTTCACGGCTACCAATTTCTGGGACGGTTACGATCCCGAAGTGGGTTACGACGGCGACGCCAGCGGCGATTTCGACCTCGTCAAACTCGGTTCGGCGAACAACTATCCCCAGGTAAAACTCGTCACGATCGGACTCGATCTCAAATTCTAATGCGGAAACCAACCATGAAAAAGATCATATTAGGTGCAGCGCTGTGCGGACTCCTCGCCGCAGGCTGCTCGCTCGACAAGAGCTATCTCAACGGCCCGAACGCATTGACCTTCCCCGCATCCAAAGCGGAGGTGGAGGCGGGCGTATTCGCCGCCTACAAGGGTCTGACGCTGATCGACGCCTCCTCGACGCCTTTCCCCGGCATCCAGGACAACGCCAGCGACATCGGCGCATCGCGTCTCAACGCCGCCAACTACAACTACCAGCAGCAGTCGAAACTTCCCACCGACAACGCATGGGTCGAAAAGGTCTACAACAACATCTACAAGACCGCGGCCCGCGCCAACCTCGTGCTCGACGGCATCGACAAGGTGCGCGATCTGATGAGCGAACAGGAGTACAACATGTACAAGGCCGAACTGCTGCTCACGCGCGCCTACGTCTACGAATGGGGCTGCCAGCTCTACGGCGACATTCCCTACATCGATCACGTGCTGGGGCTGGGCGACAGCTACACCCGCACGCCGCGCGCCGAAGTCATCGACAAGATTCTCAACGAGGATCTCAAAGACGAGATGCTCGACTTCCTGCCGCTGCGGCACAACAAGGCGACCTACGGTTCGACCCGTCTGGGCCGCGTGGGCGCCTACGGACTCAAAGCCCGCATCTGCCTGAACTGGGGATTCTTCGAAGAGGCCGCCAAATACGCCGACAAGGCGCTCACGCTGGCCAAGGAGGCCGGCTACGCCCTCGAACCCTACGATACGCGCTTCTGCGGCGAAGACTACACCAAGGGCGAACCCAGTGCGACGAACCTCTTCGGCCTGAGCGGCCACGCCAACAGCGACGAATGGATCTGGGCCTTGCAGTACAACGCCATGATATCGGGCAACCAGCACAACGCCGGATACTACGCCGCACCGCGTATCGCCGGAGGCTGCTCTTATTTCAGCCCCACGCAGATGTTCATCGACGCGATCCAGTGCACCGACGGCAAATCGATCGCCGAATCGCCGCTGTTCGACTACAAGGAGCCCTGGAAAAACCGCGATCCCCGTCTCGACCTCTTCTGCGTGCGGCCGGGTTCGCGCGTGCTGGGAATGCAGTTCGAAACCAACCCCTCGGTTCAGAAGATCATGAACTACAACGACAAGGAGGAGGGTGTGCTGGTGGCCAATTCGGAGGCCTACGGCACCAAGTCGGAGTACGGCGCCAACGGATCGAAGGGCCCCTGCGGCTATCTGTGGCGCAAATACCTCGACATCGAGGAGTACAGGACCAACAACGGATTCGGCACCAAGTCGGTCTGCACGCTGAGCTATCCGCTCATGCGTCTGGCCGAATTGTACCTGATCCGCGCCGAGGCCAACATCGAATGGGCGGGCGGCGATCTGGGCGTCGCCAAAGCCGACATCGAGACCATCCGCGGCCGCGCCCACATGCCCGTACTGACGGTATCGGACCGCAACGGGCTGCGTTCGGCACTGCGTTACGAGCGCATGGTCGAGTTGTGCAACGAAGGATTCCGCTGGTTCGACATCCGACGCTGGGGCATTGCCGAAGAGGTGATTTCGGGAACGCTCTACGCTCCGGCATCGGACGGTTCGATGTCGAACGCCATTCCTACGATCGACGAAAACTGGCACGTGACCTACAAGGGCGACACCTTCGACGGAAAGAAGATCAACCTGCGCAAATTCATCGACATGGCCTTCGACCCGATGAAGGATTACCTGTGGCCGATCCCCGAAAGCGAGCGCATCGCCCTGCCGCAGATCACGCAAAACCCCGGCTACGCGGGTTTCGCAGCGGAATAACCGATTCAAACATGCTGATATGACTTCGATACTGAAATACCTGAACCGCGCATTGCTCGTGCTGCTGCTCGCCGCTTTCGCCGCCTGCTCGGACAACGAGGGCGGAAACGAATCGAACGGCAACGGCGACGACGGCAATACCGAAACGCCCGCCGACGGCGACACCTACGGCTACATCAAGGATACGAACGGCAATCCCGTCGAAGGGGTGGTCGTAAGCGACGGATACTCCTGTACGGCCACCGACGCCGAAGGGCGTTACGCACTCACGCGCAACGCCGACGCGGGCTTCGTCTTCTATTCGCTGCCGTCGGCTTACAAGGTGAGCGTCGACAAGACCTACAAACTCCCCCGCTTCTTCGCCCGGCTCCAAGCCGGAACGGCGCGCTACGACTTCACGCTCGAAGCGCTCGCCGCACCCGAAAAGCGGTTCGACCTGATCTGCATCGGCGATCCCCAGATCAACGAGGCGTCGCATGCCGTGCGTTTCAAGGAGGAGGCCGGAAGAGAGATCCGCGAATACGCGGCCTCGGCCGGCGTTCCCTGCTACGGCATCACGCTGGGCGACCACGTCAACAACAAATGGACGCTGTTCACCAACATGGTCGTCGCCCTGCAACCGGAGCAGACGGGAGTGCCCGTCTTCGCCACGATCGGAAACCACGACCACGAATTCCCGACGGCCGACGAAAAGGCGGCACGGGCGAAATACGAGAGTTATTTCGGGCCGGTCGACTACTCGTTCAACCGCGGCGACGTACACGTGGTCTCGATGGACAACGTCATCCACAGCTGCAAGGCCAGCGCCGACTACGAAGGCGGATTCACCGCCGCACAGTACGCGTGGCTCAAACAGGATCTGAGTTTCGTGCCGAAGGACAAGATGGTGATCCTCTGCGTACATATTCCGTTCCGCGGCGGCTGGGGCACGAACAGCGCGCACGCCGATGCGGACAAATACTACGACGAGGTGCTGGATCTGCTGTCGCAGTACGAATATGCGGCGATCATGTCGGCCCACACCCACTCGAACATCAACTACATCCACCGAAAGAACGGCAAGGAGATCTTCGAGCATGTCACGGGCACCACATGCGGCGCATGGTGGCGTTCGACCGTCTGCACCGAGGGTACGCCCATCGGATTCGGCCTCTACCGGATCGACGGCAACCGCATGGAGGAGTGGGCCTACCGTTCGGTTCGTCACGACGAACAGTTCCAGATCCGCCTCTACCGCGCCTCCGACACCTTCGTCGGCGGTGCCAAATACCGTTTCAAACAGACGGGCGCCGACCAGATCGTAGCCAACATCTGGAACTGGGATCCCTCGTGGACGGTCAACGTCTACGAAAACGACGTACTGAGCGGCCAGATGACACGCAACTCCGACATCGACGCATGGACCGTAGCCTACCATATCGGGTTGCTGAACAACACGGACAGCTACCGCAAGTCGTCCGACCACATGTTCCACTACACGCTCAAAAACCCCGCTGCGGCCGTGCGCGTCGAGGCGATCGACCGCTTCGGCAACAAGTACGAACAGACGGTCTTCACCGATCCGGCGGAGCACCCCGGCGATTTCCATGCCGATTTCTAACATTCAAACCGACGAAACCTACACACCTATGAAAAAGTATCTGTTTCTTACGCTCCTCGCCGCGGCATTTCTGGCAGGAGGGGGATGTTCTTCCAGCGATGACGACGGATGGGGAGTCATCGAACTGGCCAGCCCGAAACTGAAAGTCACCACCGAACTGGCGACGGCGACCGTCACGTGGGACGCCGTCGCGAAGACCGCCGGCTACGCCTATGCACTGGACGGCGCCGCGGACTATACTTCGGTCGACGCAGCCACGACCACCGTAACGCTTACTGCACTTGCGGAGGGCGGCCACACCTTCCGACTCAAAGCCGTCGGCGATCTCGACCACACGACCGATTCGGCCGAGCGGACGATCGACTTCGAGATCGATCCCACGCTTCCGCAACCCGCGCCCACCTACGTCAAGGGCGACGAGATCGGCAGCGTCGTCGTCTCGTGGCCGGCCGTCAAGGGCGCTGCGGGCTACGCCTACAAGTTCGGCGAAGCCGCATCGTTCACCGAGGTCGGCGCCGACGTGCTCTCCGTCACGCAGAAGGGTCTCAGCGCCGAAGAGCCGATCCGCTTCACGATGTACGCCGTCGGACAACTGCCCGACTCGAAGGATTCGGAACCGGTAAGCCTCACCTTCCAGCTCGTCGACACCTCGGAGGGCGTCTGGGTTCGCAAGAGCAACGGCGAACTGTTCGAACTGACCGAAAGCGAAGCGAAGATCTACACGGGGACGGTCTCCGTCAGCGCCGCCGATTCGTTCGAGATACTCGTCGAGAACGTTCCCTACGGCTTCCTGTCGTACAGCGGCAACGGCGGTGTGGGTACGGTCAACAACGATCGGGCATGCGTCCCCTTCTACACCTATCCCGCAGCCGAATACTACGTTCGCCGCAGCCTGGGCCGCATGGCCTCCGATCCGCTCAACAAGTTCTGGATCAATCTGACGGCCGACGCCCGAATCGACCTGCGCATCGACTGCACGCAGGATCCGTTCCGCTACGACCTGCAACTCGTCGAAGCCGATGATCCCGCGTTGATACTGGCCCAATATTTCGACCTGATGGTCTACGGCGGCGACTGGATCCAGGCCGGCAAGAACGCCAAAAGCGGTCGTATGGGGCAATCGACCGACACGGCTCTGATCGACGGTACCGAACCGGGCGAGAAGGAGGCGTCGTATACCACTTTCGGCGCCAAGATCGCCTCGGAAGGCGAGGCATCGCCGGCCTATCTGGCCAATCGTGGACTGACGGGCTGGGGAATCGCCCACTGTTTCGAATTCCCGGGTTACATCCGTCTCTCGAATACAGCCAACTCCTCGGGAAACATGTACGGGATCCTGACCACTCCCAAACTCACGGCGCTGAGCGGCCCGACGAGCATCACGCTCACCTTCGACGCCGTGCGGTTCGCCTCGACGTCCGATATTCCCGTCAAGGTGCTGGGCGCGGGAACCATAAAGACAGCCAGCGTGCGTATCGAGGAAGGGACGGCCGAAACGGCCATTACCCCCGCAGCCGACGGACAGTCGATCGCCATCACGTCGACGCACTGTCCCAAACATGCCAACGACGACTTCAAGAAGTGGTCCTGTTTCACGCTCACGATCGACGGCGCAACGGCCGAGACGCAGATCCGCTGGGACACGACCGGCGTGGGCGCCGAGAGCAAGGACGGCCGCATCTGCCTGGACAACATCGCGATCCGCAAGAACTGACGAACGAATTGCATAACCGTCGATCGGCAGGCAGGGACTGCCTGCCGATCGTTTTTCGAACCATCCGATCATGAAACACATCGTTTTCTTCCTGACAGCGGCGCTTCTGCTCAATGCATCGTGCGGCAGCAGCGACGAGGGCGGCAAAACGGATCCGCCCGCCGCACCCGTACCCGTCGCCCCCACCACCGAACTCGGCAAAGCCGACGAAGCGATCGAGAACCTGCAACTCAAACCGGGCAAACTCATCTCGATCAATCAGGTCAACGCCGCCAACTGCCGCCGTGCCGTGGCTGCGGGTATGTGCATTGACATCATGGCCAGCGACAAGATCGTCTTCGCCTCCGACATGACCGACGAGCGGCTCGACGGGCTGTTCGCCGAATGCGGCGAGGCGATCCGCTCGACGAAAGCCGATTTCTGGGGGCTGCACCTGCCCTATCAGACCTACGACATCTCGTCGACGAACGAAAATACGCGCGTAACGGCCGTGCTGAAACTCAAACGCCTCATCGAACTGACGATCGAACACCTGCGCCCGCAGCATTTCGTCATCCATCCCAATACCGGCACGATCCTCACGACAGGCGGAGATTTCGCCGAACGCACGGCGCAGAGCCGCAAGTCGCTGGCCGAGTTGCAGCGCCATATCGAATCGTGCAACGCACAGCACGGCACGAAAGCCATTCTGTGCGTGGAGAACTGCGCACGAAGCCTCGCCTACGACGGCGACTCGCTACTCGACCTGCTCGATGCCGAAGGGCTGGAAAAGGTACGTGTCTGCCTCGACACGGGTCACGCCCTCATTCCGCTCAACGGCAAGTACATCGACCCCGTGTGCAACGGCGACGCACTCGACGTGCTCCGCCGCATCGGCACCCGTCTGGGAACCCTGCACATCCAGCAGAACCCGGGCGCACTCGATCCGACCGATCCCAAGGACAAGCACCTCGAACCCTTCTCCGGCGGACTGATCGACTGGGGCGAATTCTACTACGAACTGCTCAAAAACAACCGCTACCGCGGCTGCTTCCTCTACGAAGTCTCCTTCAAGCAGGTCTACGACGGCGACGGCTCGACGATCGAGAGCGCCAAAAGCAACTACACGAACCTGATCTACCCGGCATTCGTCCGCACCGTCGCAGCCAAAAAGTAACCGCTGCGGGCGAATCGAAAACGGCAGCGGGCGACGTCGGATGCGTCGCCCGCTGCCATTCGTCGTGTCAATCTGTCAACGACAGGACAAAAGAGCACGACACGCTGCCATTTCGTGTCATGAATTGACAAAATTTCCGCTCGCAGGCAGTGGCACGCGGTTTGCTCCTTAGCATGTCGAATCCCGGACGGGACGGGCGAACGCCGGCATACGGAACGGCGGGACGAAGTTCCGAACGCGAGACGACGAAAACAATGTATAACCAAATAAACCTGAGGAGGACAAAATTATGATGCCTGTAATGAGAAATCAGAATTGGTTGCCGAGTCTGTTCAACGACTTTTTCGGCGACGAGTGGATGGGTATGCAGCACAAACACGCTTCGGTGCCTGCGATCAACATCATCGAGAACGAGAAGGACTTCCGTGTGGAACTGGCTGTTCCGGGCACGACGAAGGAGGACTTCAAGGTGAACGTAAACGCCGACAACGAGTTGGTCATTTCGCTCGAAAAACGCAGCGAGAAGGAGGAGAAGGAAGGCGACAAGGACAAGAAGGAGGGACATAGGGGAACCTACCTGCGGCGCGAATTCTCCTACACCTCGTTCCAGCAGAGTTTCTCGCTGCCCGACGACGTAGACCGCCAGAAGATTTCGGCCAAGGTCGAGAACGGCGTGCTGACGATCAACCTGCCCAAAAAGGAGGTGACTCCGACCGCGCCGGTTTCGCACCAGATCGAAATCAAATAACGTCCGTCCGAAATTCCACGGAAGGAATATCTTCGAAAATCTCCGCGACCCGAAAAACGGGTCGCGGAGATTTTTTTGTCCGGCCGATAACAGGCAGTTCCCGCATATTCGAATCGCTTTTCTGCACTGCATACCCATGAAATGAAAGAACTGCGAGCCATTCTCCCTGCAATCTTATCGACGGTTCTCACGTCAGATCTGCTTTTCGGCTCCGACACGCCGATTTTCAGACTCCGGCAGGTAATTTGCCGGCATCGTTTTACGTTAGAACAACAAGACAAAACGCAAGAGCCATGAAACCCATCGTCACCTTCTTCGGGACGCAACCCTACGAACAGGAGTCGTTCGACGCACTGAACCGCGATTTCGGATTCGAATTCCGCTATTTCAAAGGCCATCTCAGCCGTCAGACGGTCGTCGCCACGCACGGCGCGCAGGCGGCGTGTATCTTCGTCAACGATACGGCCGACGCCGAAGTGATGCGCGAACTGGCACGCAACGGCGTGCGACTGCTGGCGCTGCGCTGTGCCGGTTACAACAACGTCGACCTGGAAGCCGCGCGGACCTTCAACATCCCCGTCGTGCGCGTACCCGCCTATTCGCCCCATGCCGTCGCGGAGTACACGGTGGCGATGATGCTCTCGCTCAACCGCAAGATCCCGCGCGCAAGCTGGCGCACGCGCGACGGCAACTTCTCGCTGCAAGGACTCATGGGATTCGATATGAACGGCAAGACCGTCGGGGTGATCGGCACGGGCAAGATCGCCCGCATCGTCATCCGCATCCTGCTCGGATTCGGCATGGAAGTTCTGGCCTACGACCCCTACCCCGACGGCGTTTTCGCCCGCGAGACGGGCATCGCCTACGTCTCGCTCGACGAACTCTACCGCCGTTCGGACATCATCACGCTCCACTGCCCGCTCACCAACGAGACGAAGCACCTCGTCAACGAGACCTCGATCGCCCGCATGAAACGCGGCGTGATGATCGTCAACACCGGCCGCGGACAGCTTATCCAGACCGAAGCGCTGATCGAAGCGCTCAAAAGCAAGCAGGTCGGCGCGGCGGGGCTGGACGTCTACGAGGAGGAAGGCGACTACTTCTACGAAGACCGGTCGGACTCGATCATCGACGACGACACGCTGGCGCGGCTGCTGCTCTTCCCCAACGTGATCGTCACGTCGCACCAGGCCTTCTTCACGGTCGAGGCGATGCACAACATCACCGAGACTACGCTGCAAAATATCAAGGATTTTTTCGACGGCCGGCCGCTCGTGAACGCCGTCACGAAATAACACTGCCCGCCGGCAGCGCTCGGCGGGCAGGTGACAGGCAATCCGTATCGGCCGGAACTACTCTCGCTCGACGCCCCAGCCGCCGCCGAGCGCCTTGTAGAGGTCGACCATCGCCAAGTGTTCGTCGCGCACGGCGTTGCTCAGTCCGATCTGCGCGTCGAAGTACTTGCGCTGGGCATCCAGCACGTCGAGGTAGTTGATTACGCCGTTGAAATATTGCAGCTGCGCCAGCTCCACGTACTTCTGCGCCGCCTGCTGCAAATCGCGTTTCAGCGCTGCCGCCGTACGGACATTGCGGTAGGTCACCACCGCATCGTTGACCTCGCGGAAGGCCGCCAACACCTTCTGCTCGTAATTGAGCCGCGCCTCGTCGCAGGCGGCCAGCGCAGCCTTGTATTTCGCCTTTTTCTTGCCGAACGAGAAGAGCGGCGACACGAGCGACCCGCCCACATAGGAGAAGGGCGACGAAAAGAGCCCTTTGAGGTCGTCGTTCTCCCAACCGCCCGTCAGCGAGAAGGTGATGCGCGGGAAGCGGTCGGCGGATGCCATCCCCATCGCCGCTTCGGCCGCACGAAGCGTCTGTTCGCTCTGCCGCAGGTCGGGACGCCGCTTCAACAGCTCCGAAGGCAGCCCCACCTTCAACCGTTCGGGCAGCCGTGCATGCATCTCCATCGTCTGCCGGTCGATGCGCAGCGTGGGATAGGCACCTGCCAGCAGGGCGATCTGGTGCTCTTTGAGCGCGATGCGACTTTCGAGTCCGGGAATGAGCGTGGCCGTACTGGCCAACTCCACCTTCGCCTGTTGCAACGCCGTCTCGGAGGTCAGTCCGCCCTCGAAACGCAGGCGCGCCTGCCGCACCCCCTCCTTGCGGGTTTGAAGCGTGCGCCGCACGATGCTCAACTCCTGATCGAGCGCCACCAATTCATAATAGGCGGTCGCCACTTCGGCCACGAGCGTCATCTGCAACGCGCGCTGCGCATCGACCGTAGCCAGGTACTCGGCCACGGCCTTCCGGTTGGCCCAGCGCAGATTGCCCCACAGATCGAGCTCCCACGCCAGCGAGACCTTGGCGTCGAATTCGGGGTCATTCTTCGCTGCCTCTCCGTCGTAATCGTTGTGCTCGGTATCGGCCGCCAGCTGCCCCGATACCGACGGCAACTGGTCGGCGCGCGCCACGCGGCCGAGCGCACGCATCCGGCGCACGCGGGCCGAAGCGGCCAGCATGTCCTTATTGCGTTCGAGCGTGCGTTCGATCAGCGCCGTGAGCGTCGAATCGGAGTAGACGTTCCACCACGCCATGTCGGCCATCGTCAGCGAATCGGTCGCACCGGCCACGACCGTAGCCGGCAGTTCCAGTTCGGGGCTCTTGATCTGACGGCGCCCCAGCATACAGGAATTGCAGAGCAGTACGACGCCGCACAGCAGCGCCCCGTAAACGATCTTATCTCTTTTCATGGCTCACGCGTTTGAATTTATCCTTGATGCGGTAGACCCACACGAAGAAGAAGGGGACGAAGACGATACCCGCGGTGATCGCCACCAGCATACCGAAGAAGACACCCGTACCGATTCCCTGGCGGCTCGCCGATCCGGGCCCCGAAGCGAAGACCAGCGGCAGCATACCCAGGATGAAGGCCAGCGATGTCATCACGATCGGGCGGAAACGCAGCCGCGCGGCGTGCAGCGCCGACTGCACCAGATCGCCGCCGCGGTCGACCTCCTCCTTGGCGAACTCGACGATCAGGATGGCGTTCTTGGCCACCAGACCCACCAGCATCACCAGTCCGATCTGGAAATAGATATTGTTTTCCAGTCCGCAGAGCCAGTTGCCCACATAGGCGCCCAGTCCCGCGATCGGCAGCGACAGGATCACCGCCACCGGCACCGACCAGCTTTCGTACTGCGCGGCGAGGAACAGGAAGACGAAGAGCAGCGCCAGCGCCAGCACCAGCCCCGTCTGGCCGCTGGCGTGTTTCTCCTGATACGACAGGCCGCTCCACTCGACGCCGATATTGGCCGGCAGATGCTCGCGCACGATCTGTTCGAGCGCCTCCATCGCCTGTCCCGAACTGTAACCGTGCGCCGCCTCGCCCGAGATGGTCGCGGCATTGAACATGTTGAAGCGGCGGATCGTACCGGGACCGGTCGTGTAGTGCGTCGTACCGAGGGCCGTGACGGGGATCATCGCACCGCCGTTGCCGCGCACATGGAAGAGGTCGAGATTGCTCTGGTGCGCACGGTAGGGCGCCTCGGCCTGAACGTAGACGCGGTAGATACGGTTGAACATGTTGAAGTCGTTGACATAGACCGAACCTGTGAAGGTTTTGAGCGTCGAGAAGACATCGGACATCGACACGCCCAGCAGTTGCGCCTTGTCGCGGTCGACGTCGTAGTAGAGCTGCGGAATGTCGCTCTGCATCGACGACGACAGCCCCGCCAGTTCGGGACGCCGCTCAGCGTAATACATCAGCGTGTCGACGGCCTGCTGCAAGTCGGTATAGGTGCGGTCGCCGCGCGCTTCGAGCACCATCTCGAAGCCGCCCGAAGTACCCAGACCCGGGATGACGGCGGGCGAACTTAGGTAGACCTTGCTCTCGGGATAGAGCGACAGCTCGTCGCGCACCTCCTCCATCAGTTCGTCGATGCTCTCCGACGTACGGTCGCCCCACGGTTTGAGAATCACCGTCAGCTGGCTGTGCGCCTGATTGCTGCCCAGTCGGGGCGACGACCCCGTCACATTGAGCACATACTCCACGTCGGAAAGGCCCATCAGGTACTTCATCGCACGATCCGTCACACGACGCGTCCGTTCGAGCGTCGCCCCTTCGGGAAGTTCCAGCTCGACGGTGAAATAGCCCTGGTCCTCCTTGGGCATGAAACTCTGCGGCGTGATGCGGTTCATCAGCCAGATGCCGACGAGCAGGATGCCGAAGGCCGCCAGCATCCGCCGCGAATGGCGCAGGCTGCCGCGGATTCCTCGCTGGTAGACCGTATTGCCGCGCCGCAGCCAGTAGTTGATACGCCGGAACAGTTTGGGTTTGCGGCGTCCGTTGTCGGGGCGCAGGAAATAGGCGCACATCACCGGACTGAGCGTCAGCGCCACGACGGTGGAGATGATGACCGACACGGCGATCGTAATGGTGAACTGCCGGTAGAGCTGCCCCGTGATGCCGGCCAGGAAGCTCACCGGCACGAAGACGGCGCACAGCACGAGCGACATGGCGATGAGCGCGCCGCCGAGCGACGCCATGGCCTTCTTGGTCGCTTCGTAGGGCGACAGCCGTTCCTGTTCCATGATGCGCTCGACGTTCTCGACCACCACGATCGCGTCGTCCACGACGATACCGATGGCCAGAATCAGGCCCAGCAGCGTCATCATGTTCAGCGAGAACCCGAAGACGAGCATCACGCCGAAGGTTCCGATCAGCGAGATCGGCACCGCCACGATCGGGATGAGCGTCGCGCGCCAGTTTTGCAACGAAAGGAAGACCACCAGAATCACCAGCAGCAACGCCTCGAACAGGGTCTGATAGACGTGGTGGATCGACTCGGAGATATAGGTCGTCATGTCGAACGGTATCTGGTAGGAGATTCCTTCGGGGAAGTTGCGGCTGATCTCCTCCATGGCCTCTTTCACCGCGTCGGCCACCTCCATGGCGTTGGCGCCCGGCAGCATGTTGATGTTGAGCACCGCGGCATTTCCCCCGTTGATACCGCTCTCGGTGTTATAGGACGACGCTTCGAGCGAAACGCGCGCCACGTCGCGCAGGCGGATGATCGAGCCGTCGGGGTTGGCGCGGACGACGATCTCCTCGAACTCGCCCACCGACGACAAACGCCCCTGCGCCGTAATGGGGATCGTCACATCGAGATCGGTCATGGGCTGCTGCCCGAGCACGCCGGCGGCCGATTCGCGGTTCTGATCCTTCAATGCCCGCTGCAAGTCCTGCACCGTCAGCCCCAGATTGGCCAGCCGGTCGGGCAGCACCCAGATCTGCATGGCGTAGTAGCGCGATCCGACGTTCGAGACGCTGCCCACGCCCGGCACGCGCCGCAGCATGTCCAGCACGTTGAGCGTCGCGTAGTTGCTCAGGTAGATTTCGTCGAACTTGGGATCCGACGACAGCAGCGTGATCGTCAGCAGTTTGCTCGACGCCTGTTTCTCGACCGAGATGCCGTTCTGCACCACCTCGGCCGGCAGTCGGCTTTCGGCCAGCTTCACGCGGTTCTGCACCTCGACGGCCGCCAGGTCGGCATCGGTGTCGATGTCGAAGGTGATCGTGGCGGTGAAGCCGCCAGAGTTGGTCGACGACGACTCCATGTAGAGCATCCCCGGCGTACCGTTGAGTTCCTGTTCGATCGGCGTGGCCACCGCCTGCGTCACGGTCTGGGCGCTGGCGCCCGGATAGGAGGCGCTCACCTTCACCACGGGCGGGACGATCTTGGGATACTGGTCGATGGGCAGCAGCGCCAGTCCGATGACGCCCACGATGACGATGATGACCGAGAGAACGGTCGAAAAGACCGGCCGGTCGATAAAGAAATCGCTCTTCATAGGCTGTCGTTAATTGGATGCCACGCCATTGTCGCGCCAGGGCTCGACCGCCTCGACGCGCATACCGTGATTGAGTTTGTGGTAACCCTCCACGACGATCCGTTCGCCGGAGAGCAGACCGCGTTCGACCACCGTCTTGTTGTCCAGCTCGGGCCCCGTCTCGATAAAACGTTTTTCGACGACGCTGTCGGGCCGCACGACGAAGATGTAGGCACCGCCTTTCTCGATCACGATCGCCTTGGACGGTACGACCACGGCGTTCTCACGCACGTCGAGCAGCAGCTTGACCTTGGTGAACTGGCCGGGCAGCAGGATATGGTCGGGGTTGGGCATCTCGGCGCGCACGGAGAAGGTTCCCGTCTCGGGGTCGACCTGCGGGTCGGCGAAATCGACCAGCCCCCGCAGCGGATAGCGCGAGTTGTCGGGCAGGGTGACGGTGATGTAGGGGTTCCAGCGGCGCGTGGAATCCTTCTGCCCCAGATTGACATTGCGCTCCTTGCTGCGCAGGTAGTCCATACCGGTCATGCTGAAATCGACACGCACCGTATCGCTCTTGACAATGGTCGCCAGCAGCGACTTGCCGCCCGGCCCCACGAGGGTTCCGATGTCGGCGTTGCTGGCGCTGATATAGCCCGTGATGGGCGACTGTACGGTGGTGTAGCCCAGCGCCGTGGCCGCCTGCATCAGGTCGGCTTCGCTCATCAGCACGTTGGCCGTCGCGCTCTCGTAGGCGGCCGTCGCATTGTCCAGATCGAGCTGGCTGGCGGCATTCTGCGCATAGAGCGGGCGGATGCGTTTCAGGTCGCGCTCGGCCTTCTGGGCCAGTGCGCGATCCTTGTTGAGCTGCGCCTTGGCCTTGTCCACGCGGGCGCGGTAGATCTTGGGGTCGATGATGAAGAGCGTCTGCCCCTTCTTCACGTAGCTTCCCTCGCGGAAGAGCATCCGTTCGAGATAACCCTCCACGCGGGCCCGCACCTCGACGAACTGCTGCGCACGGATGCGCCCCACGAACTCGCCGTAGATCTCCACGTTCTGCGTGGCGACCGGCTCGACCGCCACGATCGGATAGTGCACCGCCTCGCTTCGAGGACGGAGCAGCCACACGACACCGGCCACAATGACGACCGCCGTCAACGCGATCATGATCCACCCGCTTCGGGTTCGCGGACAAGCCTTTTCGCACCACGAACCGGCTTTACGCACCCATTTGTCAACCTTCGGATTCATACCTGCCCAATCTTATTTTCAAACTTACTTCTGCGGAGATACCCGCTTTCAATGCCGCAAAGATACGATTTCCCGCGAAAAACGGGCAAAAACCGGTGAATTTCATTCTTAATTTTCTCGCCTCGGCAAAGCTCGCGCAAGCGCGGCTCTGCACTCGGCTTAACGAAAACGGTGAGTTTCTCTCTTCGTTTTCTCGCCTCGGCATAGTCCGAACAAGTTCGGCTCTGCGCTCGGCTTAACGAAAACGGTCGATTTTACCTCGCCGACAAACTTCTTTTCAGGTATTCAACGCAAAAAGTATGTTTTTCTTATGTTTTACGACGATAAAAAACCGTCCGAAACGAATCCGGACGGTTTTAAAACACACATCCTCGCACCCTAAAACTCCGATGTGAACTTGAAGCGGATCTCCTTGAAGTTCTCCTGCGCCAGCGTCAGCGCATAGCTCGTATCGGCCAGAAAGACGTCGCGGCCGTGCTTGTCGACCGCCATGTTGGTGTGCTTGCGGCGCTTGAAATCGGCCAGCTGCCCGGCATCGTCGCTTTCGATCCAGCACGCCTTGTAGATCGAGATCGGCTCCCAGCGGCATTTGGCGCCGTACTCGTGTTCCAAGCGGTACTGGATCACCTCGAATTGCAGCGCGCCGACCGTACCGATGATGCGCCGGCCGTTGAGCTGCGACGTGAACAGCTGCGCCACGCCTTCGTCCATCAGCTGATCGACACCTTTGGCCAGCTGCTTGAATTTCAGCGGATCGGCGTTTTCGATATAACGGAACTGCTCGGGAGCGAACGAGGGAATGCCCGTGAATTTGAGCTTCTCGCCTTCGGTGAACGTATCGCCGATCTTGAAGGTTCCCGTGTCGTGCAGACCCACGATATCGCCCGGATAGGCCTCGTCGATCACCGACTTCTTCTCGGCCATGAAGGCCGTCGGCGACGAGAATTTGAGCTGCTTGCCGCTGCGCACGTGCAGGTAGTTGCGGTTGCGCTCGAAGCGGCCGGAGCAGATTTTCAGGAAGGCGATGCGGTCGCGGTGGTTGGGGTCCATGTTGGCGTGGATCTTGAAGACGAAGCCCGTCATCTTCTCCTCGGCCGGCTCCACGCGCCGCGTCTCGGTCTGCGAGGGGCGCGGCGAGGGGGCGATGTCGATGAAACATTCGAGCAGCTCGCGCACGCCGAAATTGTTGATCGCCGAACCGAAGAAGACCGGCGCCAGATCGCCCGCCAGATAGGCGTCGCGGTCGAAGGGATCGTAGACGCCCTCGATCAGTTCCGAATCCTCGCGCAGCTGGCGGGCATAGCGCTCGCCCACATGCGCGTCGAGCTCCGGTGCAGCCAGATCGCGGATTTCGACGGTCGACGCCGTAGCCGTCTGCCGCTCGTCGGAGGTGAAGAGCGACAGACCGTGCGCATAGATGTTGTAAACGCCCTTGAACGTCGGGCCGTTGGAGATCGGAAAGGCCAGCGGACGTACTTTGATGCGCAACTCGCGCTCCACCTCGTCCAGCAGGTCGAAGGGATCCTTGCACGGACGGTCCAGCTTGTTGATGAAGACCATCACCGGCGTCTTGCGCATCCGGCACACCTCCATCAGGCGGCGCGTCTGCTGCTCGACGCCCTTGGCGCCGTCGATGACGATGATGACCGAATCGACGGCCGTCAGCGTGCGGTAGGTGTCCTCGGCGAAATCCTCGTGGCCGGGCGTATCGAGAATATTGATCTTCACTCCGTTATACTCGAATCCCATGACGGAGGTGGCCACCGAGATGCCGCGCTGCCGTTCGATCTCCATGAAATCGGACGTCGCGCCCTTCTTGATCTTGTTGCTCTTGACGGCGCCCGCCACGTGGATCGCGCCGCCGAAGAGCAGCAGCTTCTCGGTAAGGGTCGTCTTGCCGGCGTCGGGGTGCGAAATGATGGCGAACGTCCGCCGCCGGGTGATCTCTTCCTGTAAAGTCATATCGTTACGGTCGGGAGCGGCGAACCGCTGCTCCCTGCTATTCCATTGTCAACTGTTTCTATTCCGGCTCCCGTCTTTGCGGGAAACCGCGCCGGCATCCGCCGCTCGCTTCACTCGGCCGCCGTCTCGGGCGGATAGTCCGTATTGTAGTGGCAGCCGACCGACTCCTTCAACTCGCGCCCCTGCTTGATAATAAGGTAGGCGACCGTAATCATGTTGCGCAGTTCGCACAACTCGCGGTTGGGCGTCGTCTTGCCGTAGAGCTCCTCCGTCTCGTGCCAGAGCGTTTCCAGACGGCGCATGGCGCGTTTGAGGTAGAGATTCGAACGGATGATGCCCACGTAGTTGGACATGATCTGCTGCAACTCGCGCTTCGACTGGATCACGAGCAGCATCTCCTCGGCCGTGGCCGTTCCCTCGAAATTCCAGTCGGGAATACCCTCCTGGATCGTGACCCGATCCAGCTGCGCCACGGCATGGCGTGCCGCCTGGTCGGCGTAGACCACCGCCTCGATGAGCGAATTGGAGGCCAGCCGGTTGGCGCCGTGCAGCCCCGTGCAGGAGGTTTCGCCCAGCGCATAGAGCCGGCGGATGGAGGTCTCGCCGTCGGTCGAGACCTTCACCCCGCCGCAGCAGTAGTGCGCCGCGGGCGTGACGGGAATCCAGTCCTTCGTGATGTCGATACCGATCGAAAGACACTTCTCGTAGATATTGGGGAAGTGGCTGCGGATCGCGTCGGCGGGTTTGTGCGTCACGTCCAGATAGACGAACTCCTGGCCGTGCAGCTGCATCTCGCGGTAGATCGAACGCGCCACCACGTCGCGCGGCGCGAGCGACTTCATCGGATGGTACTTGTCCATGAACTCCTCGCCGTTTTGCAGGCGCAGGATGGCGCCGAAGCCGCGCATCGCCTCCGTGATGAGAAACGACGGGCGTTCGCCCGGATTGTAGAGCGACGTGGGGTGGAACTGGATGTACTCCATGTTCTCCGTGATGGCCTTCGCCCGGTGGCACATGGCGATGCCGTCGCCGGTAGCCACCACGGGATTGGTCGTGGTCGAATAGACGTTGCCGCAACCGCCGGCAGCCACTACGGTGAACTTCGCCAGCACGGTTTCGATCGCATTCGTCGTCAGATCGAGCACATAGGCGCCGAAGCAGGTGACGCCCCGCGTGTGGCGCGTGACGAACTCGCCCAGGTGATGCTGCGTCAGCAGGTCGACGGCGTAGTGCCGTTCCAGCAGGGTGATGTTGGGATGACGCCGCACCGAAGCCACCAGCGCACGTTCGATCTCGGCGCCCGTCAGGTCCTCGTAGTGCAGGATGCGGTGCTCCGAGTGGCCCCCCTCGCGGTTCAGCTCGAACCGCCCGTCGGGCGTCTTGTCGAAGCGCGTGCCCCATGCGATCAGGTCGCGGATCAGCTCGGGAGCACGGCGCACCACCAGCTCCACGGCGGCCGGATCGCATTTTCCGGCGCCGCACACCAGCGTATCGCGGATGTGTTTTTCGAACGTGTCGGGGGCATACGTCACCGAACAGATACCGCCCTGCGCATAGTTGGTGTTGCACTCGTCCAATTCGCCTTTGGTGACGACGGTGACACGGCCGTGTTCGGCCGCTTTGAGCGCGAAGCTCAGACCCGCCGCACCGGAACCTATCACCAGAAAATCGGTTTGCATCTCAAAAGTACGATTAAGTGGCACAAAAGTAACGATTTTTCACGACACGCGGAAAAGACGGCGAGGTTTTTCCGTTCCGTCGCCCGTCTGGCCCTATCGCGTACCGCCGCGACCGAGCAGCTGCTCGCGCTGCATCGTCGCCAGACGCAGGGCCTCCTCCTCGCCGAAACGGCCGCCGAGCACGCACAGCGCCTCGTTGCCGCCTCCCGAAACGACCAGCACCAGTTCGGCCTCGCCCGAAGGCGCGGCCGAGTAATAGCCCGCGACCTCCACGCCCGCCTCCCGTTCGCGGAACAGCCGCCTGCGCACGGGTTCGGCCGTCAGTGCGGCCACGTCGGCGCGGAAATCGCTTTCCAGCCGCACGAAAGCCGTCGTATCGGCGGCGGGATCGAGAGTGCGCGCCAGTCCGGTCATCAGCATGATGTTGGTCATGCCGCTCACCTTGTCCAGCAGCGCCGCGGAACGCCGCAACGAATCGGGCAGCGCGGCCACGCGCAACTTCACCAGGCCGACCATCGTACTGTCGAGCCGCATGACCAACGCGCCGTCGCGGTCGGCGTATTTCCGCGCCAGCGTCTCGACCGAGGCCGACGGCTGGGCGAACGCAGCGGCGCCGAACAAGAGCGCGACCGCCGTCAGGAGTACTCGTTTCATCACGGACAGAGTTGATTGTACGGTTGCAAAGGTAGCGATTTTCGGCGACTCCGCACCGTCTGCACGTCGAAAAAGGACCGCCGGCTGCAACCGCCGCGACTTTTTTGCGGGAAAAGCCCGACGGAAAGACCCGACGGTGCGGATTAAATTGTAATTTTGCAGGCGTAAACCGCCCGAACATGGAACGCCATATCGACATCAACCAATTCGACTACGACCTGCCCGACGAGCGCATCGCCAAATTCCCGCTGGCCGAACGCTCCGCCTCCAAGCTGCTCGTCTACCGCAACGGCGCGATCTCGGAGAGCCGCTTCGACCGGCTGGGCGAAGAGCTGCCCGAGGGGGCGATGCTGGTCTTCAACAATACGAAGGTCATCCGCGCACGCATCATCATGCACAAGCCTTCGGGCGCCCGCATCGAGGTCTTCTGCCTCGAACCCCACGCGCCGGCCGACTACGAACGCGCCTTCGCCGTCAAGGGGAAGTGCGCATGGAGCTGTATCGTGGGCAATCTCAAAAAGTGGAAGGAAGGAGCGCTCGTGATCGACTTCACGCTCGACGGCACCCCGCAGCAACTGCGCGCCTACCGCACGGGCACCGGCGGCCGCGAGCAGATCGTGCGGTTCGAGTGGGAGGCCGACCTCACGTTCGGAGAGCTGCTCGAACTGCTGGGACGGATTCCGATTCCGCCCTACCTGAACCGCGACAGCCAGCAGATCGACTACACGCGCTACCAGACCGTCTACTCCAAATTCGAAGGTTCGGTGGCCGCGCCGACGGCGGGACTGCACTTCACCCCCGAACTGATCGCGTCGCTCGGCGCCGCAGGCGTCGAGTTCGAAGAGGTGACGCTCCACGTCGGAGCCGGCACCTTCCTTCCCGTCAAGGACGACGACGCCTGCCGCCACGCGATGCACACCGAACATTTCGAGATCCGCCGCACGACCGTCGAACGGCTGTTGCACCGCTGGGGCCACATCGTCGCCGTGGGCACCACCTCGGTACGCACGCTCGAATCGCTGGCGGCGCTGGCCTGGCGCATCCGGCGCGAAGGATCGCCCGACGAAATGCGCGCGGTCGGCCAATGGGAACTCTACGACATCCCGGCCTCCTACACCGGCCGCGAAGCGCTGGAAGAACTGCTGGCCTACATGGAGCGGAACGACCTCGGCACGCTGAAAGCCTCGACGCAGATCATGATCGCACCGCTGGGCTACCGCTGGCGCATCGTGCGGGCGATCGTCACCAATTTCCACCAGCCCAAATCGACCCTGCTGCTGCTGGTTTCGGCCTACGTCGGCGAAGATTGGCACAGAATTTATGACTATGCCCTCCGGAACGATTTCCGGTTCCTGAGCTACGGCGATTCGTCGCTGCTCGTCAACGACGCGCCGTTCGCCGGCTGAATTCCCGCCCCGCAGCCCCGATTCGGCACACGCATTGCACACGACGATGCAGAGCGCACCGCCCGGCGCTCTGTCACCGCACGAAAAGCGCGAAAAGGTCTCCCCGCCGCACAATAAACCGGCGGACGATTCCGTTATCAAATTGATAATTAACAAATAAAACAAACGCAAAAAACAATACGACTATGCAAATTGTAGATGTACATGCACGAGAGATTCTCGACTCGCGGGGCAACCCGACCGTCGAGGTCGAAATCACGACGGCATCGGGCGCCCACGGCCGTGCGGCCGTACCCAGCGGCGCCTCGACCGGCGAACACGAAGCGCTCGAACTGCGCGACCGAGTTGAAGGTGATATGGTCGCTGCAACGGAGTATCTCATCGATATTGCGGTCGGTATAGACGGGAGCGTAGGTGTGCGCAGGCTTGCCGTACTCCTCGAATACAAGCTTCGCTTCGGCGGCGGAACTCGCCGTGGCACCGTCGGAATG